>ERZ1026971.242-NODE-242-length-30928-cov-7.263240_pt1 | contig 30928 bp, 26 predicted proteins | sample MGYA00519294_ERZ1026971 | MGnify/ENA primary metagenome ERZ1026971 (study PRJEB26926, sample SAMN06164664) | human gut metagenome | biome: ENVO:00009003; feature: ENVO:2100002; material: ENVO:00002003 | host: Homo sapiens | place: USA | collected 2012 ... | reverse complement strand
AGATACTGATCGGTCTCGTGGGCTCGGAGATGTGTATAAGAGACAGGGATATTGAACTGTGGCGCCGTGTATCCGGTATTAAGCTGAGTGCACTGTACAGCGGAACTCCGGCAGACGGCTATCAGATTAAAAATATCTATACCACACCGGAGGAAATCACCGTTGCCGGATCCGAGGAGGCACTTGCAAAGCTGGCGGATGAAGGCAATACGATTGAAATTCCGGAAGACTATACCTCCGTTGCAGGACAGCGCTCCGATGTGGAGACGACGGTTGACTTAAGCGATGTTCTCGCCGATGTGACAGATCTGAAAGTATCCTCCAGTTCGTCTGCATCCGTTACCGTTCACGTAACGGTTATGCCGAATGAGAGCAGGGAATTTGAACTTGATGTCGATCAGATCGAGACGAGCAATCTTCAGTCCACTTATACCGTTCTGTATGATCAGACACAGCTTGCAATCCGCATTAAAGCATCGGACAAAAATCTGGCCAAATTAGATACTTCCCAGATCAACGCATCCGTAGATCTGAATGGAATGGGTGTCGGGGATTACGAGGTACCGGTAAAAATCACACTGCCGGATGGCTATGAGCTCGTAGACAGTGTCAAGACAACGATTCATATCAAAGAAAAAGCAGTAGCAAATAAAACGACAGGAACAAATTAGGAGGGAAACCAATGGTAAGCGGAAAAGTGACCGTGAAAAATCCAACCGGCCTTCATCTTCGCCCGGCCGGAACCCTGTGCAAACAGGCAATGCAGTTTAAATCATCTATTACATTCCACTACGGAGATGGAAATACAGCAAATGCAAAGAGCGTCTTAAGCGTCCTTGGCGCATGCGTCAAATGCGGAGACGAAATTGAGCTGTTCTGCGAGGGAGAGGACGAGGAGGAAGCTCTGCAGTTCCTTGTCAATTCCATCCGGACGGGACTTGGGGAAGAACTGTAAGGAGAAAGAACAATGAAGAAATATGATTATGTTCTGGTTGGCGCCGGTCTGTATTCCGGAGTGATCGCTTATCTTGCCGGTCAGGCAGGGAAAAACTGTCTTGTACTGGAACGAAGAGATCATACAGGCGGAAATATTTACTGTGAAGAAATCGAGGGAATTCATGTACACAAGTATGGAGCGCATATTTTCCATACTTCGAATAAAGAGGTGTGGCAGTTTGTCAATTCGCTGGCAGAATTCAACCGTTATACAAACTCGCCGATTGCCAACTACAAAGGCGAAATTTATAATATGCCGTTCAATATGAATACCTTCAGTAAAATGTGGGGAATCCGCACACCGGAAGAGGCGAAAACAATCATCGAAGAGCAGAGAAAAGCTGTTCCGGGAGAGCCGAAAAATCTGGAAGAGCAGGCGATCAAACTGGTTGGAAAAGATATTTATGAAAAGCTGGTTAAGGGTTATACAGAAAAGCAGTGGGGAAGAGACTGCAGTGAGCTGCCGAGCTTTATCATCAAACGGCTTCCGGTGCGCTTTACGTATGACAACAACTATTTCAATGACCTTTATCAGGGAATTCCGATTGGCGGCTATAACGTTCTGACAGAGCGGCTTTTTGAAAAAGCGGATGTACAGACAGGTGTTGATTTTCTGGAAGATAAAGAAAAGTACCTGGCGATGGGTGAGACGGTGATTTACACCGGAGCGATTGATGCGTTTTACGATTATGCACTTGGCAAGCTGGAATACCGTACGGTGCGCTTTGAAACAGAAGTGCTGGATACCGACAATTATCAGGGCGTAGCTGTAGTAAACTACACCGATCGGGAGACACCGTATACGCGTGTGATCGAACACAAGCATTTCGAATTCGGAACCCAGAAAAAGACCGTCATTTCCAGAGAGTATTCCACCGACTGGAAAGAGGGGATGGAGCCGTACTACCCGGTGAATGATGCCAGAAACCAGGAACTTTATCAGAAATATGCCGCACTTGCGGAAAAAGAAGAGAAGGTTATCTTTGGCGGAAGACTTGGAGAATACAAGTATTACGATATGGACAAAGTCATTGAGGCTGCACTGAACCAGTGGGAGAAAATGCAGCGGTAGGAAAAAGAACTGCAAACGGAAATCAATCAAAACGGACTGCACACTTGACAGCAGTCCGTTTTTTGACTATATTATAAACGATATCCGGCTGGAAAATACCGGAAAATAAGAAAATGAAAGAGGTCGTTATGAGAAAAGAATATGATGACGAGGATGAAATCCCGGAAAGACGCCATTCCTCAGGAAAGAAAAAGAAGAAATTCGGCTGGGTTAATGTGCTCACCATCCTTCTCGTAGTTGTACTGGTTGTGCTCGTCGGTGTCTATGCTGTAATCAATCACTATTACAGCAAGAGTAACTACGTAAGCGATGATAAAATCACGATCAATAAATCCACAGAGGTTGAGACCGAAAGTACCGGGCTGACCGATGAGGAGACGGATGCCCTGCAGTCTGAGATTTTAAATGAGACACAGGACATTGAACTTCCAAACAACAGCAATGTATACAATATTCTGCTGATCGGTGTTGACCGTCGTGACAAAACGTGGTATGGAAACTCAGATTCCATGATTCTGTTATCCGTCAACAAAGATACAAAGCAGATTCACATGACATCCTTTATGCGTGACCTGTATGCAAATATTCCGGATGTCGGTGTAAAGAAGCTGAACGCAGCCTGCGCATACGGCGGCGGCCCGCTGGTTGTCCGTACCATTGAAGACAACTACAAGCTGCCGATTGATAACTACGCAAGCGTTGACTTTGATTCCATGATCGATATCATTGATGCCGTCGGCGGAATCGAGCTTTCCCCGAGTGATGATGAGGTACGTGTGGCAAACAACTATATCAACGAAATGTGCAAGCTTCGCAATGCAGATGCATCCGCACATCAGTATACGTCAAGCGGCGATCAGCACGTGGACGGTTATCAGGCGGTTGCATATGCACGAATTCGTTACGTCGGAAACTCGGATTATCAGAGAACCGAGCGCCAGAGAGAGGTATTAAGCAAAATGATGCAGGAGATGAAATCTTCCAGCGTAACAGAACTGAGCGCGCTGGCAGATACCATTCTTCCGAGTGTCACCCATAACATCGACCAGTCTACACTGATGACGCTGATCGGCGAGCTGCCGACGATCCTCTCCTATGAGATTGTACAGAGCCGTGTACCATACGATGATCTGTACTCCAGCAAGGGTGAGATGCTTGTTCCGGATTTCTCGGCAACCATTTCCAGACTTCAGACAGAAATCTACGGATCTACTACCGTAAACGAATAAAAAAGAAACAAATGAAAAACCTCCTGTATCCGGCAAGAAAACCGGAGCCGGGAGGTTTTTTCTGCCCGAAAAACCGGAAAAAACCATAAGAAATTTGTAAGGTATTTTACCGGCGGATAACTTGAAATAGATGGAAAAATGTAGTAAGCTATAAATTGTATAAGAGTAAAAAAATGGGAGGATGAATAAGAATGAAAAGAAAGTTTCTGGCCGCAGCCGTACTTGGCGTCATGGTAAGTGTTACACCAGCCGGTGCATATGCAGCTTCTACAGAAACCAGTCCATTACCGGTAAATTCGGAAAGTGATACTGTAGCTCAGGCCGAAGACGAAGAAACGACTCCGACTCCGGCGCCAACTGAGACCCCAGAGGTTACACCGAGTGAGACTCCGGCTCCAACCGAAGCACCGACCGCAACACCAACCGTAACACCAACTGAGACCCCTTCCGAGACACCGACGCCGAGCGCAACTCCGGCTCCGGAAGTAAGTAATCTGAAGGAAGGCTGGAACAGCGTTGAAAGAGATGGAAAGAAACAGTTTCAGTACGGAGTTCTGGATGAGAATAATAAGGTGGTAGCTGCTACCGGACCAATAGAAATCGACGGTGTCGGTTATGTGTTTGATGAAAACGGCTACATGCTGACCGGTGAAGTAGAACTTACGGATAAAGATGGAAAAACCGGAACCTACTACTTGGATACAGAAGGGGAAGATCCTGCAAAAGACGGACTTGGTTCGATGCAGCAGGGTATCTGTGAAGGAAAAGTATTTGCACCGGAACTGAAAAGAAATGAACTTGTTACACTTGAATTTAATGATGGAAGCGTAGACGATTACTATGCGGATGAAAACGGCTATGCCATCTGGAGCAAGACCCAGAAGGTAGGAGATAAAACATATCTGTTTGGCGATGACGGCACCCGCGTAAAAGAGGCAGGTTTCCAGACTGTTGTCGATGAAAAAGGGGTAACGCATACCTACTATCTGAATGCAGACAGCACCGTATCTCTTGGAAACCACACCGTATATCAGCAGGAAGACCGTACCGTAAGCTGGCTGACAGTAGGTTCTACCTGGTATCTGGTAGATGCAGAAACTGGAGAACTCCTTTCCGGCTGGCAAAAGGTAGATACAGCAACCTACTATATGAAACCAGGTTCCTTTGATGCGAACGGAGACATGAAAGACGGAAGCTTCGAGATGGAGACCGGCAATCAGAAAAATAAATCCGGCTGGGCTGAAATTGATGGAAAATGGTACAGCTTCCGAAGCTGGGGCGGCGTACGAACCGGCTGGTTCAATTACGATGGAAATAAATATTATCTCCACGAAGACGGCCATATGGAAGACAATGCACTGAATCTGAATGGAACCTTGTACTTCTTCCGAAGCTGGGGCGGTATGCGCGTCAATGATGTTGCTGAATATGAAGGCAATTATTACTATGTCGGAGCTGACGGAACCGTTTCGACCACAACTGGCTGGAAAAAAATTAAAACCGCAACTCAGACGATCTGGTACTGGACGACGGCAGACAGTGGAAAACTGCTGACGAATTCCTGGCTGGATTACAATGGAAACAGCTATTATCTGAAAGCCGATGGAAAAATGGCTTTTAATGAGTGGCTGGATAACACCTATTACTTCCGCAGCTGGGGTGCGGCCTACAAAAACGCATGGGCAAAAGTCAACAATGTATGGTATTATTTTGACGGAAATGGAAAGAAATATACCAGCGGCTGGCTGACCTACAAAGGAAATAAGTATTATCTGAAATCCGATGGAACCATGCTTGCCAATGAATGGCTCGATGGAAAATACTACTTCAAGAGCTGGGGTGGTATGTATAAAAACGAATGGGGCAAGTCCGGCGATACCTGGTACTGGTTTAATGCAGATGGAACCAAACGGACGCAAAAAGGCTGGTTCCTCTATGATAAAAATTATTATTATCTGGATAAAGATGGAAAAATGCTGACCGGCTGGGTTTACCATGACGGTAACTATTATTACATGAAGAGCTGGGGCGGCATGGCACATGACGAGTGGATTCTTCATGATAAGAACTGGTACTACTTCAAGAGCTGGGGCGGCATGTACCATGATCAGTGGCTGACACTGAACGGTTCTCAGTATTATTTCCGCAGCTGGGGCGGAAGATATCAGAACTGCACCGCTACGATCAATGGAAAACAGTACAAATTCGATGCTTCCGGACGCAGAATCACGGAAGGATGGGAGTACATCGGAAAATACCGCCGTTACCGCAAAGCAGACGGTTCTCTGATGGAGGATGTGACAAGCATCTTCAATCCGTCATCCAAATACATCACAGTAGACAGAACCCGCGGACGTGTCACCATTTACGGCTATAACAGTGCAACCGGTTCTTACGATACCCCGATCAAATCAATGATCTGCTCCGTAGGAAATCCAATCAGTTACACCGCAGCAGGAACATATAAAATCGGCTGGCAGTTGAAAAAGAAGCAAATGAGAGGTGAAGATTATGTGTGCTGGGCACCATATGTATCACAGATTTATGGCGCTGTTTACTTCCATGGCGTAGCAAGCAGCACACCGGATCTGAATATGATCTCTGCCGTAGACTTCAATTCCCTGGGATCACCGATGTCACATGGTTGTGTCAGACTGACTGCAATCGATGCAAAATGGATTTATGATAACGTCAGCAGCGGAACAACGGTCCGCATTGGCGACAATCTGGATTATCCGCTGACAAACCCGACCCGTTATACCTGGACAGGCGGTGCTTTCGGAAGCGATCCGACATATCGATAAAAAATAGAATAGGAATACCTGTATGAGAAAATCCATCGGGGCAGCAGTGCCGCCGATGGATTTTCTCATAAGAAGACATCGGCCATTTTACAGGAAAGGAAGACAGATACGATGGAATTACAGGAAAAGAAAAAGAACCGGACAGAACAGAAAACAGATATGCAGAATAAGGAAAAAGCATTGCTTACCCAACTTGACGAGATTGCAAAACAGGATCTCTGTCTGGCATTTTCCGGCGGTGTGGACAGCAGTCTGCTGCTGAAGCTTGTCATGGATGCATCTGCAAAATATGGAACAAAGGTTTATGCAGTAACCTTTCAGACACGGCTGCATCCGCCCTGCGACCTGGAGACAGCGACAAGAGTAGCAAAGGAGGTTGGCGCTGTTCATGAGGTCCTTTTTGTTGATGAGCTGGAGCAGGAGGCAATCCGTTACAATCCGGAAAACCGCTGCTATCTCTGTAAGCACTATCTATTTGGGAAACTTCTGGAATTTGCCCGCGATCACGGTGTCACCCAGGTACTCGACGGAACAAATGAGGATGATCTTCATGTCTACCGGCCGGGGCGAAAAGCGCTGAGAGAATATGGTGTCATCAGCCCGCTTGCAGCGTGTCATGTGACAAAAACAGAGGTAAAAGCACTTGCTGCAAAGTACGGCGTTTCCGTAGCACACCGTCCATCCACTCCATGTATGGCGACACGCCTTCCCTACGGGGCAGAAATTAACTATGACGTTCTGGATCGGATTGCGGACGGCGAAGCATGGCTTCATACGCTGTTCGGTGCGGAAGAGAATCTCCGCCTGCGTGTACATGGCGATGTGGTGCGTCTTGAAATCGCACCGGAGCGTATGGGGGAAGTGCTTGAGAAGAGAGAAGAAATGATTGCATATCTGAAAAAGCTCGGCTTTTCTTACCTGACGATGGATCTGGAAGGGTTCCGTTCCGGCAGTATGGATGAGAAAATAACACAGAAAGAGGAAACAAAATGAAAGCAATTTTAAGTGCGGACCGCAAATGGGGTCTGGGATATCAGGGACGGCTGCTGGTAAGTATTCCGTCTGATCTGCGATTCTTCCGTGAAACTACGATGGGACACGTTGTCGTGATGGGAAGAAAGACACTTGCTACACTCCCGGCAGGCCAGCCGTTAAAAGGCAGAACGAATATTATTTTAAGCCGTGATCCGGAATGGACTGTTCGCGGTGCAACGGTTGTCCACAGTATCAAAGAGCTGATGGAAGTGTTAAAGCCGTATGAGGACGACGATATTTATGTTGCGGGCGGCGGAGAAATTTACCGTCAGCTTCTCCCATACTGTGATACGGCATACGTCACACGAATTGACATGACGTATCAGGCGGATACCTTCTTTGAGGATCTTGACGAATCACCGGATTGGGAGATGGTAGAAGAGGGCGATGAGCAGACCTGCTTTGATATTGAATTTTATTTCACGGAATACCGAAGAAAGAATGAAAAGGAAGAACGCCCGAGATAAGGGTAAGACAGGACGTAAAAAACGGAGAAACCACAGAAAAAGCGGCTTCTCCGTTTTTTTTCATATAGGATACAAAAAGTATCAGTGCTGTCCGCCTGCAGAAAGCTCCAGCATTTTTTTCTTAATATCATTTTCGAGCTGTACCAGCTCAACTTCAGCGGCGGCACGTTTCTGGCGGCCGTCCTCCTGAATTTTCATCACTTCATCGAGGGTAGAGATCAGGCTCTGGTTCGTCTGTTTTAAGGTTTCCATATCGACGATACCGCGCTCAGATTCTTTTGCAGTCTCGATCGTTGCCATCTTCAGATTCTCCGCATTCTTTTTCAGAAGCTCATTTGTCATATCCGAAACCTGGCGCTGTGCTTTGGCAGCCTCAGTCGAGTGATGAACGCCGAGTGCAATGATCATCTGGTTTTTCCAGAGCGGAATGGTGTTGACGAGTGTGGATTGGATCTTTTCGGCCATTACAGAATCGCTGTTCTGAATCATGCGGATCTGCGGCGCTGTCTGGATCGAAACCATACGGGTCAGTTCCAGATCATACAGTTTCTTCTCAAATCGGTTGCAGAGATCTTCGAGATCCTTGGCAGCCTGTGCATCTTCGGCCTTTCCGGTCATCTGCGCTTTATTCTGCAGATCACGGAGTTCTGTGGAACGTACCAGCTCCAGCTTTTTCTTTCCTGCGAGAATGTACATGGTCAGCTCTTTAAAATAATTCAGGTTCTGTGCATACATCTGATCCAGAATGGCAATGTCTTTCAGAAGCTGCCGCTGGTGGCCGTCGAGCACGTCACAGATTTTATTGACATTCACCTCTGCCTTGTCATACTTCGCTTTCATTGCATTGATTTTGTTCGTGCTTTTCTTAAAGAAAGAGAATGGTCCCTTTTCTTCTTCTGCGTCAAACGTTTTCAGCTCTGTCACAACAGAGGTGAGCAGATCGCCGATTTCCCCGAGATCTTTGCTTCTGACGTTCTCCAGCGTTTTCTCGGAAAAGTCTGCCATTTTCTTCTGTGCACCGGCACCGTACTGCAGAATGCCGTTTGTATTGGCAAGATCAATCTGGGAAACAAAGGCATCCACCATGGCTTTCTGTTCGTCGGACAGAACAGAATCATCCATGACCTCTTTCTTTTCTTCCGGCTGCTGTACCGGAAGTTCCGGTTCCGGCTCCGGAGCGCCGAAACTTAAGCTTGGAATTTCAGTGGTGTCCCTTATAAAATCATTCATGTTTTCTATTCTCCTTTTCTTCGGTACGGAAACGTAACCGGTGATTTGATTTCAATTGTATAGCTTTGAATAGTTACATGTGAAGCGGCTCAATATCCTGCTTTGACGGACCTGCCTGATTTGTCAGTCCCTCCTGCGCCAGCATCGTCTGCAGAACAGAGATATCAGAAGAAATATCCCATGCCGTTGTCTGGAACAGATCATCAAGCAGCTTTTCGAATGCGGCATTGATGGTATCCAGTGTGTCCTCGATTTCCTTCTTGGTTCGGAGAATATTGTCGCTTTGAATTGGTTCGTTCTCAAAGGAACGGTAAGCGTCGAGCAGCTTCCAGGTTGTCGGCATATAGTAATCCATAAATTTCCGCAGGGCGGCGGCTTCTTTTGGGCGCTTTTTTGCCTCCTCGAGAATCCGGGTAACAACCGTTTCGAGACGGCTCAGCTTGGCTGTGATGACTTCACCCGGCAGATCCAGGTTGCACTGATGGATCTTCTGAATATAAGATTCACATTCTTCCAGCATCTGCTGGTATTCCGGCGTTACACCGGAGGCCTCCAGCTGTTCACGTGCTTTCTGTTCGGCAATCTGCTGTTCCTTCTGGCTGGCGAGCATTGCGCGGTACTGGTCGTAGCAGTCATTTGTCACAATCAGACAGGTACCATTCTCGTCGAGGTGGCCCTGGCGCAGCATGGATTTATCAATCATGGTCGTAATATCGGTCAGAAGCTCACCTTTCTCACAGTGCATACTGTCGCAGAGTTCTTTCGTAGAAATATATTCCTTTGTGCCGATCAGCGTACAGATCTGGCGGAAATGGCGGACCAGACGCCGGTTTTTACTTCCCTTTTTCAGAAGAATGCCGCCGCCGATGGTAAATGCGGCAAAAACAAGAGAAGGAATCAGCGCGCTGTCATTCGGACTTGCAAATAAGGAATAGAGACTAAGCGCTGTGCAGCAGCCGAACAGTCCGGTGACACCCCAGCCGGCAGCCGTCTGAAATCCGCCGACAAGTGCAAGATCGGTGGATGGCATAAAGCGCTCGCGCAGTACACGGCGTTCCTGTATGCGGCTGTTCCATTCCGTATTCTGGGGGGTCTGCCAGGTATGGGAAGGTTTGGGAACCGGGTTCGCGCTCTTACCCGGCATCGTGCGTCCCGGCCCGTAGGAATAGTGATGCGGTCTGGTCTGCTGCGCTGTATTATTATGGGAAGAATGCTGGCTGCTGTAGGAAGTATCTGCGGAATAGCCGCGGGACGGCTCCTGTGTGCCATTTGCACGGAATGGTCCCTTCCGGTTTGGGTAGACAAACTGGTTGATGGTGTCTGAAATCTTCCGGTTTAATTCCTGAAAATCCTGAGAATTTACAGCATTATCCACAAGCTTTCCAATACTGTCGCCGACATCCTTTAAATCATCTTCAAAACTCATGTCAGTTCCTTTCTGATGAGGTACTTTTTCTGTGTACCGTCTTCCAGTTATTATACAATGCGATTGGAAATCTTACAAGCATACAGTGCTTAATTTTCTATGAAGCTGGAGATGATGGGAATGGTTACAGTTCACAGGAAATGATTTTGTTTTTGGATGAGTTGAAAGAAAGCAGTAACTATTATATACTAAAGAATATCGAATGTCAGAAAAAATCAAATCAGAATAAAGGGGCCGCAATACTAAATGAATAAAAACGAAATTATCCAGATACAGGGAATGGAATATAAAGAAATGACAAAACAGCTTTTGAACAAATGTGCCTTAGCTACGCTCATTCCTTCGAAGGTCAGTCTCATCGGTATTAAGCCAAATCTGGTAGCACCTGTCCCGGCGGAGTTTGGAGGGACGACACATCCGGAGGTGGTTGCGGGGATCATCGAATATCTTCAGGAAAACGGATTTACTAACTTTCAAATCATGGAAGGCTCTTGGGTCGGAGATAAGACGGAGGAATCGTTTGAGGTCTGTGGATACCGTATGCTTTCGGAACAGTACGGCGTTCCGCTTATCGATGCGCAGAAGGAAAAAAGCATGCCGGTGCAGTGTGGTGATATGGAACTTCAAATTTGCGAATGTGCGAAAAAGGTGGATTTTATGATCAATGTCCCGGTCATGAAAGGCCATTGCCAGACTAAAATTACCTGCGCACTGAAAAATATGAAAGGTCTCTTGCCGAATAAAGAAAAACGTCATTTTCATGCCATGGGACTTCATCGGCCAATTGCGCATCTGGGGCTTGGGATTCATCAGGATTTTATTTTGGTGGATAATATCTGCGGAGACCTTGACTTTGAGGATGGCGGTAATCCGTTTATCATGAATCGCCTTTTCGCTGGGTTAGATCCGGTGTTGATCGATGCATATGTCTGCGCGGAACTGCATTATAAGCCAGAAGATGTCCCGTATGTCAAAATGGCAGAAGAGTTGGGCGTGGGCAGCGCTGATCTCACACGGCTTTCAATCCGCCAAATTGGCGAAATTGGTGAAAAAAGAGTGATTCCGGAAAAACGGAAGATCGTGGAACTGCAGGATGCCGTAGAGGAAGTTGAGTCCTGCAGTGCCTGCTACGGCTATCTGATCCCGGCGCTCGACCGGCTGAAAGAGGAAGGACTGCTGCCGGAACTCCGCGAAAAAATCTGCATCGGGCAGGGATACCGGGGAAAGAGCGGGGCGCTTGGTGTAGGAAGTTGTACTTCCGGGTTCACATGCAATCTGAAAGGCTGTCCGCCAACGGATGAGCAGATGTATGAATTTTTGAAGCAGTACATTGCAACTGGACGAAAAACAGAAGCAGAAAAATAGCAACAGAGGAGAGAGCGAATGAAAAAAGCAGTCAAAGCCATTTTAAATGTATTGTCCTACGGCGGAATTGAAGTAGAATCCGCCCGTCGGCTTGCCGATATCAAGAAGCTGGATCCGATCCGTATTTTTCTGCGAAAATTGGATATGGAAATATATAATGGGGACTACAAGGTTCCGATTCGGCTGTTCTTCCCGGATGAAAAAATGGAGGAGCATGGTGCAAAAGAAGCGATTCTGTTCTTCCATGGCGGCGGCTGGACAACCGAGAGCGTGGAGACATACGACCGTGTCTGCGCACGCATGGCGCAGTCGACGGGGCAGATTGTTGTATCGGTAGAATACCGTCTTGCACCGGAGCATCGTTTCCCGACAGGCTTAGAAGACTGCTACGCCGCCGCCCAGGCAATGCTGCGCGGGGAGATTCTGCCGGAGGTAGCGCCGGAAAATGTCACGATCATGGGCGACAGCGCAGGAGGAAATCTTGCGGCTGCAGTCTGCCTGATGGCGAGGGACAAAAAAGAACTGCTGCCGGGGAAACAGATTTTGATTTATCCGGCGGTGAATTCCTGTTACACAGAGAAATCACCGTACAAATCCGTGAAAACCAATGGAACCGGATACCTTCTGACCAGTGTCAAAATGGAAGATTATGTAATTCTGTATCAGCGGACCGAAGAAGACCGCAAAAATCCGTACTTTGCACCGGTACTGGCAGAAAATCTGCAGGGACTGCCGGACACGCTGGTACTGACGGCGCAGTACGATCCGCTGCGCGATGAGGGCGAGGATTATGCGAAAAAGCTGAAAAGGGCTGGCAATCTGGTTGAACATCATCGGATCAAGGGCGCATTGCACGGCTATTTTGCGCTTGGCATTGAACACCTATATGTGCAGGAAAGTTTTCAGTATATGAATGCATTTTTAAGAAAAGAAAAACAGCAGAAAAATGCAGACGAAGAACTGGAAAACATAGCAGCAGTGAAGAAACAATTGACACACGGGAAGGCGTAAGGAGGCATAGAAAATGAAGAAAGAACATTCTTCGCGCTGGAGAAAGCTGGACAACGCGGCACAGGCATTTCCGGCGGCCACCGGAAAAAAGGATACGAGAGTCTTCCGGTTTTACTGCCAACTGAAAGAGGACATCCAGGCGGATCTGCTGCAGAAAGCGCTGGAGGAGACAATGGAGCATTACCCGGTGTTTTCCATGGTACTGCGGAAAGGTCTTTTCTGGTTCTATCTGGAGCAGCGCGATCTGCCAGCAAAAGTAGAAGAGGAAAAGCGTCCGCCGTGCAGTGAGATTTACGTACCCGACCACAAAACGCTTCTTTTCCAGGTTTCTTACTATAAAACCCGAATCAATTTCGAAGTATTCCATGCCCTGACAGACGGCACCGGTGCGATGCTGTTTCTGAAAGAACTGGTGAGCAATTATCTGATCCTGTGTCATCCCGAGGAAATCTTTTCAAAGGTCAGCGAAGACATGCTGACAGAGACAGATTTCGAGGAGGACAGCTTTTCCCAGTATTACACCGGAAAGAAAAGTGAAAAAGAAAAGAGCCGCCCGGCATACCAGATCAAAGGCGAGTATCTGGAGCAGGAGGAGATGGAAATTACTGAGATTCTGCTTTCTGCGGAAGCAGTTCATAAGTGCGCAAAAGCACATGGCGTGTCGGTAACGGCGTACCTTGCGGCGGCGCTGGTATATGCGGTATATGAAGAAATCCCGAAAAGCAGGCTGAAAAAGCCGGTTTCTCTGATGGTTCCAGCCAATCTCCGCAACTTTTTCCCATCTGCATCGATGACGAATTTCTGGAGCTGGATCGAGATTGCCTGTGATCTTGGGCCGGAGGCATCGTTTGAGGATGCCCTGCAGATCACGGGAGCCGCGATGCAGAAAGAGGCGCTGAAGCAGGAGATTTCCACACGTATGAACGATCTGGTACGGATTGAGCGGAATCCGGTGCTGCGCGCCGTGCCGCTGGAAATCAAAAATCTGGCGCTGATGGCGGGCACGACGCTCGGCGGACGAAGTATTACGACCGTCTATTCCAATATCGGCCGGATTCAGATGCCGCCGGAGTATGAAACATATATTGAGCGGTTCGGATTTTTCACCAGCACAGACAAAGTACAGATGTGTTCCTGCTCCTACGGGGACAGCATGGTGCTTGGAATCACATCTAAAATCGCCGATTCCAATATTGAACGGAACCTGATGCATCTGCTGCAGAAAGAGGGCATTGTCTGTGAACAGGAGGAAAATGATTTTCCGGGACAGAAAGAACAGCCGCACGGGACGGCCAAACTGGGATTGAAAATTTTTTCTTTCACCTGCATCGCGGCTGTCGTACTCTGCTGGATGATGAATTTCCTTGCAACGCCGCAGATGTGGTGGGCAGGTTATGCGACAGCGGGTGTGTTCTGCGCCTGGCTTCTGATCCGGGTGGGATATCAGAAACGGAAAAATCCACTCAAAAACAGTATGTGGCAATTGATTTTTATTATGATCGGTGCGATTCTGTGGGATTATGCGACGGGCTGGATCGGCTGGTCTGTCGATTTCGCAATTCCGCTCGCCGTTCTTCTGAATGGCGTGACGATGCAGATTCTGGCAAGAGCGTACAAAATGGAGGTCAGTGAATATCTTTTTTATCTGATGCAGTCCGGAGCAGCAGGAATCGTTCCGGCGATTTTGTGGCTGACGGGAACTGTCCGCATTACCTGGCCGTCCGTGATCTGCGTGGGTCTCAGTGTGCTGTATCTGATCGGGCTGTTTTTTTTCCGCGGAAAAGATTTTATGCGGGAAATGCAGAAAAAATTCCGGGTATGAAGGGAAAAGGTGATAGAAAAAATAAGAAGAGCAGGTAAGAAAAGTGGATGTTGGTCCCTTTTCTTACCTGCTCTTTTGAAACTTGTGTGTGTCTGCGGCGGAAAAGCCTGGAGAGAAATCTACTGCGCCTTCTCCTCACAGCCGCAGGAATCCCACGACGGCATTTCATCCCCATTCTTAATCGCATCGCGAACCGCACTGTAATACCGCACTTTCTGTTGAATATGCTCCAGATCGGATTCCATGCGCTCGATTTTTTCGCGTATATTCTGCTCATGTTCTTCGAGAATGGCAACCATCTGGTCAATATTTCCCGGGATATCATCCTCAAGCCGGAAAAACTCCTGAATCCCCGCAATCGGAAGACCGGTGCGCTTGAAGCAGAGAATTGCGGTCATGCAGTCAATGTGCTGCTGGGTGTAAATTCGTTTCTTACTTTCGGTATGAATGACATCCGTCAAAAGCCCGATCTCCTCATAATAACGAAGCGTAGAGGCCGGAAGTCCAAAACGCTCGGACATTTCACGAATAGTGTAGGTCTGCTGTTCCATGGAAAAACCTCCTTGAACGATAGAGTTTGAATAGTAGAAAAACTTCTTAAAGTATACTTTAAGAAAGTGAAATTGTAAAGAGAGAATCTTCGTTACGTTTCACTTGGCAGTGCAGCACTTGCTGTTTTGATGCGTAGGAAAGGAATATTTATCAGAAAGTGAGAAGAAAAAGTACATTGCTTGTTTGCACTAGAATGGAATATAATAGAAAGCAGAAAAAACGTGAAAAATGTGAGGAATAATCGTGAAACAGGAAATTATAGCAGACCTGTCCCGGATTACGGAGGAGGAACAGGCGATTCTGGACGGCAAGACGGAAGTGGAAAAGGAGCGGTATTCGAGCGGGCAGAAGTTTGTGATGGATGCGGGAAAGCTGCTGGAGCGGGGAAAATTGATTGATATTCGGTCGCACACGCGGTTTATTCGTTTTCCGGCGCACAGCCACAATTATGTCGAGATGATCTACATGTGCCAGGGAAGCACCGTGCACACCATCAACGGGGAACGGATCGAATTGAAAACGGGCGAGCTGCTGATTCTGAACCAGAATGCAGTGCAGGAAATCGAACCGGCGGGGCGTGACGATATCGCGGTCAACTTTCTGATCTTGCCGGAGTTTTTCGACCAGACGCTGCGGATGATCGGGGCAGAGGAGAATCAGTTAAAGGATTTTATCGTCGGCTGTCTGAAAAGCGGGGAGGTACCGCTCTGTTATCTGCATTACAGAATCGCGGATGTCCTTCCGGTGCAGAATCTGATCGAAAATCTCGTCTGGACGCTCTTACATCACCAGAGCAATAAGCGGAGCATCAATCAGATTACGATGGGCCTTTTATTCCTGCAGCTCATGAACTACACCGAACGCGTGCAGGTGGGAGAGCAGTATTTTGAACAGGAGATGCTGCTCGGCGTATACCGCTATATCGAGGAACATTACCGGGAGGGCAGTCTTTCGGAACTGGCGGAAGAACTGCACTACGATTTTTACACCTTAAGCCGCATGATCCGCCGCCTGACCGGGAAAAACTACACTGAACTTGTCCAGAACAAACGCCTCACCCAGGCCGCGTATCTGCTGGAAACGACAGGACTTTCCGTGGCAGACATCGGCGAGCGGGTCGGGTATGAGAACATGAGTTATTTTCATCGGATTTTCAAAGAGCGCTATGGAATATCGCCGAAGAAGTACCGGGTGGAGAAGAAAATACAATAGGACAAGAAAAACGGATCGAGAATCTGAACTTAAAACCAGAGTTTCGATCCGTTTTTGTTTGTAAATTACTTACTGTTCATTTTCATCCTTCGGCAGCCGCACGATCCGTACCTTGTCGACTCTCCGGTCTGCCATTTTCAGTACGGTTACGTCGAGGCCATCCGAGACGAAATGATCGCCTTCCTTTGGCACGCGCTCGAGGATCCCCATGATCCATCCGCTGACCGTAAAGACGTCAAATTCTTTGTCAATATCGAGCTCTTCATACACCTTGTCGATGCTTGCCGTTCCGGTCACGAGGTATTCGTTTTCGGAAACTTTCTGGATTTCCTGTACAACCGCATCATGCTCATCCCAGATTTCGCCGACGAGCTCTTCGAGGATATCTTCCATGGTGATGATACCGTCGGTGCCGCCGAATTCATCAATGATAATGGCAATATGCGATTTCTTCGCCTGCATTTTTTTCAGCAGCGGGCCGACCTTCGTATTCTCGGTTACAAAGAGCGCCGGGCGGATGATGCTGCTTAGCGGTTTGTTGGTGTGGTAAATGTGGTTGTGGAAATCCTTCTGATACACAATTCCCACAATGTGGTCGATATCATCATCATACACCGGCAGCCGGGAAAATCCGGTGTCGGAGAAAGTCTTAGCGATCTCGGATTTCGTCGCATCGAGCGGAATGCCGATGACGTTGACACGCGGAGTAAAAATCTCTGCGGCCTCCATCTCCATGAAGCCGATTGCATTCTGAATCAGATCGCCTTCCTGGTCGTTGATGTCGCCCTCCTGGGTCGCCTCCTCGACGATGGTCATCAGTTCCTCATCGGTGATGCCGTGGTTTTCCGAGGATTTGAAGATGCGGGAGAGCAGCTTCTTCCACTGGGAAAAGAGAAACGTCACCGGGGTCAGCATGATCATCAGAATGTGGAGAAACGGTGCGGAAAATTTGGCGATCGTCTCCGGGGATTCTTTTGCAATGCTTTTCGGGGAAACTTCGCCGAAGATCAGGACCACGATAGTGGTTACGATCGTGGAAACCGTCGCACCGGAGTCGCCGCCGAGAAGCTTGATAAAAAGCACCGTGGCAAGGGAGCTGAGTCCGATGTTGACGATGTTGTTGCCGACGAGAATCGTGGAGAGCAGCTTGTCAAAGTTCTCCAGCAACTTTAACACCAGTTCTGCCCGCTTGTCGCCTTTTTCTGCCATATTTTTCATGCGGATGCGGTTCAGCGAGGTGAAAGAAGTTTCCGTCGCCGAAAAGTAGGCTGAGAGCATGACGCAGATAAGAATGATGATGAGTGACACAATGTCGCTGTTCATTTGTTTTTCCTTTCTTAGGAAACCGGGACACGATGCAAAAAATGTACAAAAAGACATAACCTATCTTGAATCTGGCGGAATCAAAGATAGATTATGTCTCCGTTTATCAAATGATGAAAATAAAGCATCGTCGAGGCATACTGCCTGAGTCGTCCATGTTTCTGTAATCCTTTCGTTGATCAGTAATCCCCTTTATTGTACGGTATGTGGGAATAATTGTCAATAAGGCATGCGAAAATCACAGGAAATACGAAACCGCATTGTTGTAGCTGATATTTTCCACCATCTCTTTCAGAAACTCCAGGTTCGCCGGGTACTCCCCGTTTTCCACCCAGTTTCCGATTTGATTGCAGAGAATCCGGCGGAAATATTCGTGGCGCGGGAAAGAGAGGAAGCTGCGGGAGTCGGTCAGCATGCCGATGAAGGTGGAGAGCATGCCGATGCTGGAAAGCGTCGCAAGCTGGGATTCCATGCCGTATTTGTGATCGTTGAACCACCATGCGGTACCGAACTGCACTTTTGAGCGGATGCCAGGCGCAGCAAAGTTTCCGGCCATGCTTGCAAGCATCGGGTTGTCGCCCGGGTTCAGGGAGTAGAGCACGGTTTTCGGCAGTGCGTCGTCCTCGTCCATATCGTTTAAGAAAGTGCCGAGCATAGGGGCAAAGGCGAAATCGTTCATGCTGTCAAAGCCGGTATCGGCACCGAGCGCACGGAACATCCGCTTCGAGTTGTTGCGGAGTGCTTTGATATGAAGCTGCATGGCGATATTGTGCTTATGATACAGCCGTCCGAGGTTCGTCAGAAGGAAGCCCTTGTACATGCCGAGCTCTTTTTCGGTGAGAACACCGCCGTTCATGCGCTTCTCAAATACATCATTCGCCTCAGCAGCCGTGCATGGCACATAGAAGCAGCCCTCAAGGCTGTGGTCGCTGACAACGCAGCCGGCGGAGAGGAAGAAGTCGAGGCGGCAGGAGAGGGCATGCACCATATCCTCCGCGGATGCAATCGTCCTGCCGGCGGCAGCGGCAAGCTTTTCTACATATTCCGGGAAATCCGGCTTCTCGAGATGAACGGCGCGGTCCGGGCGGAAGGACGGCAGAACGCGGCAGGCAAAGTCTTCCTTCTGTAATGCCAGATGGCAGTGCAGATCATCTGCAGGATCGTCGGTGGTGCACAGATGCGACACATGCTGGTCCAGAATCAGATTGCGCACGGTAAACTCCTTCGTCTGCAGTTTTGCATTCGCCTCATCCCAGATCTCCTTCGCTGTTGCGCGGGAGAGCGGTGTCGTGATGCCGAAGTACCGCTGCAGCTCCAGATGTGTCCAGTGGTATAAAGGATTGCCGATCGCGTTCTCAATCGTTTCGGCAAACGCCAGATATTTGTCGTAATCATCGGCGTTTCCGGTGATCAGATCCTCCGAAAAGCCCATCGCACGCATGGCACGCCATTTATAATGATCCCCGCCGAGCCAGACGCGTGTCAGATTCTCCATCTGGCGGTCTTCGAGAATCTCCTGTGGATTCAGATGGTTGTGATAGTCAAAAATGGGCATTTTTTCAGCCGCCTCGTGGTACAGTGTTTTCGCCGTATCGGTCTGCAGCAGAAAGTCAGCGTCCATAAAAGGTTTCATATGGAAATACCTCCCCTTTAGAATTGAGCGGTCAGAGCAGCAAGCGTATCTGCCACAGCGCCAGGTCCATGAAGCATCGAGACAAAAGCATCCAGTACACGGTCAGAAAGTCCGGCAGAAATCAGATCCACACCGAAAATCGAAGCATCGGAGAGCAGCGGAGCCAGCGTTTTGGAAAGGGTCTCGCGGTCAGCCGGTGCGCCGAGTTTCAGATCCTGCGCATACGGGCGGACCGTGGCAAGCAGCGGATCCGGGCTCAGATCAAATGCATCGCCGTTGTCATCCACGCCCATCAGATACCGCAGCCACCCAGCAAATACAGCCGGAATTGCCTGAAGATCCGAGAGTGACAGCTCCGGAGAAGCAAGATACGATTTGATCGTCTCACCGAACCGGATCGACAGCTTCTGTGACGTGTCGGTCGCAATTCGCTGCGGCGTATCCGGCATAAACGGATTCGGGATGCGGATGTTCATCACTTCATCGATAAACTGCTTCGGAGAGAGAATGCCGGGATCGGTGACAACCGGAAGTCCTTCGATATATCCGATGCGCTCCACGAGCTTTTTCAGTACCGGATTTTTCATCTCCTCACTGATCAGTTCATAGTCCAGCAGGCAGCCGAACACAGCGAGTGCGGTGTGCAGCGGGTTCAGGCAGGTGCAGACCTTCATGCGCTCTGTTTTGTTGACAGTTTCCCGGTCGGTAAAGATCCATCCGCTCTTTTCCATCGGCGGCCGTCCGTTCGGGAAATGATCTTCGACTACGAGGTACTGGCATTCCTCTGCATTGACGAACGGAGCAACGTAGGTGTGGCGGGAGGTGACGATCGGCTGTGCATCGGCGAGGCCGTTCTCCTCAAGTATCTTTTCGATGGAACCATCCGGCCGCGGGGTGATCTTGTCGATCATGGTCCACGGGAAGCTGACTTTTTCCGGGTTCTGCAGATAGGAGAGGAAGCCTGGCTGTACCAGCTTGTTTTCTTCCCATACAGAAGCGTAGGCTGTCAGGGCAAGGGAAAGTTTTTCGCCATTGTGGGAGCAGTTGTCGGTGCTGACCATCGCAACCGGTTTTTCGCCTGCAAGAAATCTTTCATATAAAAGAGAAGCAACTTTTCCCATATAGCTGGTAACGGAAGAAGGTCCGGCAGCAAAATCGGCAGCAACAGACGGCAGCAGTTCGCCCGCACCGTTTTTCAGGGAATATCCCTTTTCGGTGATCGTAAACGTCGCCATCTGCAGGGAATCCTTGGTAAAGATTTCTTTTAACCGGGCAAAATCCGGAGAATCCGCCGTATCGGCAGCCAGCGATTCTGCGATGCTTCCAACAACGGTTTTCTCGACAGAACCATCGGTTTTTAAGGTCACCAGAATGCTTAAATTATCGTGCGGCTGGTACATATCACGGATGATTTCTGTATCGAAGCCCTCCGCAACGATGACACCGCGGTCAAAGGTACCGTTGTTCAGCAGTTCCTGTGCTGTATTTGCCTGGAAGGCACGGAAAATATTTCCGGCTCCGAAATGCACCCAGCACGGAGATTCTTTCGTGCGGGTGATCATTGCTTCGCGGTCATATGATGGAAGCGCATAGCCTGCGGCTTCCCACGCTTTTTGATCTGCCAGTCCTGCAGCTGTTAAGTTAAGAGACATCAGTAAAAACCTCCTTTAAATTCCACGTTTGTGACTCTTGTCAATAGCTTCCCAGAGTCCGTTTAAATAAGTCGCGCCGAGTGCGCGGTCATACAGTCCATAGCCCGGCATTGCCTTCTCGCCCCAGATCATACGTCCGTGGTCCGGGCGGATCGGGCCGTCAAAGCCGATGTCGTACAGCGCTTTCATGATCTCATACATATCGAAGCTGCCGTCAGAGGAAAGGTGTGCGGCCTCCTCGAAATCCTGCTGGCTGTGGAATTTCAGATTGCGGACGTGAGCGAAGTGGATGCGGCCCTTTAAGGAACGGATCATATCCGGCAGATCGTTCTCCAGGTTTGTTCCGTAGGAGCCCGAGCAGAAGGTCACGCCGTTGTGCGGGTCATCGACCATCTTCATCATGCGCAGAATGTTTTCTTTATTAATGATGATTCTCGGAAGACCGAAGACACTCCATGCCGGGTCGTCCGGGTGAATGGCCATTTTGATGTCGTACTCGTTGCAGACCGGCATGATGCGTTCGAGGAAGTATTTGAGGTTGGCAAACAGTTTCTCATCATCCACATCGCGGTAAGCGTCAAAGAGCTCTTTCACTTTTGCCATGCGCTCCGGCTCCCAGCCAGGAAGAATTGCGCCGTTTGCATCACCTGCGATAGATTCAAACATTTTTTCCGGAACAAGTGCGTCTACGGCGGACTGTTTGTAGGCAAGTACGGTCGAGCCGTCCGGACGGACGCGTGCGAGTTCTGTTCTGGTCCAGTCGAAGACCGGCATGAAGTTATAGCAGACAAGGTGAATGTCTTCCTTGCCGAGGTGCTTTAACGTTTCAATATAATTATCGATGTACTGCTCACGGTCCGGGCTGCCGATTTTGATGGCGTCGTGGATGTTGACGCTCTCGATGCCGGAGATGTGAAGTCCAGAGGCCTCAACCTCTTCTTTTAACGCGTGAATCGCTTCGCGTGTCCACACCTCGCCCGGGGTAGTGTCGTACAGGGTTGTGATGACTCCGGTTACGCCCGGAATCTGGCGGATCTGCTCTAAGGTAACGGTATCAAATTTGGAACCATACCAGCGAAATGTCATTTCCATAAGAAAAACTCTCCTTTATTTTGTAATGTACTCCCGGAATCTTTCTGCACTTGCCTTTGCGGCTGATTTTCCGCCAGCTGCACCCGAATTTCATCAACGTACGCACCGCGTACGCCTCAGAAATTTGGGCACAACTGACAAAAAATCATCTCACAAAAACAAGCACAGAAAGATTCCGAGAGTACATTGTATTTTGCAAGTGGTGTTCTTTGCTTTTTATTGTATCGTTTCTTAAGAAAAAAGCCATGGCAAGAATTGTTGAGCACATTGCAAAAGTTGCGGCGGTTGGCCGGGAAAAAGCAAAATCAGCCTACAGGTGTGATAAGTAATATCTTTCTGGTATGACTAACCAATAGGAAAAACCTATAAGCGATTCATCGAAATAACAATTACCAAAAGGCGTTTTAGGGGTTGCACATAGAAAAAATATGCATTATAATATGCCATGTAATCGAGAAACACATTAAACATATCGAATTAGTAGGAAAGGAGAACAGCAAATGAAAAAAACAGACAACAGACGAATGCAGGAGAACAGAATGATGGAGATGTGTTGTTGCTGTTGCTGCAGCTCCAATCAGAATAAAGAAAAATAAGAAACATTCGCAGGCAGAAAAAGCATAGCAGAAATTGCATGTGCGGGCAGGCCGGAACAAATGCCTGCTATTTTTTTAACCTTTTTTAAAAGAAATGCGAATGAACAACATAAGAATAGATAATAAACAGACGTAGAAAACGGAGGACAAAAACATGAGCGGATGCGGATGCAGTTTCACCCCAGTTGAAAATAAAGAAACCGAAGAAATCAAATACACCGATGCACTGGCAGAACAGTTTGCAGCAGAAGTCGGAGTAGACCCAAGACCAAATGAAACCCTTGTAGAGATCGATGAGCGCGGCGCTTTCATCCGTCAGCCAAATGTATTTATCCAGCCATTCGGCGATAAAGAAGGCGACCTGAAAGCAGAAGCAAACCGCTTCGGGATCTACTGGGCAACCGGATGCAACTGGTCCAACCGACCGATCATCGTGCGGGAGCTTTTAGGACTGCAGGATGTGATCTCGGAGACGAGAGTTTCTCCATCCGGTGAGACAAACCGTTACGGACATGCATTCGGACAGTATCCGGATTTCAAGGATCCGGCGACAGGCGCTTACTTCTTAAGTGAGTTCTATAAAAGAGCAAACCCGGACTTCCAAGGAAGAGCAACGACACCGACCCTGGTGGATGTCAAAGAGAAAAAGGCTGTGAACAACGATTATCACCGCCTGACGAACTACCTCGAAGTGCAGTTCCGTCCATTCCAGCCAAAAGATGCGCCGGACCTGTACCCGAAAAAATTCCGGAAAGAGATCGATGAGTTTAACGACTGGCTCTTCCCGCATGTCAACAACGGCCATTACCGCATGGCATTCTGCCAGTCACCGGAAGCATACGATGAGGCATACGAAGATTTCTATGAATCCCTCGATAAGCTGGACAAACGGCTGGAGACGAACCGTTTCCTGTTCGGCGACTACATCACCGACAGCGATGTCCGCGCTTACGTCACTCTGATCCGTTGGGATGTCAGTTACTTCCACAACGTAGGACCGGTGAAGAAACCGATTCGTGATTACAAAAATATCTGGGGCTACTTAAAAGAACTGTATGCGATCCCGGCCTTCCGTCACGGAAGCGATCCGCAGGTGCTGGCACTTTCGAGACCTGGAAAGAAATTAGGCGAGGTTCTCTTCTGCGGATACAACGAACGAATCCTTGCAAAAGTAGATTTCGAGAAGCTGATGGCAGACGATGGATCGAGAAGAACACTCAGCAAAACACCGGACGAAGTATTCCTTCACCATCCGGAGGGAGAGACCTACGAGGATTACGCAGGAGAAATCTCAAAAACCATCTGGAACAGCCCGAAATGGGAAGACAGAAACCCGAAGAACGGCGTACTTTCCGTGGATGCATCGATTAATCCGCTGAAAGGACTTTTATAAGAAAAACAGAAGAATCCGGGGCACCTTGGTGGAACACTCTCAGGCAGCCGGGGCGCGGCCGGAACAGAAAAAAACGAGGAAATGAGGAGGATTTTATTATGAAAAAGACAAAGAAATTCTGGGCAGTATTGGCAGCAGCGGGCCTTTTGGCAGCAAGCTTTGCAGGATGCGGAAGCAATGCATCAGCAAATGCAGGAAGCAGCAGCGGTTCCGCAGCATCATCTTCCGCAGAAGGCAGCTCCGCATCGGATTCCGGTGAGAAAAAAGTGATCAAAGCTGTAACAAGCGGCACACTGGCACCGTACTTTTACGTAAATGATGACAACGAGCTGACCGGTGTCGATATCGATATCGTAAAAGAAGTGTTCAACCGCCTTCCGCAGTATGAACTGAAAATTGAGCAGGCAGATGCACTGCAGGGTGTGCTGAGCGGTCAGTACGACATCGCAGTCAACAACTATGGATATACCGATGAGAGAGCAGAATCCTACTACTTCTCTTTACCATATAAAACCAGCTTCAACGAATACATTCAGAGAACCGGCGATGAGCCGCTGACTTCTCTTACCGATCTGGCAGACCGCGGATACAAAATTGAGCTGAGTGCAGGAAGCCTTACCGCAAATGCACTGGAAAAATGGAATACAGACAACCCGGATCACCAGATCAATATCGTATATTCCAATGCAAACTTCCAGGTCCGCTACCAGCACATCGTAGATGGAACCGCTGATGTGGCAATCGACGACGGACCGATCATCGACAACCTGCTTCCGCAGTTCGGACTGGAAGGTCAGCTGGAAGCAAACGAGATCGACGAGGAGACCGAAGATTTCCTGTTCCCGCAGAACAATACCTACTTCCTGTTTGGAAAGAACGAAGAGGGCGCAGCACTCCGCGAGGATGTTGACAAAGCCTTAAAAGAGATGAAAGAAGACGGAACTCTTTCCAAGATCACAACCGAGTATCTCGGCGTGGACACCAGCCCGGACGAGAAATACTTTGATGAGACACCAAACTAGAATATCGTTTTCGAAATAAAAACAGAAGAGATTACAAAACAGACGGGAAGCGGATCGAGAACATCCGTTTCCCGATTCTAAAAGGAGCGAAAAACATGGCAGAAATTTACCGGGTAGAAAAGGGAAGCGAAGAGTGGAAATACAAAGCATATGATTACGTCAGAACCGATGCGTTCTGCTTGGGACAGAACATTCCGATTGAACTGGAATTCGGACAGGACGAGAGCAAAGATGATCTGCAGGCAATTCTGCTGACAGAAGATCACAAGCCGGTAGCCGGCTGCCGCATCGCATTTCCGGCGGAAAAGACAGGAAAAATCGAGCGTGTCTGTGTTGTCAGAGAAAAACAGAAAAGCGGATACGGCCGCGTACTGATCGAAGCCGCTGAGAAATGGCTGAAAGAATACGGTGTCGATCACATCGTCATCACGAGCCAGGACCGCGCCGCAGGCTTTTATGAGAAATTAGGCTACAAACTGAATCCGGACGCTGACCTGTCGGTATACGACCACCATGTACCGAAGAAAGACGAAGAGCCGAAAAAGCCGAAGAAAAATCTTGGCTTTACCTGTGTACTGGTAGAAAAATACGTGTAAGAGAGGACAAAAATCATGGGAAAATTATTTGACGTTTCACTGGTATTTTCATCCATACCAGAATTGCTGACAAAGCTGCCGATCACGCTGGAACTGGCCGTGGTTTCTATGCTGATCGGACTGGGACTGGGACTTGTGATGGCGATCATCAAAATGAAAAAAATCAGAGTGCTGACGCAGATTACGAATCTTCTGATTTCACTGCTCCGCGGCACGCCGGTCATCGTACAGCTGTACGTTGCGTTCTTTGGTATTCCCATGATGTTCAAGGCAATCAACCAGCAGTTCGGAACGAATCTGGCGGTTGCCAATATTTCCGGTTTCGTCTATGCGATGATCGCTCTGGGACTGAACCAGTCGGGCTTTATGGCTGAGATTATCCGTTCGGCTTTGCAGTCCGTTGACCCGGGCCAGATCGAAGCAGCACATGCACTCGGCATGACGTATCCGCAGACACTGCGCCGCATCATTCTGCCGGAGGCCTTTGAGGTTGCGCTTCCGACCCTTGGAAACTCTTTTATCAGTATCATCAAAGGAACGTCTCTTGCCTTTACCTGCGCCGTTGTCGAGATTACCGCACAGGGCCAGATTATTGGAGGAAGAACGTATCGCTACTTTGAAGTTTACGTTTCACTGGCCATCATTTACTGGCTGGTAACGCTGGTGATCGAGCAGATTATCCGCGTAATTGAAAATAAAATCCGGATTCCGGACCAGGTAGAGCTGGCGTCCGCAAACGGGGAGGGTAAGAAAAATGATAAAAATTGATCATTTATCAAAAAAATATAACGACAACGTGGTGCTCGACGACATCAGCCTCGAGATCAAACAGGGCGATGTTGTGGGAATCATCGGTCCTTCCGGAACCGGAAAATCAACGCTTCTGCGCTGCGTCAACCGCCTTGAGAAACCGGAGAAGGGAACGGTGACGATCGGGGACAAGGTGATCGGCCTTTCCGAGCGGAAACCGAAAGAGCTTCTGTATTTAAGACAGAACACAGGAATGGTGTTCCAGCGGTTCAATCTGTTTGAGAAGAAAACCGCACTGGAAAATGTGATGGAAGGCCTGATTGTTGTCAAGAAGATGAAAAAAGACGAGGCCAGAGCCATTGCATTAGAAGAACTGAAACTGGTCGGCATGGAGAAATGGGCAAACCACTATCCGAAACATATGTCCGGCGGACAGCAGCAGAGGGTGGCGCTCGCAAGAGCCCTCGCCATGAAACCGCAGATTCTGCTGCTCGACGAGCCGACCTCAGCCCTTGACCCGGAGCTGGTTGGAGAGGTTCTGGATGTTATTAAAAAAGTTGCGGCACAGGGATATACAATGCTTCTGGTTTCCCATGAGATGAACTTTATCCGCCATGTGTCGAACCGTGTGATCTTCCTTGATAAAGGACACGTAGTAGAAGACGGAACACCGAAAGAAGTATTCGAGCATCCGCAGAATCAGAGAACACGGGAGTTCTTCAGCAAGATGCATATTATGGCGCAGCCTGAGTATGTTATTTAAATTGCGGACACAGCCAAAGAGTAGGAGAAAATATTATGATAGATGAGAAAAGAATTGCTGATTTTTTTGCGGAGCTGGTATCCATCGATTCGCCGTCCTTGGAGGAGCGCGAGATGGCGGACACTCTGAAAGCAAAATTCGCCGAAATCGGAGTGAATTTTACAGAAGATCATACACAGGAGCAGACCGGTTCGAATGCGGGCAATCTGTTTGCACGTATCCCGGGCAGTATTGACGGTGCGCCGGTTCTCTTTGCCGCCCACATGGACACGGTGGAGCCCGCAAAATGGAAAAAGGCTGTTTTCCACGATGACGGAACCGTAACGAGCGACGGCACAACTGTTCTCGGCGCCGATGATCTGGCCGGTGTGACCGCGATCTATGAGGCGGTGCGCCACATCACTGAGGCAGGAGCGCCGCACAGCCCGATCGAAATCCTGATTTCAACCGATGAGGAGCTGTACTGCAAAGGTGCGAATGCCTTCGATTACAGCCAGGTGCAGGCAAAAGAAGCGTACGTTCTGGACCTGAGCGGAGCAATCGGCGCGGCAGCCTATGCAGCTCCGACCCTTGTATCTTTTAAAGCAGAAATCCAGGGAAAAGCCGCCCATGCAGGTTTTCACCCGGAGGACGGCATCAACAGCATCCAGGCGGCTGCACGTGCAGTCGCACAGCTTCCGCAGGGCCACGTGGCAGAGAGCACCACAGCCAACATCGGAAAAATCGGCGGCGGTTCCGGCACCAATATCGTTTCGGAGAGCTGCCTTGTCGAAGGCGAAATCCGCAGCCTGAACCACGAGACGGCGATGGAACTTCTGGCGACATATCAGAAAACCTTCCAGCAGGAGGCAGACGCCATCGGTGCCAAACTTGTCTGGGAAGAAAAGCTGAACATTCATGCCTATGAGACACCGCTGACGGGCGTGGCCGCAAAACACTATGAGAGCGCCGTTGCCAAAGAGGGTCTGACCGCCGCATTCGAAAAAACCTTCGGCGGCAGCGACAACAACGTCTTCGCCCAGCACGGCATCGAGGGCCTCGTCATCGCAACATCGATGAACCAGGTACATAGCTGTGCCGAGTACACGAAAATCCCGGAGATTGCCCAAGTAGCACGGATTGTGGCGAATCTTGCAGCACTGTAGGAAGACTGAGACGATCCTGGATGAAAAAACAGAATACAAAAATCCCCAAAGCCCGCCGGCAAATGTGAAAACAAAAACCGGCGGACTTTTCCTGTTTCCGGCACGGCTTGCCACGCAGAGAAAAATAGTCTATAATAGGGAAAAGCTTCCGGTGCATGCCGGAATTTAACACCAGTAGACAAGAAGTCCCCCGCTTCTAAAGCGGTGGGATGAATTGTTAAAAGAAACATAACGGCAGTGGTAGGCGGAGAGAAATCGGTATCCTCCACTGATATGAGGAAAGTCACAGTCGAACTATTCTCGACATGTCAGACTCCGTGAAAATACCGACTGTAAGTTGAAACGAAAAGATTTATAAAAAAGAGCGGAAATTGTGGTAAAATTGCGGCTCGTATGGTATACTATCGTTAAGTTAAGTTTCTAATCTAAAGCAAAGGTTGGTGGACAGTATGAATAAGATTGATGAAGTATTAGAGCTTTTAAAACAGAGAGAACGTGAGAGCGAAAAACCGAAAAACGTGATTTTATGGGTTCTTGCCATTGTCGGAGCGGTAGCGGCAGTTGCAGGAATCGCATACGCAGTATACCGGTTTGTAACTCCGGATTATCTGGAAGACTTCGAAGATGATTTCGATGACGATTTCGACGATTACTTCGAGGATGAAGACGAAGATAAGTAGGATGGAAAAAAGAAACTCCGGTGCCGGAACGTGGTACCGGAGTTTTTCTGTCCGGAAATCAGTTTGACATAGAAGGAGAAGAGAATGAAAAAAGGAGAAATTTACGAGGGAGTCGTGGAAAGAATTGATTTCCCGAATAAAGGACGTGTACATGTGGAGGGCGAGACGGTTACCGTGAAAAATGCAATTCCGGGACAGAAGATCCGCTTTCAGATCAACAAAAAAAGAAAGAACCGCATGGAGGGCCGCCTGCTCGAAGTAACAGAAAAATCCCCGATGGAAAAGCGCGATCCGGTCTGCAGTATTTTCCCGTCCTGCGGCGGATGCATGTACCAGACGATGAGTTATGAGGATCAGCTTGCAATGAAGGCCGGTCAGGTGAAAAAACTGCTCGACGATGCCCTCGTGGAGGCCGGCCAGGTCAATGAGGCGGGGGAGGCCGATTATCCGTTCCTTGGAATCAAGGGAAGTCCGAAGGAGTTTGCATACCGGAATAAAATGGAGTTTTCCTTCGGCGATGAATACAAGGATGGCCCGTTGTCTCTCGGACTTCATAAAAAGGGAAGCACCTACGATGTCCTGACCGCGTGCGACTGCAAAATCGTGCATGATGATTTCACAAAGATTCTGACCTGCGTGCTGGCGTATTTTAAAGAGCGGAACGCAAGTTACTACCACAAGATAAGCCACGAGGGTTACCTGCGCCACCTGCTGGTGCGAAGAGCCGAGAATACCGGAGAAATCCTGGTAAATCTCGTCACCACAAGCCAGGAAGAGTGGGATCTGATGCCGCTCGTGCAGGAAGTGCTTGGTCTGCCGCTGGAAGGAAAGGTTGTCGGATTCCTCCATATCATAAATGATTCCCTGGCAGATATTGTAAAGAGCGATGAGACAAAAGTGCTCTACGGACAGGACTACTTCTATGAAGAACTCCTCGGACTGAAATTCAAGATCACCCCGTTCTCCTTCTTCCAGACCAATTCCCTTGGCGCGGAAGTTCTCTACAGCACCGCCCGCGAGTTCGTCGGCGAGACGAAAGACCGCACGATCTTCGACCTCTACAGCGGAACCGGAACCATCGCCCAGATCCTTGCACCGGTCGCAAAAGAAGTGATCGGCGTGGAAATCGTGGAAGAAGCTGTTACAGCTGCAAAAGAGAACGCAGAGGCAAACGGCCTTACCAACTGCAGTTTCCTCGCCGGAGACGTGCTGAAGGTGATCGATGAAATCGAAGAAAAACCGGACTTCATCGTTCTTGATCCACCGCGCGAAGGAATTCATCCAAAGGCTCTGCCGAAGATAGTTGATTTATATAGGTGTGAAAAAATGCTTTACATCTCCTGCAAGCCGACTTCTCTTGCGCGGGATCTGGTAGAGTTTGCAAAATATGGATACCGTGTAGAAAAAGTCTGCTGTGTTGATATGTTTCCGGGAACGGTGCACTGCGAGACGGTTGTTTTGCTTTCCAAGGGTGAGGTCGACTCGAAAAAGATTCGGGTTGAGTTCTCTTTAGAAGATATGGATATGTCCGAATTTCAAGATGGGGCAACCTACACGCAGATCAAGGACTATGTACTGGAACATAGCGGATTAAAGGTATCAAACCTGTATATCTCACAGATTAAGCGGAAATGTGGGATTGAGGTTGGTAAGAACTACAATCTGCCGAAGTCCGAAGATTCCAGACAGCCTCTGTGTCCACCGGAAAAAGAGAAAGCAATCCGAGAAGCATTCAAATATTTTGGGATGATATAACATCCCGTAAAATGGAGGTTTCTTATGGATAGATTGATTTCTTGTAAGTTTAACATGGATACCGCTTGTGTGGAACTGAAATTCTTTGATGGTAGTATGATTGCGATTGATACGATTGCGGTTGAGAACGAGGTTGCCGACAATATGTATCAGAGGTCGGAACTGGATTATCTGATTTACAATGACCCGATTGGATATGCTGATTTGATATTGAACGGAGATTCCAAAACCTATTTGAAAAACTGTTACAGAGTATAAACTGTCTCTTATACACATCTCCGAGCCCACGAGACCGATCAGTATCTCG
>ERZ1026971.227-NODE-227-length-31864-cov-15.583797_pt1 | contig 31864 bp, 25 predicted proteins | sample MGYA00519294_ERZ1026971 | MGnify/ENA primary metagenome ERZ1026971 (study PRJEB26926, sample SAMN06164664) | human gut metagenome | biome: ENVO:00009003; feature: ENVO:2100002; material: ENVO:00002003 | host: Homo sapiens | place: USA | collected 2012 ... | reverse complement strand
TCAGCCACAAGTTTTCCTGATATAAAAGGATTTCAACCCGAACTTCACCATTATCAGTTTTATAAAACAGGATTTCCCTTGTTTCATAAGGAGTTAGCCCAAATTCTTCGTTCATATCCATTCCCTTCCTATTCTTCACTTTTGTTTCTCGCTCTGCTTTTGTAAACATTATGCTTATTCTTGCACTGGGGGCTGCAAAATACAGCACTTGGTCTGCTTGCGACAAAAGCTTTGGTACAATGTCTGCAAAGCTTGATCGGGTTTTCGCTGTCTGTCAGCATAAAACTGAACATCATCTGTACGCCCAGCAGCAGGGAATGAAAATCCCAAACGATGGTCGGCTTATCCAAAAGAGCTATATGATAGGTTGGAGCGATGCCACCAAAAGCTGCCATGCTCTGCTGCATCATCTGCCGGGTTTCATCGTTCAATGTATCATAATCCTCATAATAAAGGAAACTGTTGATATAGGTAAACGCCCAGTCGATGAACTGCTGCTTCATCCAGTCATACCGCTCCGCATATTCCCGCTGAAAGCTCATGTTGACCGCCATCGGCTTGTCTGTCATGGTCAAAGCCAGTGCCATCATAACACGGTCATTCTGGATGTTCCACATGGACTCGATCCCACGCTTGATCACATCCAATTTGTCAAAGGGAAAGAACTGTGCCAGATATTTTTCAGTGGACATAGTTTCTTTTTTGATGAAGTGATTTTTCGGCAGGTACACCGCCTCATATTCCATAAAGTTTGGTGTGGTAGGCAGCGCAGTCATCAGTCCAAACAAGCCGTATTTCACCGCAAATTGCTGGATAGCCTTCTGAATTTCGGCATCCGGCTTTTTGCTCATACCCATGCGTCCTATGTTGATGGCATCCAATACAATTTTCTGATACTCTGCCAGTGGATCATAAATACTCGGTTGCGCCGTCTTGGTGGGCGTGAGATACAGAGTTCCGTCCTCTGCCGCTCTCCATTCATATTCACTATACCGCACCCAGTTAGAACTGGTGCGTTCAAAAAGGTTCTTCATATATAAAACCCTCCGTCATGTATTGTAATCCAAATAACTTCAATTTATATTACCAATTATACGATTTCTTTTCTTCAGAATCAATCTCCGTCATATTTTCTTCTAAAAAATCTTTTTCCAATAAGGTCATTGGCTGCTGCTTTTCTGCCTTATCCAAAAGTGCAGGAAGCAGCTTTTTTCGTATCTTTTTGAGCATTGTGCCACGCACCTTGCGGATGTTCCGGTCGCTTTGCTTCCGTATTTTAGCGATCCTTGTTGAGCTAAACAGCCGGACAGCGCAGAGAAAGAGCAGTTCCTTGTGTTCTTCATTCAATTCCCAGAGAATTTTGGATAGGTATTCTTCCGTTACAAGTTCATGGATGTCGTAAGGACAGTAGAAAATGGCGTCAATGAAATCTCCTTTTCGTAACTGCTTTTCCAGTACGTCGTTTAGCATATCCGGGAAAAAGAGTTCATTGGCAGATGCACCATAGTCAAGCGGAACATCATCACCGCTTCTGCTGAGTTCATGATAGCGTTCCCTACGCTCCCGGTTGGCATCCAGCCTGTCCCACCATGCAATCACATTTTCAAACTCCCGCTGTGTTCTGGCGGAATCCTCCAATCGTGCAAGGGCTTCTGCCCGCAGCTCTCGTTTGAGTTTCTTACGCTCTGGTTCTTCCTCGTCGGTACCATCCTCAAAGGGATGTTCCTCAGCGTCAGCTTCCAGTTCTTCGATGAGCTGTTCTTCTTTTGCAATCTGTCGCAGGGCTTGTTCGGATAATTCGGCTTCTTCGGTATCTGTATCATTGTCAGTAAGAACAACTTGCTTCCTTCGCTTCTCTTCGGGAAGATCGTCAGCGGCTTCTTCCTCATCGTCCCAAAGGGCATTTTCATCTTCTTCGTCATCGACTATGTAATCGGAGTCGTCCGTTTCATATTCATCTTCATAGTCAGTATCTTCTTCATAAAAGCCGTCATGTTCATATCGTTCGGGATCGTCGAACACCGCAGACACCTCCCTTCAAAAATATTTTTGAAAATTTCTTGGATTCTCCGTAAAAACAGTTCCGCTAAGTACCCTGTATTTCTCCTATAAGTGAGGAGGTAATCTATTTTGTCTTTTATCAGATTACTTTCGACACTGAATGAAAGGAGGAAACCGCCTATGTCAAACAATTATCGTGAGCTGACGGGCAGGGAGAAGCAGCGGATCAAAAAGCTGGTTACTTCTCTCTGCGCCAACTACGACAAAGAGTACGGCTGCCTGCCATTGGACTGTGACTGTCCAATGTTGGGAATCTGCTTTACCAACAGCGCACTATGCAGATATTTTCGCAAGTCTGTCCTGCCGGAAGATGCAGGGTTGGAAGCCGTATTCACGCAAACACCGACCACTCATTGCAAACAATGCGGCAAGCCTTTCCCAACTGACGGAAAACGGGTGTACTGCTCACAGCGCTGTGCCGAAGAAGCTCGCCGTAAGCAGAACGCAGCACGGGTGCGTAAGTATCGGGAAAAACAGCAACAGATGTAACGCTTTTGCCCTCGGAAAGCCTTGTGCCGCAAGGCTTTTTTGATGGAATTTCTGCATTGGCAGGGTGTTAATACCTTTTGTTCGATTTTAACCATGCAAATGGTTACACCATGCCGGAACTAAACCTATTATACGAAAAAACAATGAATATTTCAACACGGAGGTAACTGCCTATGGCAAAAAACGAGAACAGTAAATTTTCTTATATGACTCGCCGCATTGGCGGCACCACCTATAAAGTTAAAGTAGTATTCAGCGATACAGAGAAAGAAACAATGGAGGATAAAATTTTACGGATGATTCGCAATGAAACGGTTACAACTGGCGGAACTTGTGGTATAATAGATTCACCACAAATGAGCCGACAGTCTGAAAGGAGCGCATCATGAGCGTAAAACAGACTGAAGGAAAAATCACAGCTTTATATGAAAGACTGTCCCGTGATGATGAGTTGGCTGGGGACAGCAATTCAATCATCAATCAAAAGAAATATCTGGAAGGCTACGCTGAGCAACAGGGCTACGTTAATATTGTCCATTATACCGACGACGGTTATTCTGGTGGAAATTTTAACCGTCCGGCATGGAAGCGTCTGATTGCTGATATTGAAGCCGGAAAAGTGGCTCATGTAATCGTAAAGGACATGAGCCGAATCGGCAGAGATTATTTGCAAACTGGATTTTATACGGAAATTATGTTTCGTGAGCATGGCGTCCACTTTGTGGCAATTTCTAACAGTGTAGACAGCAATGACCAGAACAGCAATGAGTTTGCCCCATTCCTTAATATTATGAACGAGTGGTATTTGCGTGATCTAAGCCGCAAGCAAAAAACAGCAATCCGCATCAAAGGCGAGTCCGGAAAGCCAACCACCAACATTGCCATTTATGGATATAAAAAAGATCCGACGGATAAGTATCACTGGCTGATCGATGAAGAAGCTGCTGCGGTTGTCCGCAGGATATTCCGCATGAATGTGGAAGGCATTGGTCCTTATGAGATTGCACGGATTTTGTATGAGGACAAGGTGGAAACACCTGCTGTTTATTTGGGCAAAAAAGGAATTGGCTTCTGGAAAAGCAAGGAAGATTTTTCAAACCCTTATAACTGGAGTGGTCATATTGTCGGGAAGATTTTATCTAAACCGGAGTATATCGGTCATACCGTAAATTTCCGTTCCCATAAAGAATCCTATAAGGACAAGAGCAGTGTCCCTAATCCGCAGGAAGAATGGTTGATTTTTGAAAATACTCATGAAGCGATTATTGACAAGGAGACATGGGAACTGGTACAGAAATTGCGGAAAACCCCAAGACGCAAAGATACTCTTGGGGAAGCCAATCCTCTAACAGGACTTGTGTTCTGTGCTGATTGTGGGGCGAAGATGTATAACCACCGATTCAAAGGCGATTTGGAAAATGGAAATTATCCCTATGATTCTTACGAGTGTTCCGCTTATAAACTGGAATCCAGAAAGCATAAAGATGTTTGTTGCAGTCATTATATTTCAACAAAATCAATACGGACACTGATTTTGGAAACCATTCAATCGGTCAGCACATTTGCCGTTTCCAATCAACAGGAATTTATGGAAAAAGTTCGTGCGGCATCGCAGCTCAGGCAAAAAGAGGTGGCAAAAGAGATCAAAAGAACGCTGAACAAAGAACGAAAGCGGATAAAGGAATTGGATGTCATTATAAAAAAGCTTTATGAATCTTTTGCAGTCGGACGTATCTCTGAGGAAAGATTTGACAGTCTGCTGGAGGAATATGAAACGGAGCAGAAACAGCTTCTTTCTTCTGTCGAAAGTGCGGAACAGCAGTTATCTGTTTTTGAAGAAGATACCGTTCGGATGGAGCAGTTTCTCTCACTTGCGAAAAAGTATACGGATTTTTCAGAGTTGACTACACCAATGATCAATGAATTTGTTGACAAGGTTCTTGTTCATGCACCGGAGAAGGTTGATGGAGATCGGGTGCAGGAGATTGAGATTTATTTGAAATTTATCGGGCGCTTTGATTTGCCTGAGCCGGAAGTGACGGAAGAAGAAATGAAACGGCAGGAACAGCTTCGGAGACATCGTATCAAGAGTCGGGAACGTTATCAGAAAATCAAATCTGGAGAACACATTATTGGCGAGCCGTTTCAATTAACTTGCAGGTGCTGCGGAAAAACATTTGAATCCAAAATGTCCAATGCTATGTTTTGTGACCAGAACTGCCGTGCGAAGTATTACCGGCAGGAAGCTGCGAAAAAAAGAGAACGGGAATGCACCTGTGAAAACTGTGGAACTGTTTTTACCACAAATAGAAAGAATGTGAAGTATTGTCCGAGCTGATGTTTTGGTCTTCGGAGGTCCTATGTGCAGATAGGATTCACCCTTTTTCTTGTCATAGATGCGCTGGACGGTTTTGTTGATGCTGATAGTTTTATCCGTCAGCGAAATGTCCTTCATTTGCAAGCCGCAAAGTTCACCGATCCGCACCCCGGTAAATAGTGCAATGAGAATGCCAGCAGTCTTCCTATTCAGGTTCATGTAGATACACTGAATAAGAGCTTGCTCCTGATCTTTGGAGAGCGATACCACTTTCTTGACACCCAGCTCTTTTGGGTACTCTATCAAGTCCCAGTTGAGCAGTGGTATCGCCCGTTCCTTGTAGGCATACTCCATAGCGAGACGAAATACCAGAATTACATCTCGAATGGTCTTCACTGTGAGACCACCAGACTTGTCCAACCGCCCGGATTCATAGAGATACGATATGTAGCTTTGAATGTCCTGCTCGGTGATGCTACCAATCTTCCGTTTACCGAAGTGCGGTATCAAGTGGTTTTCGGCTATTAGCGTGAAGCTGGCGTAGGTTGACGGTGTGATCATCGGCTTCTTTTGATTTAGCCAAGTGTTCAACAGCGTCTTAAATTGTGTATTATTAGTCATATTGACCACCTCCACAGATATTATCTGATGGAGAAATAATCAGGGCATTATAAACCTCAAGTAACGGTCTCGAAAAGCGTCCGAAGCTTCGCTTTCCGGGTTTTGACGAGCCGTATGTGCTGCATCGTATAGGAGACATCTACGCCGAACGCAGTGAGCGTGGGGCGGCTGATATGGAGTTGCTTTCTGTCACAATGAATGGTGGAGTTATGCAGCGTTCCGAAATTGAGGGGAAAGATAACTCAAGCGAGGATAAAAGCAACTACAAGGTTGTACGCAAGGGAGATATGGTTTATAATTCAATGAGGATGTGGCAAGGCGCAAATGGCGTGTCTCCTTATGACGGCATTGTCAGCCCTGCCTATACTGTTCTTACAGCAAAGCTCCCTATCTGCAATGAGTATTTTGCAGCACTTTTTAAGAACTATAAACTAATCAACGAGTTCAAAAAGAACTCACAGGGTATGACCTCCGATACATGGAATTTGAAATATCCACAGATTAAGACTATCAAGGTGTATTTACCGAGAGTTACAGAGCAGGAAAAAGTAGCCTCATTACTTGTTACCCTCGATAAAAGGATTGCGGCACAGGCAACGCTTGTCGAACAACTCAAGAAGTATAAAAGAGGATTGCTTAACAAGGTTTTTTCTAATATCAATGGAAATATATACCCGACAGTCTATTTATCCAAGGTTGCTGATTTCTTACAAGGGCTTACATATAGTCCAAGTGATGTTTCAGTTTCGGGGTATCTTGTTTTAAGGTCATCCAACATTCAAAATGGAGTGCTGTCTTTTGATGACTGCGTCTATGTAGACAAGAAAGTGGATGAGAGCTTACAAGTAAAATGTGATGATGTCATTATGTGTGTACGAAATGGCAGCAAAAAGCTTGTTGGAAAAACTGCACTAATTCCAAACAATATGGCTATGACAACATGGGGCGCATTTATGATGATAATTCGTAGCAAGCTAAATGATACTTATATCTTTCACTACTTAAATAGCCAAATGTTTTTTTCTCAAGTTTTTAAGGACACGGGTACAGCAACGATCAATCAGATAACCAAAGGAATCCTTAATGAATGCAAGTTACCTCTTCCTCCTGAAACGGCAAGAAAACAAATTTCAAAAATGCTTTCTTTATTTGATGTAAAAATCCAAAATGCGGAGATGTGCTTGACTACATTGGTGGAACTAAAAAAGGCTCTTTTGCAACAACTCTTTATATAAAGAGCTGTTGCAATAATGCCACTCGAATAGATTTTAGGGATTCATACTGCGAAAGTTCAGTTTGAAATCGACTTTCCAAGCAGTCAAGGAGATTGAGCAAGGAACGGGCAGATTGCTTGGTAGTGTGTCATCTACGACACAGAGCAGCATTAAAACGGCGGCGAGAAGCGGGGATGTCCTCTTTGGAAAACTGCGTCCTTATTTGAGAAAGTTTGCGTTTGCAGAGCAGGATATTGTTTGCTCATCGGAAATATGGGCATTTATCCCCTCAGAATATGTTATCCCCCAATACCTCTATTATCTTGTTCAGACAGAGCATTTTCTTCGGGTGGCAAATATAAGCTCCGGTACAAAGATGCCAAGAGCTGAATGGGCAAACATAGAAAAAGAGCCTTTTGACATACCTTGTATTCTAATACAAGAGAAAATTGTTTCAATTCTTGAAGCGATAGACAAGAAAATCTGCACATCCGGCGATAGCCTAAGAATGCTCATAAACTTTAGGAAAGGCTTGTTGCAGCAGCTCTTCATATAAATAGCTGCTGCATAAGACCGTTCCGCAGTCCAATCAATTTATCTAACTCTTCTTGAGCTTTGGCAAGCTTGTCATGAATTCGTGAAAGGAAGGCAGCGATTTGAGCCTGTTCTTCAATATCACTTGGGAGTATATGGACTGTATCAAAAAAACCATCAGTAGGGACATTAAGCAATCCGTGATTTCTTGCCCCTTCTGCGCATATTTCATTTATGCCTCTGTGCCACTGTGATGACTCGAAATACCATTTTGCAAAGTTGCTCAGCACAACATCTTCTTTTATAGCAAAGCACAGATAAAGGGTAGATACAGCCCCTTCATTATACAGCTCAAGTCTCTTGATAGAGCCGAACGGGTAATCATTGGAGGTACTTCTATTGTAAGCATATTCACCCCTACGGAGTAGGTAATACCCACTCATGTCTGAGCTGGCAACAACTCTTGAAAAGAAATCCCTTTGATCAATTAACCCATATTGCGCAGAAATAGTCAGCGGAATATCTGTTGCCCCATTATTCTTTCTTGTAATTCTGGTCGCAAAATCGCTAAGCTTAAAAGCAGTCCAATCCGATTGTCTTGCTTTTGGTACGAGACGAAGTTTGCGAGTAAAAATAGCTTCAAAGACACCTCTTTTATACTTCTTGAGGTTATCGATGAGAGACTGCTGCGCAGCAATCCTTTTGTCAATAGCGATGAGGAAGTTGGCAATCTTTCTTTGCTCATCAGTGTTTTCCGGCAGATAATGTTTTGTGTCGAAGAACTCTTCGGTAGGTACATTCAGCAAGCCATGATTTCTTGCACCTTCGGCAGAGATCATGTATATTTCCCGATACCATTTCAGAGAGTCGAAATAAGCCTTGATGAAGTCGCTTTCATGCCTTTTGAGTACAAAACAGATGTAAAGTGTCGATAAAGCCCCCATCCGGTAACGATCCAGCCGCTTGATAGAGCCAAAGTCATATCCTACGGAATAGCTCTTATTGTAGGCAAACTCACCATTTTTGAGCAGATAGTACCCACTCATGTCTTTACTTGCAACCGTCTTATTGAAGTAGCTCACCTGATCAACAAGACCATCTTTTGAGGAAATGGTTAAAGGAAGATCAGTTTCGTTTTTGCTGTTCTTCCGTGTTATACGGTCTGCAAAGTCAGATAATCTCTCGGCTCTCCACGGTTCATCAAAGCCCGGAAAGCGGAGTTTCGGACGCTTTTCGAGACCGTTACTTGAGGATACATTTGCCATAATTACTTGCCCTCCACTTCAAACGGGAAATCAAGTCCCAGTTCGTCAAAAAACGGTTTCAGCTCTGCATCAATCTCCTTGATTTCACTTTGCAGTTTGCGGATCTCCGCAGCTACTTCGTTCAGGTCGATTTCTTCTTCCGGCTCAAAGGTGTCAACATATCGGGGAATATTGAGGTTGAAACTGTTCTCTTCGATCTCCTGCATGGTTGCAACATGAGCATACTTGTCTACATCCTCACGACGCTCATAGGTCTCGACGATCTTATCAATGTCGCACTCACGGAGAATATTCTGGTTCTTGCCAGCTTCAAAATCATTGGAAGCATCAATGAACAGAATGTTGTCGGAATTGCCGTTGCGCTCTCTCTTGAGAACAAGGACACACACCGGAATGCCTGTGCCGAAGAAGAGATTGGCAGGGAGACCGATCACGGCATCCAGCACATTCAACTTCTGGATAAGGTGTTTACGGATCACTTCTTCCGCAGCACCACGGAACAAAACGCCATGAGGCAGCAGCACAACAGCTCGTCCGTCCTCGTCCATGTGGTGTACCATGTGCTGTACAAAAGCAAAGTCAGCCTTGCTCTTCGGGGCAAGCTTGCCGTATTCGTTGAACCGGGGATCTTCCATGAAGCTCAAATCGCCAGACCACTTTGCAGAATACGGAGGATTGGCAACCTGAACACGGAACTTCATGTCACCGAAGTAGTCATGCTCCAAAGTATCACCGTTGTAGATATTGAAATTGCGGTAAGGAATGCCACGAAGAATCATATTCATTCGGGCAAGGTTATAGGTGGTGGAAGTCAATTCCTGACCATAGTAGTTGCGCACATTTGCATAGTTTTTGAGACGCAGCAGGAGAGAGCCGGAGCCACAAGTGGGATCGGCTGCGTCCTTGACATCCGTTAGTCCAAGACAAGCCAGACGGCACAGCAGCTCGGCAGGACCTGAAGGAGTGTAGAACTCGCCAGCCTTCTTACCGGCTGTTGCAGCGAATTGACCGATCAGATACTCATAGGCATTGCCAAGAACATCAATCTTTGTGTCTTCCACACCGAAATTGATTTCGTCCAGAGAGGCAATGATTTTTGCCATAACAGCACTTCTGTCTTTGACGGTATGTCCCAGTTTAGTAGAGTCGAGCTGCATATCAGAGAACAGCCCGTCGAAGTCCTCTTGAGAATCGTTGCCAAGAGTAGACTCCATAAGGGCGTTGATTGCTTTTTGCAAAAACTCAATGTCAAAAGATCGGTTTTCAACCATCTTAACCATCTTGCGGAACAAGAATTGCGGTTCAATGATAAAGCCTAGATCACGCAGAGCCTCTTCTACAACGGCTTCCTTGTATTCCTCATCAACCCATGCGTCTTCATAGCTGATGCCATCGTCTTTCAGAAGATTCGCCATGTACTTCTTTGTACGGTCAGACAGATAGTAGTAGAAAATCATGCCCAAGATGTAGTTCTTAAACTCATACGCCTCCATATTACCCCGGAGTGCGTTTGCCATTGCCCAAAGCTTATTGCAAAGCTCTTTCTGGTGCGCCTGAATACTGTTGTCCATTTTACATTCTCCTTATTGAAATTTTTCGGTGTGCTGCCGGATAAAGTCTACAATTCTGTTCACCAGAGAGCGTTTTTTCAGCAGCGGCATTGGTTTTTCGATACGGTCACGGATGTTACCGGCATCCATTGTGCCGGAAAACTCATATTCCGAGATGAAGTCGGTCAGCATGGTAGGATCAATTTCTTCTGTCTGAGCAAAGGCGACAATTTCTTCACGCTTTGCCTCATTTTCAAAGTCATTGTAGGCAGCGTCGATCTCATCTGCACTTTCCAGCCCCACGACAACACGATCCAAGAAAGCTTGCAGAATCTCCACTTTGCGAAGCAACTGCGGATTATCGGTTCTTCCCAGTTCTTCCTTGATATGCTTAATATCATAGTCCTTCTGTTTGGCATCATCGAAGTGAATGTTGCGGATAAGGTTCATGATATAGGCTACATTGATTCGGTCACTTTCCATCAGCTCAATGCAGAAATCTACATCATTCAGGACGGAAACAACTTCACGATCTTTCTTTTGCTTTGCGTAAAGCATCAGATACTTGCTCTTATAGTCCTGATATTCCTGCTCGCTCATGCTGAGAGAGTCATGGTCGAAGCTGAACTCAATGAAGGTTTGAAGTGATTGCAAATACTTGGTCAGCTCACGGAATGTCTCAACGAAAAGCTTCTGGTCATCCTCGTTCTGCATGGTGTCAATATCCGCTGGAGTCTGAGCGATTTCTTTTAAGCGAGTAACCATTTCATTGTACTTCTCGACGAAATAGGGATAGTCGGGAACAACAATGCCAGAAGTATCATGGCTCTGAGAAAATAGGGTAAGAGCGTCATCTGTCCTCTTTTTCAGATTACGGTAGCAGATGATAATACCAAATGGTTTCGTTTCCTTTTCAACACGGTTGGTTCGTGAGTAGGCTTGCAGTAGGTCGTGATATTTCAAATCCTTGTCCACATAGAGGACGGACAACTGCTTGCTGTCAAAACCGGTCAGGAACATATTTACTACAAGAAGGATGTCAAGGGACTTGGTTTTCTTTCCCTTTACACGGTCTGAAATATCCTTGTGATAGGCTGAGAATGTGTCCGTCGAGAAATTGGTGCTGTACATCTCGTTATAGTCTTTGATGATCCGTTCCAGAGCGTCCCGACTATGCTCATCTTTACCTTCTGCTTCTTCGTTCTGTCCATAGGAGAAGATACCGCTGATATTCAGGTCATGATTGATCTTCTTGAAGATGTCATAGTATTTGACCAGAGCTTCAATCGAAGAGACAGCAAAGATGGCTGTGTATTGACCATTTCTTGTCTTCGCTTTATGGTTTTGGACAATGTGGTTTGCGATCATCGACATCCGTTCCTCGGACATATAGAGTTCGCCTATATCAATCCCATCTGCCATTGTGGGATCGTCCCAGTCGAAATCACCCTCCATCGTCTTAATGTACTCAATATGGAAGCCAAGAACATTGTTGTCGAAGATAGCATCCTTGATGAGATAATTATGTACGCATTCTCCGAAGAGCATTTCTGTGGTCTGTGTGATTTTTCCCTCCGTCTTTCCGTTGACCTCAAAACGAGGTGTGCCAGTAAAGCCGAAGAATTGTGCCTTCTGGAAATGCCGAACAATGTCCTTGTGCATATCACCAAACTGACTGCGGTGACACTCGTCAATAATGAAGACAACTTTCTCGTCCTTATAGGCATCCATAACTTTTGCGTATTGAGGACGCTTCACAGCGTTCGCCATCTTCTGCATCGTTGTGACGATGAGCTGCCGATTTTTGTCCTGCATCTGTTTTACAAGGACATCAGTTCTATCAGTGGCATCAACAGAACCGGCTTCGAATTTGTTGAACTCTTCTGTAGTTTGGGAGTCCAAGTCCTTCCGGTCAACAAGGAAGATAACCTTTTTGATATTGGGGTTGGCTGCGAGGATTTGTGCTGTCTTAAAGGAAGTCAGCGTCTTTCCTGCGCCGGTTGTATGCCAAACATAGGCGTTGCGGTTAGTGAGCGTGGCTTGCCGGACAAGAGCCTCTACCGCATACACCTGATAGGGACGCATTACCATGAGCAGCTTGTCCGTGTCATTCAAGATGGTGTATCTCGTCAGCATCTTGATAATATGGTCTCTGGCAAGGAAGGAGATAGAGAACTCTTTCAGATTGGTGATACGCACATTGTTGAAGTCCGTCCAGAAGAAGGCAAGACTGTGAAGCATATCTCTGTCGGAGTTGGCAAAGTATTTTGTATCAACGCCATTGGACACAACGAAAAGCTGAATGAAGTGATACAGTCCGTTGTATGAATGCTTCTTATAACGCATTACTTGGTTGACGGCTTCTCGAATATCTATGCCACGCCGCTTCAACTCCACTTGAATGAGAGGAAGTCCATTGACAAGGATCGTCACATCATAACGATTCACATATTTTCCGACAACCGTTGTCTGGTTTGTCACCTGAAAGATATTCTTTGTGTGGTCGGCATCGAAGAAAGAAAGGTATACTTTTGTCCCGTCCTCACGCTCCAACACGAACTTATCTCTGAGGATTTTTGCGCTCTGGAAAACTGATTTTCCAAGCATGATGTTGAATACACGCTCCCATTCTTTGTCTGTTAAAGGATGGTCGAGCTTTGCCGCATTGAAAGCTGCAAATTGTATTTTGAAATTTTCGAGTAGTGCATCGTAATCAGGAATAGACACAGGATTGTATCCCTGTTTATTTAGTTGCTCTATAAATTGCTGTTCAAGAGCTGCTTCGCTTTGGTATGACATATCTTCAACTCCTATACTTGAGGATTCTTTTACAAAACAGATTGCTTTTTAAGAAAGCCCATTTTTATTTTCAAACTTATTTGTCAACAAATTCCATAATGTCATCTATTGTGCAATTCAATGCCATGCAGATTTTTCCTAAAACATCCGTGGTTACATTGTCGCCGTGATTTAATTTATTGATAGTATAATGACTAATTCCAGCAGCTTTTTCTAAATCTCTTTTTTTCATATCTTGATCAATTAGCATTTTCCAGAGTTTTTTATAGCTTACTTTCATTCCTATGCCTCCATTCAAGGAAAATCATAACTACCCACAGTATAGCACTATTAGGATAAAAACTCAAATATTGTGTTTGCTATCGCTGTAATATAATTCGAAAAAATAGCTGTATTTCTAAAGAGAAAACACCCTTGACAAATCGCGTCTCAGGTGCGGGAGCTGCTGAAATCTCCCGCACCGCTGGCAGATGTCTACAAGGATTTCTCTAAGTTGGAAACTGACTACATGAGCATTGTTGCGCAGTGCGTGGAGGACCGCGCGGATGACTTGCTGAAAAAAGAACAGCAGCAGAATCCGCCCAAAGTGTACCGACAATCCATTACCTATGCCCGCCAGCATAACGAGGTACAGCAGTACCGGGAATCTTATCGCCTTAACGAGCGTTGCGGCGATGAAATCAACGGCGCAATCGCGCTGCACTACGATGGTATGCGCTTGGGTGACGGTGCTGTTAAGCAGGTGGTGGAGGAATACGGTTTGGAGCGCACCAAATATGTGTTGGCAGCGGCCATTCAAATCCGCGACGGCGATGGGCGCATTTCCCGCACAAACGAAGAATGGGCAAATTCTGTGCGCCCTATCAAGGACATGGACGAGCGTGGGTTTGACCGGGCTTGCTATTATGCAAGTCTGCAAGCGCACTCCTGTGTGTTGGATGGCTTTACGAATCAAGTGCGAAAATTTGAAAAGGCCAAAGCCCAACCCGCCCACGGTACACCCGAAAGATAACCGCAGCGTCTGTATTTTACAGGCGCTTTTTTTCGTGAAAAAATCTCTGTTTTGTGAAAGGATTTCATTATGAAAGAAACACATTACAAATTACGGCATCGCGTTACTGCGCTGTTTGCGGCTGCGGTAATGCTTTGCTCCATGCTGCCCGGTGCGGCGTTTGCGGAAGAAACTGAACCTCAGCCCACCGAGGAAGTTGTGCAGATGGAACAGCAGACGGAGCCATCTGAAACAGACAACGGCCAAGCCGATGAGAGCAGCCCCGACCCCGGCGCGGAGGAAGAAGCCACCCCCAAAACGGCAGAAGAACAGCCCGCTGAAGAAGAAATTTCCGCTGCCGTTGTCGGCGCGGAACTGTACGCCGATTTGCCCGATGCGCCCATCGGCTCTTATATCGGCAGCGAGGGGTTGCCTGTTGCCACCGGCCATACCAAAATCGGCATTTCCGAATGGCCCGAAAGCCAGCTGGAAGAAATCAGTGGCAGCTATCTGACCGCCGACGCGCTGGATAGTGACGGTCTTACCATGACCGCGCCTCTGCTGGACGGCGCGGATTATGCTGTTGTTCCCATTATGGCACAGGTGGAGTATCCCGCAGACGGCAGCAGCACAGACATTATCCTGCCGGACGGCGTGACGGTGCTGGACTTCTACGGCGCGCCCACCGCTGATGCCGACACCTTGCTGCACAGCAGCTACTATGAAACATCTGCCGCTGTCATAGGTTTGTATGTACAGGCCGCAGACGATTTTTCCGCACAGCTTGTCTACACCGACCCGAACGGCGATATGCAGACCAAAACACTGAATGTCACGATTGACCGTGAACACACGGTGGCATCTCCGTTTGCTGATGCCGGTATTGCTGCCTACGGCGAACGCCCTATCCCCGACGTAACAAACGGCAAAATCACCAAGGTCGCCAAAGTCAACGGCACTTGGCTGATTTGGTTCAATGGTGACGAGGCGTACTGCTGCACACCAGGCGCAGACGGCCAGCCCAAGAACTGCCCAACGTACACTTACGTCGATACTTCTATGGTTGGCGCAGACCAGTATGTACCCGGTGACCACTACGGCAACCAGTTCAGAATTTGGGGCGGTTTGACCCAGCTTTCTCTCGGTATGCAGGAGCTCCCTCCGGTTGCACTCTCCGCAGAAGCGCCGAGTTTGCTGGATTTCTGCCGCACGATCTATACAGATGCGCAGATGCAGATTATCGAGAATTACCCCGACAGCACCGCCGCCAAAATTCTTATGGGGTCCGCGCAGGCGCTGTTGGAGGGAACAGACGCCTACGCATCCGCCCGTGGTTACTACACCTATATCTATCAGCCGGGCCGCGCGGGCTGGCAGACTGTAGCCGTGATTGGCCCCGAAATTTCCGATGACGAACCGAACCCCAAACCCATCGTGCAGGAAATTTACGCCAACTGGCAAGCCCCGGCGCAGACCGCAAGCGGCAGCTTTGATTTTAACTACGGCATCATCACCGACAAGGTGCAGCTTAAAACCAATGAAAAGGTGGACGGCGCGACCATCGAAATCGAGCCTATCACCAAAAGCGGTACTATTGACGGCGGCACATGGGCTATCAGCCCCGCCGACAAGCAGACTGTAACCACCAGCGGCCATACCGACGATAACAATTATCAGAACAACGGCGGTGCTGCATCCGCAAGTTGGACGCTGCACTACTCCGTAAGCAAAACCACCGACAGCCGCAGCGGACGTGTCGGCCCCTATACCACGCAGGACGAAGCAGATGCAGCCGCCGACAGCGCCCGCGATTCTGCCATTGCCGAATTGCAAGGTGAAGCCCAGCGCATGGTAGATAACGCCATGGCTTCGGCCAAAGCAGAACTGGCCAGCATCAAATTCCGCTATGAGGAAGTCGGCGTACCCTATGGCTTTGAAATGTACTGGGGCAGCAACGGCAGCAAGCAGACAATTTCTGTACCGGCCAACTCTAATAATGCTTATCAGATGAAAAATGATGAATGGTCTTTGCAGGTCAACGTCAAGAAAACCGACAGCGAAACCGGCAATCAGATTGCTGCCGATGCGCAGTATGAAATTTTCCAGTGGGATGTTGTAACCGGCAAATATCAGCCCACAGGTGGCTACAACACTTACAGTATCCAGCGCCAAAATAACGGCACTTATGCCGTTATCAACAGCGCCGCTTACGCAACCACGGATTCCATGCGGCACACCCTTTACTATACCCAGCGCAACATGGGCAAATTTGTTATCGCCGAAACCAAAGCGCCCAACGGCTACTTCGGTGATTGGACGAATATCGACCACCCCGGCACTGCCAATACTCCGCTGGGCAAGCGTGGCTACTATATTGAAATCACCGAGGATAAAGACAACTCCGTGATTTGGCTGGACAATGCCGACTACAATGCAGACATTGCCGTTACCGACATGGGCGGCACCAAACTTGTCACCAGTGCGGGGGTAGAAACCACCGTCACTATCTATGATACTGCCAAAGACCCCCGGCGCACCTACAACACCGACAACAGCGGCAAGGCGGCCAATGAGGACAACTATATCGTCACATCCACAGACGGTGTTATGAAAAATGACCGCACCTTGGGTGAAATCAGTATTTCCAAGGTTGACCTTGATGCCGTGCGATATGTGGGCGGCAAAACTGCACATGATACTGCCCTTGCCAGCGGACAGGCCCACGGCGATGCCACGCTGGATGGCGCGGTGTATGACCTCTACGCCGCCGAGGATATTACCCACCCGGACGGCGTAACCGGCGTGGTGGACTACTCTAAAATCGTGGATGCAAACGGCAATCCCATCTGGCATACCATGATCCGCGACAACAGCGGGCAGTGGGTGTCCGATTATCTTCCCATTTTGAAAAAAGACCACCTTGTAGCCAGCGCCAAAATCGAGAATGGCTGGCTGACTTTTGCAAACCTTTACCTCGGCAAATATTATGTGGTAGAGCGCTCCACCGGCGTGGTTATCCCGCTGCGTGACGGCGCTCTTGCTGTTTCCGGCACTTATCCTACCGTGGACAGCCGTACTAAGGCTGCCACCGGGCAGACCGCCGCACTCGCCAAGGACGGCAGCGGGCAGTACACAGATTGGGTGTACAAGAATCAGTTCAGCACTGTCAGCAAAGGCAAGGCGCTGGACGGCAGTTGGACTTACGATGCCTACTATCTGTCTTTTGCAGATGGCTACCTGTGCGATGAGCATAACTACTACATCACCCCCAGCTATGATAATGAGAGCTGGTATGTAGAAAAGACCACCTTTGCCGACAACCGACAGGCTGCTGGTGAACAGATCGACAAGACCAGTTATAGCGCCAACTACCATATCCATGCGGACAATGTGCTGGCCGAAAGCCAAGATCAAGTTGCCAAGGGCAACGTAGAAATCAGCAAAATCGTTTCCTCCAGCGGGCAAAGCAATGGGCTGGAGTTGGAAAACGCGGGCTTTACTTTTTACCTTGTGTCTGACCTGTCCAAGCTGGAGCAGTTTGAACAGACCCGCAGCGGCAGCTACACCCTGCAAAGCATTTTGGATGCCTACATCGACAAAAACTACGATAATGAGCATCCAAAGTGGGATTTTTCCGCCGAACCACAGGCCATTGCCAAGACCTATGAGGTCAACGCCGCCGAAATCGCTGCCTACAATAAAACCCTGACGGCGGCGGGTGAAAACAAGAATGGCAAGGGTGAGGGTTGGCAGCCCACCGGCAACAGCAATGAATACCAGCTTGCCGAGATTTTTAGTAACGATACTGGCAATATCCGTGTGCAGGGCTTGCCCTATGGCACATATCTCGTGGTAGAAACTACCGTGCCGCATGATCTGTTTCAAGCCGAGCCGTTCCTCGTGAGCATTGACCCTGCGCAGGATAATAACCCGTGGGGCGCAATGGCTACCCCCAAGGACAGCGTAATGACCGGCTCCGACAGCTATCAGAAATTTACGGTACTGGACGAGGAAATCGAGGTATATCTCCGCATCACCAAAATCAACGAGGAAACCGGCAAGCCGGTTTTACTGCCCGATACCGCCTTTCAGATTTACTGGCTGGATGAACAGGGGCATTACCGCTATGACGATAAGGGCAATCCTAAGTTGGTCACGATGACCGACACCATCAACGGCCACCTCACCAAAGATGTGTCTACATTCTATACCAATGCCGAGGGTATTTTGACCCTACCCGAAAAACTGCCGCTGGGCAAATACCGCATTGTTGAGGTGAGTGGCCCGGACGGTTTCTATAACGAGTGGGCAGATACAGCCGGTTATGAAAACGGCATCCTTGCCGATGATGCAGACGGCAGCTACTATGTGGATTTTGAAATCACGACAGACCGCATCTATCAAGCCACGGGCGATAAAAACGAGAACGGCATGGATACCCTTGTGATTGGTGAGAACTATTTTAACCATGAAACACTGGGCAGATTGACCATTCGCAAGACCGGCGAAGTCTTAGCCAACTGGAAAACAGAAGCGGGCGCTCTTGACCCGTGGATGACCGACGAAGCCGAGGACGGTAATTTTATTTACGAAACCCGCCCGCTGGCCGGTGCAGAGTACACCATCACCGCCGCCGAGGACATTTACACGCAGGATCGGCAGACTGACAACTACGGTCAACGCACACTTTGGTACGCCAAGGGCGATGTGGTCGCGGTAGTTACTACCGGCGACGGCAACGCAGATATTTCCGCTTTTGCCCCTGCCCGCACCAAGGCAACCTACGATTTTCTGTCCGTTATCCATGATGGCACGATTGGCGAGGTCAGCGTGACCCTGCCGCTGGGCAGCTACCATATCGAGGAAACCAAGCCGCCGTATGGCTATGTTGGTACGGCTGACAGCTATGATGTCACTTTTGCATGGGATAACCAGTTGAATGATGTGGTTATGGCCGTAAGCATTGCCAAGTATGATGGTGCTGCATCTGCCCAACGCTTTGAGGTTGTGCGCAGCAAGGATGCGGACGACGATTTTATCGAGCAGCAGACCTTGAAATTCTACAATGAGCGCGAGCGGGCCAAAGTCGGTGTTTACAAGGTTGACCGTGAAACCGGCAAATACCTTGCCGGTGCAGTGTTCAATCTCTACACTGCCGATGATATTTACAGCGCAGACGGTAAACTGCTGTTTGTAGCGGGCGAACTGGTAGCCACCAGCCCCGAAAGCAATGCAGATGGGTACACCTATTTTGACTGTGATATTCCCATCCGTGGCGAATACTACGGCAGCAGCACTCGCAAGGACGCCACCACCAACAGCGGCCGCTATTTTGTGAAAGAAATCCGCGCCCCGCTCGGCTACTATGTCAATCAGAAGCCGATGGAGGTCACTTTCACCTATGACGGCGAAGCGCTGATGGTGCTGGACAACACCTGCGCCAACAAGCCCACAGAAATGTTTGTCAGCAAACGTGACCTTACCAATGACGAGGAACTTCCCGGCGCGACCCTTGTTATCAAGGATATGGACGGAAGCATCGTAACCACATGGGTGTCCACCGATGAGCCGCACCGCGTGACCGGGCTGCACTTCGGTGAGCCGTACACCCTGACGGAGATCCGCGCCACCGATGGGTACGCACTGGCCGATGATATTACGTTCCGTCTGATTCAGAAATCCGATGAGGACGGCAAGCCGCTGGAGGAATGCGAAGTCTATTATCTTACCACCAAGAACATTTTGTTCTGGAAGTGGGAGGACTGGAAACTGTTGGATGATGCCACCGTCATTATGCGGGATGATATTATCAAGGTGCAGCTTTCCAAGAAAGACCTTACCACCAAGGAGGAACTTCCCGGCGCAGAACTTACACTTGCCGATGCAGAGGGCAACGAGATTGACAAATGGATTTCTACCAACGCCCCGCACTACATCGAGAAGCTGCCCGCAGGAAAATACACTTTGACCGAGGTGACTGCCCCGGATGGTTATGCCATTGCCGAGCGCGTAGAGTTTGAGGTGCTACCCACCGGCGATGTGCAGACCTTTGAAATGTTCGATGACATCATCAAGGTGAAAATTTCCAAGGTGGATATTACCACCAACGAGGAACTTCCCGGTGCGGAACTGGTTATCAAGGACAAGGACGGCAACGAGATTGACCGTTGGATTTCCACAAACAAGCCGCATTATGTTGAAAAGATTCCCGCTGGTGACTACACCCTGACGGAAATCACTGCACCCAGCGGCTATAAAATTGCGGAAAGCATCAACTTTACTGTTCTGCCCACAGGCGAGATTCAGACCGTGGTGATGAAAGATGCCCGCGAGGATACGCCGACCCCCACCCCGGACAACACACCTAACCCGGAGCATACCCCGCAGCCTACGCCGGATACCACCCCTACACCTACCCCCGCGCCCGCTGCTCCTACCGCAACGCCTGCGCCGTTGATGACGATTCCCAAAACTGGTGATAATTCTCCGCTTGGGCTGCTGCTGGCTGTTGCAGGTATTTCCCTTGCGGGGCTGGCTGTTCTGATTTACAAGAGCGCCCACAGCAAGGAGGTTGCACCCCGCACAGATGATGACGAGGACACTGAGGACTAAGGCTTAATCGAAAAATGAAATACATCTTTTTACAGGGAGGACCACGCGGCCCTCCCTGTTTTTATAGGAGAGAACATGAAGCACATTTTAAGTTGCAGCTTTGGCAAGGATAGCATCGCTACCGCGCTGCTTGCCTTGCAGCATGGTGAGCCGCTGGACGAACTCGTATATTGCGAGGTCATGTTCAGCGAGAAAATATCCGGCGAACTTCCCGAACACAGCCGATTTATCCACGAAACGGCAATCCCGTATTTTGAGCAGCGTGGAATCCCAACGCGGGTTTTACGTTCGGAAAAGACCTATCTATCCTGCTTTTACCATGTTGTCACGCGTGGCAGGATGAAAGGAAAATTGTCTGGTTTTCCGCTCAGCGCACATTGCGCAATTCAGCGGGATTGCAAGCTGGCACCAATCCGGGCGTACCACAAAACGCTGCTCCCGGACACGATGCAGTACATCGGTATTGCCGCAGACGAACCCAAACGGCTGACACGGCTGAACGGCAATAAAACTTCTCTTTTGGATAAATATCATCTGACCGAAGCTGAAGCACGAACAATGTGCGAAGCGGAGGGACTGCTGTCTCCGCTGTACGAATTTAGTCGGCGCGGCGGCTGCTGGTTTTGCCCGAACGCATCGGTCAGCGAACTTCGGCATCTATACTACCACCACCCGGATTTATGGAAGCGCTTGCTCGAATTGCAGGATGTGCCGAATAAGACCACCGAGCGTTTCAGTTGGCAACGGACAGTTCGAGAGATAGATGAACGCTTTCGGTTGGAGGGTGAGCAGCTAAGTTTTTATGAGGAAAGGTGAACAATGGACGAACAGAAAAGACTCCGCGCGTGGATATACGCGCGAATTCCCGGTGACTACGACGGCACTATGAACAGCTTCAAAGTCTGCTCTATGCAGGCGCTGCGTGATGGCTGCGATATTGTCGGCGGCAGCACCGATGAACACGGCGGTTGGCTGCTGCGCCCCGGCTACCGCGAAATGATGCAGCAGGTCAAGGCCGGAAATGTTGACCGAATTTATATCTGCCGTATGCGGCAAGTAAGCGGAAAGGAACGCCACTTGTACTCTTTTTTCAGGCGGCTCATGCAGTACAGCGTACAGGTTACGGCCGCAGAATACAGTTTGCGCGACCGCGTGAATATGTTTCGGCTGGCTCGACGGGTCGAACGCTATGCGACCCGAAAGGAGCTGCGGCTGCCGTGGTGATTTTCAGCGGGCGGCGTACTGTGCCTATGGCACAGTACGAGCAAGCATGTCATTTTGCTGTCATGACAGCAAAACGACCACTTGTTAGGGGGAAAGCCCCCTAAGACCCCGTAAACATTGCCGCCGCATTTTACATAAAAAGGAGGTGCGCGATTATCGCAAAACGAAAAAAGCAGTTGACTGTCCGCTTTACGGAGGAAGAATATGCAGCCTTAAAAGGCAAGTGCGAAATTGCGGGAATGAAAATGGAGCCGTTTGTTCGTGCGCTGGTGGAGGGATGCAGAATCAAACCCACACCGCCCGACAGCTATGACAAGCTGCGCCAGCAGTTGTCGGCTATCGGCAACAATTTGAACCAGTTGACCCACATTGCGAATGCAACAGGCCGAGTAAGTGCTTCACAGTTGGACAGGGCGCAAAGCCTACTGGAAGATATGTGGCACTGTGTGAGGGATAGTCTTTGATATGGCATATACCAAAATTATCAAGGTGAAGTCGAACTTGAATCTGTGTTTAGACTACACAAGCAACCCAAAGAAAACGGAACGCCGAAGCGCAGAGGACTTGAACAGACTGCTTAATTACACCCAAAATAGCGACAAAACCGAACACCAGCTATATGTAAGCGGATTTAACTGCATACCGCAAAACGCCTATGAAATTATGATGGAAACCAAGATACGCTGGCGTAAACCAGTAAAAGACGGCAACATCTTGGCCTATCATATTATTCAAAGTTTTAGCCCCGGTGAAGCCACTCCCGACCAAGTGCATCAAATCGGCTGCGAATTTGCGCAGCGCTTTCTCGAAGATCGGTTTGAATGTACGGTCAGCACTCATCTTGATAGAGGGCATTTACATAATCATATAGTTGTAAATTCTGTGTCCTATAAAGATGGGAAAATGTTCCGTAGTGACTTTGATGCCTATTATAAAGGCATCCGAAAAATCTCCGACGAACTTTGCCGCGAGAACCGCCTGTCCGTCATCGAAACGGACGGCAAGGGGAAATCCTACGTTGAATGGTTAAGCGGTCAGACCGGCAAGCCCACCATACGCGGCATGGTCCGCAAGAATGTGGAACAGGCCATTGCAGCCGCCGACAGCTTTGACGGTTTTATTTCCGAATTGCAGAGTATGGGTTACACGGTCAAGTACGGCCCGCGCGTGGAGCATATGGCCGTTCGCCACAAAAACGCCCAGCGCAATGTTCGTATTGATCGGCTTGACTCGCGCTTTTCCGAGACAGCGCTGCGCGAGTATTACCGCCAACTGCACCGTATGCCCGCCGAAATGCAACAGGCGTACCGGCAGGAAAACGCTCCCGCAAAACCGCAATGGCAGCCCACAGAATTGCAGCCTACTGTGCGGCGGGCGCGGTATCGCGGCAAGCTGCCGCGTCGGTATCCGAAAGTTTCCGGCTTTATGGCTTGCTACTACCACTACTGTGCCTTGCTGCGGAAATCCTACCACGGCAAGGCTACAAAGCGCTGCTATTTTCTGCTGCGTGAGGATTTTCTTCTGTTTGGCCGATACCAGCGGCAAACCAAGTTTTTGTGGGAACACCATATTGAAACTATGGATGACCTACTGGTCTATAAGGAAAATGCCGAAGCCCAAATTCAGCAGCTTGCCCGCCAGCGAAAGGTGTTATACCGTCAGAAACGCGAGCCGGAAAAGGCAGCGCGGGAGGAAAAAATCAAAGCACTGACCCAGCAAGTGAAAGCCTTGCGCCATGAGGTTTACATCTGCTCCGACATCGAAGCAGATGCAGCCGAGGTGCAGGAAAAACTACGGCAAGCGGAACTTGCCGAACAAGAGCGAAACGAGGTGAAAGAAGATGAACAACGGAGGCGAAGCCGCCGATCAGATGGTGCGGGAAGCCTTACAGGTTACAGAGGTAGCTATTAAGCTGTCTGCGCTGGGCATTAAAAATGCGCTGGCGCTGTCACTGGCCTACGCCAAGGAAAATCCCAAGGTCAAGGGCAAGACCAGCCTTGACCGCTTACTGCGCGAGGGTAAGGAACTAAAAATTATTGCCCTGCAAAGCAAGGATGTGGGACAGTTTAAGGAATTGGCCAAGCAGTACGGCGTTTTGTTTGCGGTCATCAAAGATAAAACGCAAAACGAAAAAGTGGATGTCATGTTCAAGGCCGAGGACGTTTCCAAACTGAACCGCATCTATGAGCAACTTGGGTATGCTATCCCAAAAGTCACCACGGCAGACCGAAAAAAAGACCCAACCCGCCGTCAATCCGACAGCAGCTTGTTGACGCGCGGGAAGAATCCTTTGGATATTGACCCTCGGCCATCTGTGCGGGCAACCATTATGGCGCTGAAAAATGCAGCGAAGAAAGCAGCACAGGCGCAAGAAAAAGTGCAGGATATTACTGTCAAGGAGGAGCGATAAATGTACGAACAGCGATTGCCCATCGAGGAATGGAAAGCGAAAAAGCAAGCTGAACTCAAAGAAACCATTGCCGCACAGAAATCTGCATTGCAGGAAGTAGTGCAGGACGGCCAGCGCCTTGCGGACTATCTGTACGGCAGAGGGCGGCTTGGCAGTCATATCACATCCGGCAATGCGGCGCTTGTGCTGCAAACCCTGCCGCAAGCGCGGGCCGTGTTGACCGCGAAAGGCTGGGATCAGTTCGGGCGGCGCGTAAATAAAGGGGCAAAAGGCATCCCGCAGCTTGTGCGGGTCAACGGCTACTATAATGTCAACTCCATTTTCGATGTGTCCATGACCTACGGCAACAAGCCGTACCCAATCCCCGAAATCAAGCCGGAGCTGATGGACAAGGCCATCAAGGAACTGGAACGCCTTTCCCCGGTCAACATCGTTTATCAAAATGAGGGTGTTGTCGGGTATGATGCTGAGCAGCGCGCCCTTGTGTTCCCACCTGCCATGTTAAAGCAGGAAGTGCTGGCACGACTGCCCGCCGAAATTGTCATTGCAACCGCAGAGCAGTGTGAACCGGGTATCGCCCAAGAGCCTTATATGCGCAAGACCGCTATGGCGGTATCGGTTGAATTTTGCGGGCGGTTTGCCCTGCCGATGCCTGATACTGCTGCCGCTGTGTTGGACAGGATGAGCACCCACATTCCACCCGGCGAGGAACGCAAGGCATTGGAGGAAATTCGGGAAATGGCTGTCACCATCGGTGACACCGTGGAAAAGGCACTCGGTTTGCAGCGCGGCCAGAGCGCGCCGCAGCGGGATGAGGCCCGCTGAAGTCCATGCGCCCGAACAAAGACCGCCGCACGGAAATTATCCTGTATGGGCTGTTGCTGATACCGTTGCTGTTTGCCGCGGCAGCACTGGCACAGGCCACGGAACAGGCACAGGGGCTGGCGGAAATCACTGCTGCACTGTCCGTGATTCTGAACAACCCGTCCATGCTGCGGTGGTGCGCCAGCACGCCTAAATTTCTGATGGCGGTGCTGGTGCTTTATCCGTTGGCCGTCTATTGCTATATGCTCGACCAAGCAGACCGACACCCCGGCGCAGAACACGGCACGGCCAAGTGGGGCAATGCCCACACACTTAACCTAAAATATCGAAACACAAAAGACCCCAAAGAAAATTACATTTTGACAGAAAATGTGCGCTTCAGTACCGACAGTCATGCTCATAAACACAATCTCAACATTATCGTGATTGGCGGTTCGGGCAGCGGCAAGACACGATTCTATGTAAAGCCCAATGCACTGCAACTGATTGGCTCTTATCTTTTTCTGGACCCCAAGGGGGAACTGCTGCGTACACAGGGTAGGATTATGGAAATGAACGGAATCAGTGTGACAGTGCTTGACCTTGTGCATTTTCAAGGCCATTACAATCCGATGGCCTATCTCGAAACCGATGAGGACGCCATCAAGCTGGCGTTCGCCATCGTCAACAACACCAAACCCAAGGATGCCCCCAGCGGCGGCGATAAGTTTTGGGATGATTCCTCGGTGCTGCTGATTTCCGCGCTGATTCTCTATCTGATGTACGAAGCCCCCGCCAGTGAGCAGAATTTCTCGACGTTGATGTACATGATTCTAAATTGTCAGGTCAGTGAGAATGAAATAATCGAGAATCCCCTGATGATGCTGTTCGGAGAATTGGAGCGACGTGACCCGCAGCACCCCGCTGTCCTGCAATTCAAGTCATTTATGTTGGGTGCGAAAAAGACGCTGCAATCCATCTTGATTTCGGCAGCGGCAAATTTGTACATGTTCAACTCCCGCAAGTTTGCGGAAATGACTTCTCGTGATGAAATGTTCCTGCCGCGTATGGGGTTGGAGCAGCGGGCGCTGTTCATTGTGCTACCCGACAATGACACCACGTTCAACTTTATCGCCACGATGCTCTACACACAGCTTTTTGACCAACTTTTCCGTTTGGCAGATTCCACGCCGGAATACAACGGTGCGCTGCCCGTCCATGTGCGGCTGATGATGGACGAGTTTGCAAATGTTGCCTTACCGAAAAATTTCAAGAATATTCTTGCCGTTTGTAGAAGCAGAAATATCAGCTGCGACATTATACTCCAAAATATAGCGCAGCTAAAAAGCCTTTTTAAGGACGATTGGGAGGGCATCATCGGCAACTGCGATACGCTGATTTACCTCGGCGGTAACGAGTACGGTACATACGAATATCTTTCCAAGATTCTCGGTAAGGAAACCGAACGCACCAAAAGCCAAAGCATTGGCAAAGGCAGCCGGGGCAGCAGCAGCGACAGCCTGCAAACCGCTGGCCGTGAACTGTGTATGCCGGATGAAATCCGCCGCATGCGTGACGATGAGTGCCTGCTGCTGATGCGCAGCGAGGACCCTGTCATCGACAAAAAGTATAATCTGCTCCACCACCCGAATGTAAAATATACACCCGATGCAGGAGGGGAGCCTTATGTAATGCCGCCCGACTATATGGGCGACGCCGCTACTATTACAATGGACGCTGTTGCTGCCGCGACAGCGCCCGAAATCACCGAAGAAATGTACGAACAGCTCGACTACTTAGAAAAACACCCGGAGGAAAATTATTATGAAAATGAAGAAAACTTCTCTCAATACGACCAAGGTGACTGACCGCAAAATCAAGCGCCTTTATCTTGTGGCGGCGACGGTGGTTGCCGCTGTTTTTGTTATGGCTATGCCCGCATTTGCCGATGACCCGCTGACGACCATCAACAATCTGAGCGACTTTGTGTTCAGCGCCATCAAAGCCATTGGTGCGATCCTGCTGGGGTTCGGCATCGTGCAAATCGGCCTTGCTCTCAAAGGCCACGATGCCAGCCAGCGGGCGCAGGGTTTTATGACCTTTTTCGGCGGGGTGGTTATTTACTTCGCAAAGGATATTTTGGATATGATTCTGTAAAAACGCTACTTGAATGTGTAGTCATACTGTGATACAATATATACAAATGGGAGGTGTCCATTATGATGCAAACATTCGTTCGTCCATCGCGTGATTTACGAAACCATTATGCGGAAATCGCAGACATGACAAAAAATCACAATCATGTCATTATTACCAACCAAGGGCGTGGTGAATCTGTTCTCATCAATATAGAGGACTACGCCAAGTATGAGGAATTTCTGCACCAGCGTTATGTAGCCGAGGAACTGGCGAAAGCCAAACAACAGGCTGCCGACCCAAACACGCAATGGGAAGATCACGATAGTGTATGGGGGATGTTGAACAAGGAATATGGCTTATAAAATCAAATATCTGCCCCTTGCTGTGCAGGACTTGACGGACATTGCGCAATATCTTTCCGGCTTTTATCCAAAGACCGCCCCGCGCGTGCTACGGGAAATCCGGGAAAAGATTGAAAGACTGTCCACAACGCCCAATATGTGCGAGGAATACAAACACGACCCTAGCTATCGGAAGTTGGTTGCCGATAAATACCTTGTGTTCTACCGTGTTCAAGAAGCGCAGCAGGTTGTAGAGATTCACCGTGTTTTGCGCGGTTCGTGGAATCTGCCGCAGTATTTAGAATAATATCAAATGTATGACCGTTTTGCTTTTGGGCAAGACGGTCATTTCTTTTGCAAGAAAGAAGGTGAAAACTTGAATCAAAACTGGATCGTCGAAAATCTGAATAATGCCTTTTCTACATGGAATGGAAAGCTAGGCGAGTTATGGGGGCTGGTAACAACCGGCCCCCAAACTTTTAAGGGCGGCGCAGTGTGGAGTGTGATGCAGACCTTGCACAATGGTATGGTTGGCATCGGTTATGCGCTGGTCGTGCTATTCTTTGCTATATCGCTATGCAAAAACACAATGAATTTTCACGAGTTAAAACGCCCCGAAGCAGCCATCCACTACTTTCTCCGCTTTGTGGCGGCAAAAGCACTCGTAGGCTATGGCATGGACATTATGCTGAATGTGTTTTCCATCTGTAACGGCATCGTCACAGATATGGCCAACAGCATGGGCGGTATCTCAGAAGCTATGGTGTCGCTGCCCGCAGAAATGCAAACAGCTATCGAAAATGTGGGATTTCTCGCCAGCATACCGCTATGGCTCGTAACGATTCTCGGCAGCTTGTTCATTACGGTGCTTTCCTTTGTAATGATCCTTACCGTGTATGGCCGCTTTTTCCGCTTATATATGTACACAGCGCTGGCTCCGCTGCCGCTGGCAGCTTTTGCGGGGGAAAGTACACAATCCGTGGGCATATCATTTTTGAAAAGTTATGTCGGCGTGTGCCTAGAGGGTGCGGTCATTGTGCTGGCCTGTGTGATTTACTCGGCATTTGTCAGTACCCCTACCGTGGCCAGCGGTGAAGCTACCACTATCGTGTGGAGTTATCTTGCCGAAACCGTGTTCAATATGCTCGTGCTGGTCGGCCTTATCAAAGGTTCTGACCGAATTATCCATGAAATGATGGGGTTATAAATCATGCAAATACCAATCAACAAAGAAATCCGCCATTACCAAGAAGAAATCTTTTTGGGGCTGAATCTGCGGCAGATGATATGCTCCGGCGCGGCCATTGCCGTGGCCGTTGCGGTTTACTTGGGGTTGACCCCGCTGTTGGGTCATGAAACGGCGGGCTGGGTCTGCATTGTGGCCGCTGCGCCGATTGCGGCAGCGGGATTTTTCACTTACGACTGCCTGACCTTTGAGAAATTTCTGCTTATTGTAATAGACAGCACAATTATCCGAAACGATTGGCGGTTATGGAAAACCGAAAACACATACACAAAGAAGAAAAGCGGAAAGAAAGGTGATAAACATTGAGACTAAGTGAGTACGCATCTACGCGAAAAACACGCGGCAGCTATAAAATGCCGCGATCTGTGCAGCAGAGCATTCCGATTGATCGAATCTATGCGGACGGTGTGTGGCAGTCGGGAAATGTGTTCAGCCGAATGTGGCAGATCAGCGACATCAACTACGCCATGCAGAGCGACGCGGCCAAGCAAAACATTCTGACGCAGCTTGGCACGCTCTATGCGGGCATCCCCGCCGACTGCTGGATGCAGGTGTGCATTGTCAGCCAGCGCATGGATGAAAAAGCCTTTGCCCATGATGTGTTGTACCATCGTGAGAACGACGGCTATGACGCACTCCGCGCCGAACGCAATCGGCTGATTAAGGCCAGCGCCCGTGAGAACGGGAATGTGGTGCAGCATAAGTACATCATCATATCGACCAACAAAACCGGGGTGAAAGATGCCCGTGAACGCTTTGTACAGGTGCAAGGGCATCTTTTGTCTGCATTTTCAGCGCTGGAATGTGCCGTCACGCCGCTGGACAACCGCGCACGGTTGGAGGTTCTGCATAAGTTTTTCCGTATCTCCGAAGAAGGGCGTTATCAGTTCGATTTTGACAACTGCGCCAAGCTGGGGCAGGACTTCCGGGATTATGTTGCGCCAGACTGCATTAAATTCTGTAAAAAGCATATAGAAATCGAAGATTCCTACGCCAAGTGCATGACGATCAGCGAGTATCCGCAGCAGCTTGACGATAAATTTGTTGCTGCACTGCTTCAGCAAGTGCCGTACATTGTGCTGTCCATCGACATTGAGCCGGTGGAAACCGAGGATGCCTTTAAGGAAATTGACAATGCGCAGATGAAAACGGATGCCGAAAAGGTGCGGTTTAATAAAAAATCCGTGGAGAATCTTGACTTTACGTCATCTGTACCACAGCGGACCCAGGAGCAGGATCGCATCATTGCCAGTATCCGCAAAGAAATGACAGAACACGATCAGCAGATGTTTTTGACCCTGCTGACCGTCACCTACTTTGCGGATACTTTGGAGGACCTTGCGCTGGAAACGGATGCACTGAAAACCACAGCAGCAAACTACAACTGCCGTTTCACGGAACTTTATTTTCAGCAGGAACGCGCCTTTAATACGGCCATGCCCTACGGATTGCGCCGCATCGAGAGTGTGCGCACGATGCTGACGAAATCGCTGACAGCGCTCGTACCGTTCAATACCCAAGAAATCCTTACTCCGGGCGGCATCTGCTATGGCAGAAACGCTGTAACCGGCAATCTTATCATCGGGCTACGCACAACTCTTGTCAACGGCAATGCAATGGTTGTTGCCACCTCCGGCGGCGGTAAGTCTATGCTCGTCAAGCTGGAAATCCTTATGCTGTATCTGCGTTTTACCAAGGCTCGATTCTATGTCGTAGACCCGGAAAACGAGTACGCGCCCCTTGTGCAAGAGTTGGGCGGCGAGGTGGTCAATATCTCGGTGGATAGCAGTACCTATTTCAATCCACTGGACTTTAAGCCGGACAAATCCACGGACATCCCGCCTTATGTAGCAAAAGCAGAGTTTGTATTGAGCCTGTGCGAACAGATTATGAAAAAGGAAAATGTCCTGCCCGGAGATAGAAGCTTGATTGACCGCGCATTGAGGAGCATTTACAAACCGCTTATCGAATCTAAATACACAGCGCCCTGCCCGACTATCAAGGATTTATGGGCAGCACTGAACAGTCAGGGTGACAGCCGTTCCAAAGAACTGGCACTTGCACTGGAAATTTTCGCAACCGGCAGTATGCAGGTGTTCGCCCAGCCCACCAATGTGGACATGAGCAATCGCCTGATCTGCTTCAATATCCAAAGTTTGGGTGAGCAGCTTAAACCTGTTGCCATGCTGTCCATGCTGGAGTACATCAATACCGCCGTTATGAGCAACGAGCACAACGACCCAAAAGCAGCAACATGGGTGTACTTTGATGAAATCTATCTGCTGCTGCGCGATTCTTTAAGCGCCAATTTCCTGTACACATCTTGGAAACGCTTTCGCAAATACAATGCTTATGCGACAGGAATTACCCAAAATGTGCAAGACTGCCTTACCAATGACACGGCTTATGCAATGCAGGCTAACTCTGAATTTGTGGTCATGCTGCGTCAGACCAAGGACATTGACAGCGTGGTGGAATTGTACGGCCTATCCGAGCCGCAGCGAAAATATCTGCTGCTAGCCCAGCCCGGTGAGGGGATTATCAAGATGGGCAACAGCCTTATCCCATTCAACAACCCCCAACCCAAGGACACCAAAACATACAAGTTACTCACAACCAAACCCGGTGAAATGGAGTGAAAATATGAGTGAAAAAGAAATCCGTGTGCTGTATGTGCAGCCCGGTAAATACCCGGAGGAACGAACCATTCCCAATACTCTAAAAGCCTTGCAGGAACTGGTCGGCGGAGATATTGAATGTTGCTATCCATGGCGAGACAGAGCTTGTGTTGTCTGCAATAGCTGTGGAAAAATTGACGGACTTACTCCAAACAGGATGTTAGGTCCTGCTGATTATCTTGCCGGTTCTTTTCTTGTTTGTGCTTTTTATAGTGAGGATTTTGTGAGTTTAAGCGACAAACAAATCAAGCAGTATGAAAAGCTGTACCACTATCCGATTGCCTTTCTCCCCACGCCGCACGGCCTACTGCCGATGAAATGTACCCCGGAGCAGTACGAGCAATTCCAGCGCGACGGCAACAAACTAAAGATCAGACCCATCGACCACGGGGAGCGCTAACCCCATGATTTTGCACAAACAAAAAGCGGGCTGTCGCCCGCCTTAGAAATAAGGAAACACGCCTTATATATAAAATAGGAGGACACCCCCATGACCGAACCCAAGTTTATGACACCTGCCCACCGTAGGGCATACTTAACCCATCTCAATCGCTGCAAGGCAATGGACA
>ERZ1026971.202-NODE-202-length-34243-cov-12.254505_pt1 | contig 34243 bp, 25 predicted proteins | sample MGYA00519294_ERZ1026971 | MGnify/ENA primary metagenome ERZ1026971 (study PRJEB26926, sample SAMN06164664) | human gut metagenome | biome: ENVO:00009003; feature: ENVO:2100002; material: ENVO:00002003 | host: Homo sapiens | place: USA | collected 2012 ... | reverse complement strand
GCTGCCGCACCTCGCTCGCCGTATCGGCACTTAGAATTATGCGGTATTGCCTTAGCGTTTGAACAATGTATTTACTTCAGCGCCTGTTTCAGTTCATACAAGAAGTTCAGCGCTTCGATGGGGGTCAGGGTCTCAATATCCAGGCTGTTCAGCTTGTCCACAACCTCGCTGGGAACGGCGGGGTTGTTATAGGCTTCCACTGTTTCGAAATCCAGCTGCATGGCCTTGTTGGCGCCGGGAGCTGTGGCTTCCAGCTGGCGCAGCACGGCGTGCGCACGCTTGATCACGGCCTCCGGCAGACCGGCCAGTTTGGCGACTTCAATGCCATAACTGTCATCCGCCGGGCCCTGCACAATGCGCCGCAGGAAGGTGATATCCTCCCCGCGCTTTTTGACGGCGATGTTATAGTTTTTAATGCCGTCCACATCCTGGTCCATGCTGGTCAGCTCATGGTAATGGGTAGCGAACAAGGTTTTGCAGCCGATGTTATCGCAGATATACTCCACCACGGCGCGGGCAATGCTCATGCCGTCAAAGGTGGATGTGCCGCGGCCGATCTCATCCAGAATGACCAGGCTGCTTTTGGTGGCCCGCTGCAAAATTTCGGCCACTTCGGTCATTTCCACCATAAAGGTGGACTGACCGGCGGCAAGGTCATCCGATGCGCCCACGCGGGTAAAGATAGCATCCACCACACCGACATGGCAGCTGGATGCCGGAACAAAGCTGCCGATCTGCGCCATCAGGGCAATCAGCGCATTCTGGCGCATGTAGGTAGATTTGCCCGCCATGTTGGGGCCGGTGATGATGAGCATGCGGTTTTCGGTTTCGTCCAGCGTGGTATCGTTTGGCACAAACAGACTGCCTTTCAGCATCTGCTCAATCACCGGGTGGCGGCCCTCGGTAATAGAAAGCACATCGCTGTCATCCACCGTGGGCTTTACATAGTTGTTCTGCACCGCCGCTTCCGCAAAGGAAGCCAGAACATCCAGCTGGGCTACCGCAAAAGCCGTGCGCTGGATGCGCAGCAGCTGGGCGGAGATGGCTTCCAGCAGGTCGGCAAACAGCTGGTGTTCCAATACCAACAGGCGCTCGTTTGCGCCAAGGATCTTGTTTTCCAGCTCTTTCAGTTCCGGGGTAATGTAGCGCTCCCCTGTTGTCAGGGTCTGCTTGCGGATAAAGGTATCCGGTACGCTGGCCGCATAGCTGCGGCTGACCTCAATATAGTAGCCGAACACTTTATTGAAACCTATTTTCAGCTTGGGGATACCGGTCTCCTCTTTCAGCTTGGCTTCCAGCTGGGAAAGGAAGCCTTTGCCGCCGTGCATGATATCCCGCAGCTCGTCCACCTCGGCGTTGAACCCTGCGCGGATAGCACCGCCGTCCTTAAGGTTTGCCGGGGGATCTTCCACCAGGGCACGGTTGATGAGATCCAGCAGATCTTCCAGCGGGTCCACAGCGCCCGAAAGCTCATGCAGGAGCGGCGCTGAACACTGGTGGGCCAGCTGGCGCACCTGCGGCAGGTAGACACAGGTATCCCCCAGGGCTTTGACCTCCTTGGGGGTAGCGGAGCCATACAGAATGCGGGTGGTCAGGCGCTCAATGTCATAGACATGGGAGAGCGCTTCTTTTAAGTCCGCACGGGCCACGTTGGCATTGTACAGTGCTTCCACAGCATCCAGACGCTGGTTGATGACGCTGCTGTCCACCAGCGGCTGCTCGATCCAGGCGCGCAGCTGGCGTTTGCCCATCGAGGTTTCGGTTTTATCCAGCACCCACAGCAGCGTACCGCGCTTTTCGCGGCCGCGCATGGTCTCGGTCAGTTCCAGGTTAGCGCGTGTGACCGGGGAAAGCCGCATGTACTGGGCATCGGCATAGTTCTGCACTGACTTGATGCGGTCGATGCCGTGCTTCTGGGTCTCATGCAGGTAGCCAAGCAGTGCCCCAAAGGCATAGGGCACCAGGCCGTCCTGCGCAAAGCCGCAGGTATTGCGCCAATCCGCCCCAAACTGAGCGGTCATGGCGTCCTCCATCACCCGCTGCTGGTAGCAGGCATCCTCGCGCAGTTCCACCAGCGCATGGGTATGCTGGCGGACATAGTTGGTTACTTCTTTTAAGTCCAGCAGTGCCGGGTTGATCAGAATTTCACTGGGCATATAGCGGCAGAGCTCGGTGATGATGGCCGGGCCCATTTTTTCCGCGGTCAGCTCGGTGGCATAGGCTTCGCCGGTGGAAATATCCGCAAAGCAGATGCCGGCTTTCCAGCGGCTGCGCACCTTGCGGGTATAAATGCTGCAGATATAGTTGTTTTTATCGTCCGCCAGCATGCTGCTTTCGATCACAGTACCCGGCGTAATTACGCGGATGATATCCCGCTTGACCAGCCCTTTGGCCAGCGCCGGGTCTTCCATCTGTTCGCAGATGGCGACTTTGTAGCCCTTGGCAATCAGGCGGGCGGCGTAAATTTCATACGAATGGAACGGCACGCCGCACATCGGCGCACGGTCCGGCAGGCCGCAGGCTTTGCCGGTCAGGGTCAGTTCCAGCTCGCGCGATGCCGTCAGGGCATCGTCAAAGAACATCTCGTAAAAGTCACCCACGCGGTAAAACAGAATCTCGTTGGGGTGCTGGCGCTTGATTTCCAGATATTGCTGCATCATGGGTGAAAGCGCCTGTGTATCAACATCCTCAACTTTTTGGGGCACAATGTTTGCTGCCATTCTTCACACTCCTGATTCTGTTCATGAACAAATTGGCTGCTGTGCCGCCTTAGTGGCAGCCGCCACAGGTGGAGCAGCTGCCGGTGCAGCCGCCGGTGGGGGCCTGAACGGTCATGGGGTCGCCGCCGTTCATTGCCGTGTTGATGATGGCATCAATATGGCTGACCATAGCTTCGCACTCTTTTTTGGCGGTGTTGTAGCGCACCATGCCCTCACTGGACATGATCTGGGTGTACAGGTCGTTCACCTGCTGGTTCAGTTCGGCCACATGGGCGGTATCCGGTTCCGGCTTGGCGCTTTCGTTGTTCAGGTCCAGGCGCTTGAGGTTGAACTCGCCGATCAGGCCCTGCAGCTCCTGGTCGTTATCGTTTTCGCGGCGGGCTGCATCCAGTTCCAGGTAACGGGGGTCAGTCTGCATGGCGGCGGCGGCTTTTTTGAAAAGATCAATGCAATCCATTTTGGTTACTCCTTATTATTACGCTGTATTCAGCAAATGTTAGCTACGATATTTTATTGGAACTGGCTTTATTCTGCCAGTTCCCCCACCAGCAGTGCGGCGCGGGAACCGGTCAGGCGCACATTGGCGTACTGGCCGATCAGGCTTTCTTCCGCAGGGAACTCGACGACCAGGTTGTTATCCAGCCGCCCGTTCAGGGTGCCTGGGGTGCGGCCAGCAGCCTCCACCAACACTTTCACGGTCTGCCCCGCCATAGCGGCGATCATCGGGAAAGCAATGGAATCCTGCAGTTTCAGCAGGCGGTCCATGCGGGTGGCCTTTTCGGCATGGGTGGCTGGGTCCGGCAGCTTAGCGGCGATGGTACCCGTGCGCTTGGAATAGATAAAGGTAAACAGCTGCATGTATTTGACCCGCTGGATCAAATCAAGCGTTGCCTGGAAATCCTCTTCCGTCTCGCCGGGGAAGCCGACAATGATATCACTGGAGAAGGTTACACCGGGGATTTTCTCCTTAGCATAATTGACCAGGTCCATATACTGGGCAACCGTATAGTGGCGGTTCATTTCTTTCAGGATACGGTCACTGCCGGACTGCACCGGCAGATGGATATGCTTGCACAGGTGATCCTGCGCGGCAATGGTATCGATCAGCTTACGGCTGGCATCCTTGGGGTGGCTGGTCATAAAGCGGATCTGGTAATCGCCCGGAACGGTGCACAGCAGGTTGAGCAGATCGGCAAAATCCGTCTTTTCTTCCAGACCTTTGCCATAGCTGTTTACGTTCTGGCCCAGCAGGGTGATTTCTTTATAGCCCTGTTCCACCAGGGTTTTGAACTCTGCCAGAACATCCGCCGGGGTGCGGCTGCGCTCGCGCCCGCGCACATAGGGCACAATGCAGTAGGTGCAGAAATTATCGCACCCATACATGATGGGCAGCCAGGCGCGGAAGCCGGAATCACGCCGGATGGGCAGCTCCTCCACCACGGCGTTGCGCTCGACCGGGGTTTCCAGGTAGCGCTTGCCGCGGTGCAGGTGCTCCACCAGCATGGCGGGCAGACGGTCAATGCCGTCCACGCCGAACACCAGATCTACATAAGGGTAGCTGGCGCGCAGCTTATCCACAATATGCTTTTGCTGCGCCATGCAGCCGCATACCCCGATGATCAGGCGGGGGTTCTTTTCCTTCAGCTTTTTCAGCGCGCCGACATTGCCGAACACGCGCTGTTCCGCATGTTCGCGCACAGCGCAGGTATTGAACAGGATCAAATCTGCCTGCTCGACGGAATCACAGACGCCGAAGCCGATGTCCATCAGCACGCCGCGTATCTTCTCACCATCGTTCACGTTCTGCTGGCAGCCATAGCTGCGCACATAGGCAAGGGGCGGGGTATCATAAGTCTGGGCGATGACGGCGGCGGCATCCGCGTTATGGGTATAGGTTAGTTTTTCCAAGATATTGCTCCTGACGGGTGCAGTTTGTCCCAGCTAACGCCTGGGAGAGCACAAAAAATTAGAATCTGACACTTAAGTATACCGCAACGCACGGCAAAGTACAAGATGCCTGTCCCCAGAAATTTTGCTCAGAAAATTTTCTGGTGTCGAGAACTCTCACCGGGTTTGGAATTCTCATAAAGTTAGGCAGGGGGTGTGGCATAAAGGCGGAAGTATTTAAGGTGTATCTGAAAACAAAGAAAATGACGGATATTTCGCAAACACAAGCAGGATTTTTAACGCATAATCCGGCTGTGCTTGTAGAAATAGACGATAGTTTCGACTTTTCAGATACACCCTAGGCAGTATTCTCGAAAATGCCGAAAAGATGGGTGCTCCTATTCCACCATTTAAAAATGTTCTTGAAAAGACGCAAGACAGTAACGACAATACGAATATTCTCTCACTATAGGCGTTCATTTTTTCTATTTACGGTTTTGTGATTTGGTTAAAATTATATTATGCCATTATTTCTACAGTAGCACACGGCTCAGATAAAAGGCTCCCACATAACATGCCAGATAATAAACTTTTGCTTTGCAAGTAAAATCCCTTATTAAAAATACATAGACAAAAATTCCATAGCACAGTAACACTACACAGTGAACTGGCAGCAATTTTAGCGAACCATCTCCCAAGAACATTTCCGCAATGAAGGCAATAAACATCGGTGGAAGCATTGTCGCACTGATATCAATCAATTCGTGAATCTCAAACTTTTGATTTTTGAAGGATATCTGCTGCAGAATAACATACACCACAATTCCCGTCAAACTTCCCAATGTGTTTACAATAAGGTCATCTATATCTACGACACCAGTTTTTAAAACGAGCTGCGCGCTTTCTATGAAGAATGTTGTCAAGCATGACATTCCAACCGCTTTATATACGCGGAAATTCTTTTGATAATAGCAGTAAATTACTCCAAAAGGTACAAACATTACCATATTATAAAGCATATCCCATGAAACAGGGCTGCGACCATATTTCAAGTTTTCTCTAATACTATGGAACGGCAGTAGATTAATTTCTTCCACCCGCGTTAGTTGACCACCCATAATTGTCATAATCACGTTAAAACGCGACACACACATACAAAATACTATCAAAAAATATAGTATCGTCATAAACTGGAAGCCATGCTTTCTTCTGCTTTTCATGATCGGTTGCCTCTCCAATCGCTTTCATTTATCATAGACTTCTTTAAATTTGTTTATGGCAACACCGCACGATTCCCGCCTGACGGCTTAAGCACCGCTCCGGCGGCTGCGGCACTTAGAATTGTGCGGTATTGCCTAAAATCTCCGCTCTGCGCGTTTTCTTTGTAAAATAACAGTGCCCCCGCCCTATGCAGTTCATTTACCGCACGGGCGGGGGTGTTTTGTTGTAATTCCGTAGGGGCGCGCACCATGCACCCATCCGTTTTATATCATCACACTACAGCGCTTTCTCACAAAGCACACCATGTAATAGCGCCATTTTATGGCCAGCCGTTACCCATTTGTAGGGGCCGCTGCTCACCTCTTTCCGAAAAACGCAATAAAAATGCTGTCTTTCTCCACATCAGGGAAAGGCAGCATTCTTCTTTATCCGTTCAGATCTTCGCCGTTGCTGGCAATCACATTTTTATACCATCCAAAGGACTTTTTCCTGTACCGTGCCGCCGCCCTGTTCGAGTACCGGGAAAAGCACCAGTGATCCTGCCGGGTTTTATTTTGCCTGTGCACCCTCTGGGAAGATGATCTTGTTCACAAAGAAGAAGATCACCATGGAAATGCCGCCATTGAGCACGGTTGTGCCAATGTTGTAGATGAAATCCGGCACCAGCAGGCCCGCAACCGCCACCCACACGCAGTTGATGGAGTTGACGATGCAGGTGATCAAGCAGAACGCCACCACATACCAGGCGATCTGCTTGGCCAGGTTGCCCTTGCTGCGGAACACAAAGTTGCGCTGGATGGGAAAGTTTATGCATTCTCCCACCACCATGGCAACCATGTAGGCGCAAAAGTACGGCAGACCGCCATGGGCGGAATCATACCCCAGGATGTTCCACTGGAAGGTTTCGCCAAACAGCGTGACCGGGATGCCCGGCCAGCCAAAATCCACCACCGGCAGGCTGCTGAACGCCGCCGGCAAAAATTGCAGCAGCAGGTATTTGAACACCGTAACCAGGTTGGATACGATCACAAACAGTCCGCCTTCGCGCACCCACTTGGCTGCGGCGGGGTGTTTTGCCGCAAAATTATTCCATAGCTGCATAAATAGCCCCTCTCTTTCCTCAGCTGTTGCGCAGGCGCTGTTCCAGCTGTGCGTTCAGTACCAGGTTTTTCACGGCTTCTATGATCACCCGCACAAGGCCGATGATCCAGAATCCCTGTAATTCCATCACAATGCCATCCACCATGCCCATGCTGATGGCACCGCTGGTCATTTTGGCCAGGGCACGCAGCGGCATGTTGTACTGGAACAGCACATTTAGGTCCGGCTTGCCGCGCTTGTAGCTGGCGTTCAGCAGTGCGGTAAGCACCAGCCAGATCAGCCAGCCCAGCGGGCTGCGGCTGTGGTTCAGCTCGCCCAGGGTCATGTTGCGGTCAATTTTAACTTTTCCCTGCTGCACCGGGCGGCCCAGCAGGGTGGCCCATTCGTCATCCGGCACGCTCTGCACCTTGCCGCTGGTATAGTGCGGCAGATGCTTGCCCGCATAGGGGTTGGGTGCGCCGGTACCGGCCACTTCCACCACGGCGGTCAGGCGGATGTCCGCACTGGACGCACCGACCCGCAGCTCATAGCTGCCGCCTTCCACTTCCCAGCTGTCGGTCTTGGTGTTCCAGTAGCGGAATGCCTTGTCGTCCAGCGGGATGGTCACAGTCTTGCTTTCGCCGGGCTGCAGCTGCACCTTGGCAAAGCCTTTCAGCTCCTGTGCGGGGCGGAACACTTCTGCCCCGGGTTTTGCCACATACAGCTGCACGATCTCTGCTCCGGCGCGCTTGCCAGTGTTGGTTACGGTCAGGGTCACGCCATTGGACGCGGCCTGCAAATTGCTGTAGGCAAAGCTGGTGTAGCTTAACCCATAGCCAAAGGGGAATGCCACCGGCACACCGGCGGTCTGGTAATAGCGGTAGCCGACATACAGCCCCTCGCGGTACTGCACCATGCGGCCCGGCCCGGCAAAGTTATCCTTGGCGGGGGTATCCGCATAGGCGTTGACCCAGGTTTCGGCCAGCTTGCCGCTGGGGTTCACTTTGCCGGTCAGCACATCCAGCATGGCGCCCGCCCCCGCCTGGCCGCCCAGCGCACCATACACCAGGGTACGGCAGTGTTTGAGCCATGGGGTTTCCAGCGAAGCCCCTGCGCTGAGCACCACAACGGTGTTGGGGTTGGCCTGCTGCACGGCCTTTAACAGTTCGATCTGGTTGTCCGCAAGGCGCATATCGCCGCGGTCCATACCCTCACTTTCCTTGATTTCATCCAGCCCCAGGCAGAGCAGCACCACTTCGGCCTTTTGGGCCAGGGCTACAGCCTCGGCCTGTTTGGCGGCATCCGGTTTGCCCTGGCGGTCAAAGCCGGGGGCAAAGCCCACGCTGGCCAGGCCGCTCTCTTTCAGGCAGTCCAAAAAGGTATCCACCTTGATGGAGTTGACCGCGCTGGAGCCAGCGCCCTGGTACCGCGGTGTCTGGGCAAAGTCGCCGATCACGGCAACTTTTGCGCCCTCGGCCAGCGGCAGCAGGTCGTTCTCGTTTTTCAGCAGCACAATGCTTTCGGCTGCGGCGCGGCGGGCCAGGGCGTGGTGAGCGTCCGCATCAAAGGTGCGGCTGTGGGACTGCACGGCGGCATGGGTATCAAACACCAGCGTCAGCAGCTCGTCCAGCCGGGCGTCCACATCCGCTTCGGTAATTTTGCCGCTCTGCACAGCCTGCATCAGCTCGCGCACCGCGTCCCCGCCGGGGGCGGGCATTTCCAGCGTGGAGCCGTTCTGCACGCCCAGGGCATGGTCATTGCTGCCGCCCCAGTCCGTTACCACAGCGCCGTCAAAGCCCCATTCCCCGCGCAGGATGTCCATTAACAGGTGGCGGTTCTCGTTGGCGTAAGTGCCGTTGATGAGGTTATAGCTGCTCATGATGGTCTTGGGCTTTGCTTCCTTGACCACGATCTCGAACCCGGTCAGGTACAGCTCCCGCAGGGTGCGTTCATCCACCACGGAATCCGACGCCATGCGGCGCAGCTCCTGGCTGTTGACGGCAAAGTGCTTGGGGCAGGCGGAGATGCCGTTGGACTGGATGCCCCGCACATAGCCCGCTGCCATTTTGCCAGAAAGATACGGATCCTCGGAGAAATACTCAAAGTTGCGGCCGCAGAGGGGGCTGCGCTTGGTGTTCAGGCCCGGCCCCAGCAGCACGGCAATTTCCTGCGCGGCGGCTTCTTCGCCCATGGCCCGGCCGATCTGCTCGCCCAGGGCGGGATCCCAGCTGCACGCCACAGTGGCTGCCGTGGGGAAACAGGTGGCCGGAACACTGGGGTTCAGCCCCAGGTGGTCCGCCGCCCCGGCTTGCTTGCGCACGCCGTTCGGACCATCAGAAAGGGTGATGGACGGAATATTATTTTTCGGCAGTGCACGGGTCCCAAAGGTAGTAGCGCCCGAAAGCAGCGCACATTTTTGCTCTAAATTCAGTTTTTTGATGATTTCCTGTGTATTCATAATCATCTTAAATTTTTATTTTGTTACCGCAGTCGCTTCCGATTCCACAGATGCAAAATACATTCCTTCCTGTGCATCAGCCTGAATTGTTACGGTATAGCTGCCATCGCTTACACCCGTAAATGCTGTTGCACCGCTGCGGTGGTGGTATGTGCCCGTTTTTGCCAGCACGCCAAAGCCATCAACATATTCCTCGTCTTCCTGCGCCAAATCTTCCAGTTTGATTTTGGTCGTCTGCACAACATCCGCTCCGCTGTACAGCGTCAAGGTAAAGGTCTGCGGCGGATATTCCAACTCAGAATATGCTTCAAACACATCCTGATCCATGGTAACCGTTACAGTATCTCCACTTTGCACCGCTTCGCTTACAGCACCAGGCGCTGCATAAACACCCACATAAGTTCCTGTTACACTGTCCGACAGGCCGCGCTTATAGTCCGATGTTGTTGTCATCACATAAGCGTTATACTTTGCGCCGGGGGTACAGTCTGCGCTTAGGTCCACCGTTCCCGCATAATTTGCGTTGCTGTCATCCGCCAGAATGTTGGAAGATGTAAAGGTATAATAATCTTCCTGCTTGCCTTCTGCATCAAAGCCATACAGACGGATTGCATAGGTACGGCCTTTGTCAACACCGGTAAAGGAATACTCACCGGTTTCAAAATTAAAGCTCAGGTTCGTTGCCACTGCGGCCGCTGCTTTCGTATCCGTTTTGGCTCCGCCGCAGCCAGCCAGAACAAGGCTGGCCCCCACAGCAAGCGTAAACATCGCTGCAACGCCATAATGATTCCACTTGTTTTTCATCGTCAAATCGCCTCTCTCTTATGCTTTTGCAGCCTTTTTCTTGTTCTTCTTTTTGGCAAACAGCTCCGGCTTGAACATATGCAGTGCAATCAGCACGATTGCAACAACCAAGATAACATCCACCACACCCAGTGCGATCAGCCAGTACGGAGTCCAGTTGCGGGTCGTCGTCATCAGGGAAGAATTCGCCAAAACCATCAGATGGCGCTTGGTTGCCTGGCGCAGAAGCTGCATGCCATAGCCACTCTTCAGGGTCGTATCGGTAACATTCACACCCATGGCCAGCTGCATATCCACGCCTGCGCGCAGGGCCAAGTCACCATTGCTGAGAGCAAATGCGTCTGTGTTTACAACGCCCTGGAAGCCCCATTCATTGCGCAGCACCTGGGTAAGCATTGCATAGCTGTAGCCAACCATACTGGTACCAATGCGGTTATAAGATTCCATGATGCCGGTCAGACCAAGCTGGTTCAGGCCATCGCCCGTTACGTTGTGAATTGCCACTTCAAAAGCGCGCAGATAAATTTCACGCATTGCCTGCTCGTTGGACCAGATGCAAACGCCGCCGCGGTTGGTGTCCTGATCATTCAGTGCAAAATGTTTGGCAAACACATAAATGCCGCGGCTCTGCAGGCCGGTCACCATATTAGCTGCCATCATACCGCTCAGCAGCGGGTCTTCGGAATAATATTCAGCTGCACGGCCGCCGAAAGCGGAGCGGTGAATGTTCATACCAGGGCCGTAAGTACCACTGACACCGTTGACCAGATCTTCATCACCGTAAGCTTCGCCTTCCTTCAAAGCAAGGTCTACATTCCAGGTTGCTGCCAGCACAGTTTCGGTGGCATATTCAGCAGCTTCCAAGCCGCTTGCCAGGTCATGGATGCCGTTCGGGCCATCACATTCGGTTGCCTGCGGTTTGCCAATAGAATCCACAGCAGGCGAACACCAGCCGCAGTTACCATACAGGTTGTTCATTTCATCAACGCTCATGTGGTTCATCAACTGTTCCCACACTGCATTGTCCGGGTCAACAATGCCAGCTGCATCTGCCAGCATTACACCGTTTTTCTCACCATTTGTATAGGTAGTTCCCTGTGCAGGGTCATCATTCAGATCAATGGTGCTTCCGCCATTGCCGTTGGTCAGCAAAGCAATCGTTGCCGCGTTGGCAGTTGCGTTTTCGCTTGCTTCACGGCTAGGATAGGTTCCTTCCCAATCTGCACGGGAAAGATACGGCAAGGTCGTGCCGATATTACCATCGCCAGCAGTCACATCATCAAACTGGTTCGTCGCCACAGTTTCATCCGTGCTGCGGGCGGTCGTATCATACTTGATGGTCTGATCCACAGTAAAATCATATGTCAGGTCATTCTTCACTGTATGGGCATCGCTGCGCAGGCTAAGGGTATAAGTACCGGCATCCAGCACATAGCACTTGTCCGTCTTATAATCGTAAGATGCCATGTCATCATAATTCATGGTCATGCTCACGGTCTGGCTCTCGCCCGGCTGGAGCAGATCAGTTTTTGCAAAAGCGCCCAGAACAACCGCAGATTTTTCAATTCCACCGGGGGTATAGGGTGCGGTGTAATACAGCTGTACCACATCTTTGCCTGCCACATTACCGGTATTGGTTACCTTAACACTTACCTTTACCTGGCCGCCCTGGCTGCCTACTTCCCACTGCGGGTCGCTCCAATCAAACGTGGTATAGCTCAGGCCATAGCCAAAGGGATACTGAACAGCTTTCTGATACTCTGCTTCTTCCTCCGGGGTATAAACATTGTCATCCCCAATGTAACGGGTCTCGTAATAGCGATAACCTACATAGATGCCTTCCTGGTAGTACATGTACTTGCCGTTGTTGGCATCGCCATTGCCGTCGATCGTAAGACCACTGTTTGCATAAGTAAAATCGCCAAAGTTTTCATAAGCTGGCGAACTGGTCACATCATAAGCATAGGTATCAACCAAATGGCCGGACGGGTTGTATTCACCCATCATTGCTTTCGCTACAGCAATCGTACCAGTGGTGCCAGGGCCGCCTGCCCAAATTGCAGCATCCACCTTGTTGTCCTCAATAAAGCCAAGGTCCATAGGATTGCTTGTGTCAATGACAATGATGACCTTATCAAACGTTGCTTCCAGCTTTGCCAACAGTTCTTCTTCTGCCGGCTGCAGCTGCAGGTAATGCCGCCCGGCTTCACCACCGTAATAACCGGCCATATCCAGCGGGCAGTCATTGCCTTCGCCTGCCATACGTCCGATTACATAAACCGCCACATCCGAGTAAGCCTTTGCATCCTGCCAGAACGTTGCGCTGTACTCATCATATTCGGCCAGTGTTTCTTCATAAATGTTAAAGTCTGCATTACTGACCGTCATGCCTGTCATCGAAGCGCGCTTCTGCGCAGTCGTCTGGTAGAACTTCGTCAGATCCGGGTTCAGCTGCAAACCAGCAAATTCAAAACCATCAATAAAGTTAAAATTCTGATCTTCATTATGGTGGCCGCCGGAGCCATAATCGGTGTAAACCGTCTTGTAGCTGTTATAGCCGAACAAATTGATTTTGTCCGTTCCCAACGGCAGGGTATCATTATCGTTTTTCAGCAGCACAAGACCTTCGCTCTCTACTTCCTCGCAAAGCTGTAATGCCTGCGTGTAGGCATCATCTCTTGAAAGGTCCGTCATGCTGTTTGCACTTTCGGAAGATGTCACAAACCGTTGCATGTACGCCTGAATCTGCGAATAATAGATGGAACACAGGCTGTTTCCTACGATTCCCGCAGCAAGCAAAACCGCAATGGATGCTCCCCCTACAATATGTTTCGATTTTTTCATAGTTACCTCCTGTTTGCCGCATGGAGTTTTCTGCTTTGCTATTTGGCAGCAGGTTCTTCACCAGCAAAACAAATGTTTTCTCCTTTGATTATGCCGCCCTCCGGATGGCAGCCAGCGTGGATTTTACTCCCCGCTTGTTTAAGTATATTGTAGCAAACAGCTTTTTCTTTGAATTATTTTTTGCATAAACTGTTATTTCCGCCGCACATTTTGCCAAAAAATCATTTTTCTCTCAAAATTCATTGTGCATTTCTTACAATCAAAATTCAGTCTGCTTTGTGCACCCTGCCAAACAGTACGAAAAAGCGGCCAGAGCCTGTATTTGGCCCCAGCCGTTCCCGTTACTTTTTCTGCGGCAGCAATACCCTTAGTGTAAACCACCCATTTTCCCAGTGCAGGGTCATGGTGCCGCCGCGCTTTTCGGCTGCGGCGCGCACACTGCGCAGGTCGCTGCCGCCATGGGTGTTGCGGCGCGGCAGGCCGTCCGCGCCCAGCTCCACTTCCTGCGCGCAGTAGTTTTCAAACCGCAGCATCACAAAGCCGTTCTGGGCGTACACCGCCACCCGGATCAGCCGCTTTTCGTGGTCGGGCTCGGTCTCCACGCTCTCGGTTGCGTTGTCCAGCGCCGTGCCCACAATCGTGCAGATCTCCCCTGTTTCCAAAAAGTCCAGCAAATGCCCGTCCGCCACGCAGGTCATCGTGATGTGGTGCTGCTGACAGTACAGGCTTTTGGCCGTCAGCAGGGTGTCCAGCACCGGGTTGCCGGTCTTGTTCTCCGCCTCGTACTGGCGGATGCCGCTTTCCATGGCCGCCAGCGCCACATCCTGCTTGGCGTGGTCCCGCTCCGCCCGGATGGCCGCAATCTGCATTTTCAGCTCGTGGTAGCGCCGGTTGATCAGGCGGATGTTCTCCTTGCTCTGCTTGTACTGCTCGTACTGGCGGTGCAAAACGCCGTCCAGCTCCGCCAGCTCGCTGTGCAGGGCGGCTTCGCGCAGCTGCTCGTGCTGCACCGTCAAAATCAGCACCCCGGCCAGGTCCACCAGCGTGCGGATGTAAAACATGTTCATGTTGGCTTCGCTGCCGTTGGCAAAGCTCAAATTGCTCACGGCAAATGCGGTCAGCGCCATGACCACCGCCACAAAAGTTCCTGCGGGCGTTATTTTCAGCTTCCCGGCCGGGCCGGGGCGGCGGTTCTCCACAAACAGCATGGCGGTAAAAATGCCGCCGTACACCACCGCCAACAGCAGCAGCGAAAGCGGCTCCGCCCCGCCGCGCTGCGGCCACAGCACGCAATGCAGCTGCCATTCCACGCTGGCCGCCAGCTCCGCCAAAATAAAGGCTCGCGCGCACACATAACCCGCTTCCAGCAGCGTAATGCTGCGTGTGACCCACAAAAACAGCAGCATGGAAAGAATCGCCATTGCCATGCAGGGGATCCACCACGCCAGCGGAACTTTCCCCGTGGCCTGCAAAAACGCCCCCAGCAGCACCGCCCAACCGGCTTCTACGCCCCAGATCACGCGCTGGTTCATCCGCGGCGGCAGTCTGTGCGCATACAGCAGCACCGCCAGCACTTCCGCCAATGCGGTGTACAGGCGGGGGATATCCGGCAGTGTCGTCATTGGCCCGCACCCCCAATATAATCCGCCAGCTCCGCCATAAAGGCCTTGCGCCGCGGGCGGCTGATCTGCAGCACATACGGACCAACCTGCACCATATCCTGCTGCACGCCGGAAACCTGCGCCAGATTGACCAGATACCCGCTGTTGCACCGTGCAAACGCCCGGCCCACCAGCTTTTCCTCATAGTTTTTCAGGGTGCCCGGCACCACAAAATCTTCTTTTTCGGTGTAAAAATGCACCTTGTGGCCTTCGCTTTCCAGGTAATAGATTTCCGCCGCGTCCAGCCGCCGCATGCCGCCGTCCACCGCCACAGCCAGATAATGCCGCTCCCGCTTTTCCAGCTGTCCCAGCGCCTTTTGCAGCTGCTGCGAAAACGCAAAGTAGGGCACCGGTTTCAGCACATAATCCAGCGCCCCAACGGCATATCCGCGGATGGCATACTGCGCCATGTTGGTAATGAACACGATCAGCACCCCGCCGTCCCGCTCCCGAATTCGGCGGGCGGTCTCCATGCCGTCCAGGTGCTTCATCTCCACATCCAGAAAGATAATGTCGAACTGCGGGCGGTAATCCTCCAAAATTTCCATCCCGTCCGCAAACTCCGTTACCTCAAACGGCGTGCCGTACTGCCGGGTGTACCGCTGCACATACCCCGCCAGCTGTTCCCGCACCGCCGCCTCGTCCTCCACAATCGCAATCCGGGTCATCTGCTGCTCCCCTTTCTCAACATCACACTGCGGCCCCGCACAGTCCACATCTGGTGCGGCTTCTTAAGGTGTATCTGAAAACAAAGAAAATGACGGATATTTCACAAGCGCAAGACGGATTTAAGGTAAAGAGCCGCGGGAATCCTTTGTGGATTCCAAGGCTTTTTAACGCAAAATCCCGCTGCGTTTGTAGAAATAGACGATATTTTCGACTTTTCAGCTGCACCATAGATTGTTTTTAGTATAGCACATACAACCATACACAGCAAATGCGGGGTGGAGCAGTTTGTTTGCCCTCAAAGCGTTTTGTCGGTCGGGGCTGCCAGATCAGGCCAGCCCTGGCATGCCACAAATATGCAGGTTCATTGCGAATCAACACCACAATATTCCGCAGTAGGGCGGCCAGCCCCCTGGCCGCCCTACTGCCGTACTACACATTAAAAATCCGCAACATACCAAGCCCCGTCCTACGGACGGGGCTTGGAAGATAAATTTATATTGAAAACCGGCAGTTCTCTGTTTCCAAAGATCTGCCGGTCATACTTCTTATAGACTGCATAAACAAAAATCTTATCATCCATATTCTGTGTATGGATTGCAACAAGCCGATGCAGCCCCAATAAAAGCAAACTCCGGGAGCAATGCAGCCCCCGGAGCTTTTTTGATGTCAACTTTTCAAAGCGATTATTCGGACTGTGCGGCAGATATCTTTTGCTGGTAAAGTTTCATTAACTCGGCAACACAGGCGCTTTCGCTGGTTCTTGCGGCAGTTCCTTTTATGAATCCGTAAGCGTCCATAACGGCGCGGTCATTAGCCTGATGGGCTTTGCGGAGTTCCGGCGGCATGGTCAGTTCATCATACAGGTCGGCAAGGCTGCTGTCCGGGTAAAGAGCGCGTGCGTCCAGAATCGCTTGCGCGGTTTGTTCAATTTTGGCTTTTTGCTGTTCGTTTGGTGTAGGCCACGGAAAGTTATTGTATACGATGTCCTTAGAGTATCGGTAATCACTTTTGATGCGTCCGCCAATAGCTCTCATCCACGCCATATGCACGTTTGATTCAAGTATGCCAAACTCATAAATGCCTGCATTGGGAATACACATCGCAGCATCAGTAAGAATCATTTCCCTGCCAATAAAGCCAAATGGTATATATTTTCTATCTTTTGTTGAGTGTCGCGGAACTACAATAGCGGTTTCTGGCACATTAGTTTCTCGGAAAAGCCACGGCGTATCAGCTAACTTCTTTCTGTCATCGGCTCCTGAAAGTCTATCTTGTTGGCATTGCTTTATACGTTTCATTACCAAAGGCATTTGTGAAAGTGTTGCGGGTGAAACGCCAACCAACCAAAGACACCACCGTTTTTTATTGTTTATAAATTCAGTTGCACCACTAAGTCTTTTAATATATGGTAAAGCTTTTGGTTCCGATTTTATAAATGTATCGTAGTCCTTTTCTTCAATTATGAGATTGCCGCCATCAGCAGGTCTATTACCAGAAGTCATTTCATACGTTTTGCAGATAGGCTTTTTTCTACTTTCAACAAACACATTAGGTGCTGCCATCAAGTATGCATTTATATTCTCAACCGCTTGAACACTGCCATTATCAAACAACCACCTTGCCGCATGGATTGGTGTACAGCTAAACCCGACTATCACACAATGCACTTGGGCTTTTAAGCTTGCCTCACTATCCCAGCGGAACGTCCGATGTGCAAAATCAATGTGTATTCCAAATTGGTCATAGAGCGGTTTCCAAACGCCCGCAACCTGTTCGCCCTGTGTGATAGAGTTCGTTGAAACAAAGGCCGTGCGTATCGGAGTATTCTGCATCAGTTTGGCAGCCTTATAGTACCACCCTGCCACATAGTCAATTTTGCCCGCAGTTTTATATGGTTTGCCTTTTTCATCAACATAAACGGAAAGAATATCGTCCTTTTGGCTTTTGCTTTGCAGTGAGTAGCCAACAAACGGCGGATTCCCCATAATATAATTCAGCTTACTTTTGGGAACCACGCTCTCCCAATCCACCCGCAGGGCGTTACCCTCTACAATAAAGGCATTTGTTTTCAGTGGCAGAAAGTCCAGCGGAACGAGCAGGATTTTTTCGGTTTCTTTCATCATCTGGCTTTCGGCAATCCAGAGCGCGGTTTTTGCAACCGTCACAGCAAAATCGTTGATTTCGATGCCGTAAAACTGGCTGATGGAAACCTGTATCGGGCTTTCGCTGGCGGAATACATCGTGACCTGACCGTGGGAGAGTTCCACCAAAACCTTGTTTTCCAAGCGGCGCAGGCTCAAGTAGGTTTCGGTCAAAAAGTTTCCGCTGCCGCACGCAGGGTCTAAGAATGTGAGCGATGCCAGCTTGCGTTGGAACACCCGCAGCTTTGCCGTTCTGGTTCGTTCCACGGGATTGGCGCATATCTCGTCAAGCTCAGCTTTCAGTTCGTCCAAGAACAGCGGGTCAATGACCTTGTGGATATTTTCAATGCTGGTATAGTGCATACCGCCGCTGCGGCGGGTTTCGGGGTTCAGGGTACTTTCAAACACCGCGCCGAAAATGGTGGGGCTGATTTCCGACCAGTTGAAGTTTTCGCTGGCTTTCTCCAGCAGCAGGTTTCGGATTTCATCGGTGAACGGCGGTATCTCGATATTCTCATCGCTGAACAGCCCGCCATTCACATAGGGAAACGCCGCCAATTCCGGGTTGTCATCTTTCAAATAGGGGTCACGGTCTTGCAACTTTGTGTCCAACACGCGGAACAAATCTACCAGCCCCTTGCGCAGTCCGCGCGTGTCAAAGCCTTTGAGGTAGTCGTGGAACATACCGTGATGCCCAAAAATCCCGGCATCCTCGGCATACAGGCAAAATACCAAGCGAACGCACAGCTTGTTCAGGCTTTTCAGCGAATGTTCGGATTCCGGGTTTGCGTACTGCTTGTAAAAGGCATCATATAACAAGCCGACAATTTCACCTGCCGCTATGGAAACTTCCATTTCCCGTTTGAGGTGTTCGTTTCCGGCATCGACAAGGAATTGCAGCCGATAGTATTCTTTTTCCAGATTCGCAAGTTCGATGATTTCAGGCTCACCGCGCGGGCGTTCCATATCATACACATAAAAGGTGCTGAAATTGCAGGTTACCACCCAGCGCGGGTGCTGCGATACGGGCAGCTCCAAAATATACCGCTTAGCCTGTTCAAAAGGGGTCAGCAGCGCACCGTCTGATTGCTTGATGGGCTTGTTCAAATCCTTGCCAAGCCCCTTTTGCTCTATCAGAACGTGGGTAGCGGAAATCGTGCCGTCAATGAAACTGGTGTGGTCAAGGTGGACTTGCTCCTCAAACTGAATGAATTGCTCCGGGTGTTCGACTCCGTACACATCACGAAGCAGCGACAGCCAGAAGGGTTGACTTTCGCCTTTTTCGTAGCCCTTATCTTTCCAGTAGGCGGCAAAATTCTTTGCGGCCTGTTGCTGTTGCGCAGCGGTCATAGCGGTCACCTCATAGCACAGTATTTATCATTATCATAGCACACCCCCCTGTTTACGGCAATTGCGTTTTACAAAAAATGAGGGTAGGCGCGATCCGCGCCTACCCCCTTTTGATGTTTACATTTCAAAATCACTTCAGGATTTTATCTTCATCGGATACCGACAGCGGACTGAATTTAGCGACCAGTCCCCGCGAGACGAACACGAGCGCTTGCGCGAAGTGCGAGTCCGTCCCGAAGGGAATGGTGCAACAAAAAAGCCGCAACATTCGTTGCGGCTTTTTCTGGTGCACCATCGGGGACTCTCCCGCGCTCTAAAAACGCCCCACTGGGGCCTTTTTGCCCGCCGGACCGGCGGCGGGCCCGAGCTGTTCTCGTCACCCGATGGTGCACCAGATTGAACCTTCTTTGAAAGATTGCAATAAAAAACGCGCTGCAATTTCTTGCAACGCGTACTTTGGTGCACCATTCCCATCCAAAAACGAACTAAGTACTTCTTCGAGGGAGACCGGGCGTCCGCCCTCCTGGTAGTTGAAATTCACCACGATGCGGTCATCGAACAGATAGATGGAATTAACAAAACAGTCGATGACCTTTTCCTGAAAGGCGATATCCGCCGGGTCGCCGTAGCAGAACTGATCGAACCAGAACAGAATTTGTTCTCGTGTGATGGGCGGCGTTTCGATCTGCTCCTGCAGGACGCTGGTTTCCAGCTCTTCACGCTGCTGTTCCAGTTCCTCCATCCGCGACTTGGTGGAAGGCGTCAGGATGCCCTGCTCGATGGCCGCCACCAGATTGTCGATGCGCCGCTTCACCTCTTTCAGTTCTGCCTGCAAAACTGGCAGGCGGGTGTTTTTCTTGCTCTGGTATTCCAGCAGCTTGTCCGCCAGCAGGTCGATGACCCGGTCATTCAGCACCTTTTCCAGTGCGGTCTTAACCACAAACTGCTCCAGCGGCTCCTTGCGCACTGGCTTCAGGCTACAAGCTTCCTTGCCGCTGCGTTTGCGGGTGCCGCATTTATAGTAACAGTGGACCGTGCCTGTGTGGCTTCTGCCGCTCTCCCCTGCCATCATGGTACCGCACTTGCCGCAGAACAGCTTGGTGGTAAGCAGATAGTGGACATCTGCCTTGTTGTGGGCCGGTGCCTGACGGTGAATCTCGCACCGGCGCTGGACCGCATCGAAACACTCCGGGTCGATGATGGCCGGTATAGCATCCGGGATGACGGTATCCTTATAGCGGTATTCGCCCAGATACCGGCGGTTCTTGAGCAGCGTCTGGAAGCTGTTCTTGGTGAACCGGTTGCCTCGGCTGTTGCGGATGCCCCGGGCGTTCAGCGATTCGATGATGCTGCGAATGCTCTCCCCTGCCGCGTACCGCTGGAACGCTTCCTGCACCACCGGTACGGTGGTTGGGTCGATCTGATAGTGATGCTCGCTGTCGATGCGATAGCCCAGCGGCACCGGACCGCCGTTAAACTTGGCTTTGAGGGCGTTCTCCTTGTGGCCGCGGCTGACCTTCTCAGCCAACTCCGCCGAATAGTACTCGGCCATTCCTTCCAGCAGGCTTTCCAGCATGATGCCTTCCGGCGTGTTGGAGATGGGTTCCGTCACCGACACCACATGGACCCGGTTGTTTTTGAGGATGCGCTTATAATGGGCCGAATCGTACCGGTTGCGGGAAAAGCGGTCCAGTTTCCACACCAATACCGCCTCAAAGGTGTGGGTGGCGCTGTCGTGGATCATCTGCTGGAACTGCGGGCGGCTGTCGGTCTTGGCGGACAGTGCCCTGTCAATGTAGGTCCGCACCACAGTGATGCCGTTCTGGTCGGCATACTCCTTGCATTCCCGCAGCTGGCCTTCGATGGATTCCTCCCGCTGGTTGTCGCTGCTGTAACGGGCATAGATCACGGCATTCATGGCGTGCACCTCCTTACTTGTGCTTCTCCTCTTCTCCCATATTGAGAATCATCTGTTTCAGGCGGCGGTTCAGCTCGCTGCCCGGCGTGAAGCAAGCCTCCACAAACTCACTCCAATCCGGTTTGCACTGCACCACTTCCTGCGCTCCCTCTGGCGTAACACAGACATACCGCCCGCGGGGGTCCTCGCACAGACCGAAGATATAGTCCAGGGACACATTAAAATAGGTGGCATACCAGACCAGGATGCGGTAAGGCGCTGCCGCCCGGTCAGTTTCGTAGCGGTTGATGGCAGCCTGATTGGTGTCGGCCAGTGCCGCCAGCTGGGCCTGGGTCAGCCCCGCGTCCTTGCGCAGCACGCGCAGTCGGGTGCCTACGGATACATCCATGGAAAGGCCTCCTGCAAAATTCGTTAATTCAAGTATAATCGAATTAAAGATTTTCCGCAAGTATTTTGTTCCGCTATACACAGAAGCTACTTTTTACTCCACATCTCTCACTGTCGTGATAGCCAGCGCTGCCGCCAAGCACAAGGCGGTAACACCTGCGCCATAACCAACAGCCTGCCAAGGAATCGGATGCCCCCCGCCCAGAGCCAGCCAATAGGGCATAGGTGTTGCATAAAACAATAGCGCAGACAAGGGAGAAACTGCCGCCGGATCCGGGGCAGAAACGCTCACAATGACTCCAGCCAGAGTCACCACAAAGCAGAAAGTAGCCCCCGCCAATTCACTGCCGCAAAGTCGGCATACCAGCCAAACCGCCGCATAGCTTGCCTGCAAAATCCAGGCGCTCTGCATCCAGAAAAACGCCGTGCGTCCCGGCTGGGAGAGGGATCCCGTGACAACCGACAGCAGGAAATACAACACCATGTACCACCCTTGGAGCATAATCGTTTCCGCCGCAAAACTGCCAACCATATATCGGACCCGGCTTACGCCATAGGCGACCGCCAACCGGGCAGCGCCCGCTGTTTTGTTCTGGTGGAATGCCATCACCGCCACGAGAATGACTGCAATCCACGCAAGGATGCCCACTGACAGCACCGTGCCGAGAGCAGCATCCGCCGCGCTTCCCACTGGCAACGAACCGCCGGGAAAAATGCCTACCCGCCTGCCGTCTGCCCAAGTAGCGTCCACAATGCGGGATTCACTAACTCCCAGAGCAAACGCCATGCACAGCAGGCCGAACAGAGCCAGCATTCCCGGCAGGCGAGTGCAGCGAAGGGCATACAAAGCTGCGGAGAAAGTGCTGGCCCGGTGCATTCCCTGTCGAGCGACAGATTTTTCCCTACGCCGCAGGACTGCGTGCGCCTTTCTGGCACTGCGCTGCTTTCCGGCATCCGGACGGTGAAGTGCCATCCATCCCAGCCCTGCAGCCACAGCAAGGGCCACAATCACCCAAGCTACCAATTCGACACAAAACTGCGGCGTGATGTTCAAAGCACACAGCCGGGACCAGTAATAGGTGGGCATAGCCTTAGCCGCCAGTTGTATCAGAAGAGGCTGAGTAGAAAAATCTTCATACTGTACCTGATAAAGCAGCACTCCTGCCAACGGCAGAATACTGGTCACCAGTGCCGCAGCAGCATGGTTTTTCATCCAGAGTGTAAGGACCGACGCCAATGCCAGGAAAGCCCCCAGCACCAGAAGATTTCCCACCGATACTGCGCAGAACAACAGAACTGTTCCGAGCGCGGGCGCAATTCCCATCTGGATGGCTGTGATGGTAATGCAGATTCCGTAAAAGGCCAGCTGCAAAAGCAGGTAGAAACCGCAGACCACCCCGAATTTGGCGCGGTATAGAGTGGACAACCGTCCTCCATGACTGACGAACAATTCATCGGTGCGTGCCCGGCGCTCCGACGCGAATTGCGCCACACACAGATTGACGGGGATCAGCCAGCTGAACACTGTCAGGCTCTGAGAGCTGCGCACCAGCTGCAAGCCGGACCGCCCACTTCCCATCGCCACATCCTTGAAAAATCCGATGGAGTCAAGCGGGTTCAAAAGATCACCCGCCACCATAAAATACATGGTCCCACTGTTGGCAAACCACAGCAGCATCAGAACAAACCCCAGCAAAGCCCATAGCTGTGCTTTTGCATGGAACAGTTTGACTCCTTCCGCTTTAGCCTGCATCGGCATGGCTGTCACCTCCCACCAAGGCCGTGAAATATGCCTCCAGCCCTTCGCTGCGCACTGCCAGTTCCTGCACGTGCAAGCCATTCTCCATTAGCACACCGGAAGCTGTCGCTGCTGCCTCGTTTCCTACCGGGAACAAGCGCAGCCCCTCCACTGTTGCCTGACAGATAGCTTCCGGAAACATCTTGCGGAGGATGTCTACCGCCCGTCGGTCATTGTCGGTACGGACTAACAGATACTTGCCGCAGCGGGCGTCCAGTTCTTCTGCCGTCAGTTGTTCCAGCAGCTGCCCATTATGTAAAATACCGTAGCTTGTCGCAAGCTGGTGCAACTCGCTGAGGATATGACTGGACAGCAGAATCGTCATTCCCTGTTCCCGGTTCAGTTTTTCCAGAAGATGTCGCAGTTCCTGTATCCCCATCGGGTCCAGTCCATTGAGCGGTTCGTCCAGTACCAGAAATTCCGGTTTCCCCAAGAGAGCAACCGCCAGCCCCAGCCGTTGGCGCATCCCCAGCGAGAATTTTCCGGCAGGTTTGCTGCCAGTGTCTTTCAGACCCACCAGTTGCAGGGTGGGAGCAATATCCGCCTCATTTAACCCTCGCTGCAGGCACTGCACTTTCAGGTTTTGCCATGCGGTCAGATCCGCGTACAAGGCAGGGCCGTCCACAAGGCACCCCATCCGACGCCGCATTTCTGACTGTCGGGCAGCATCTGCCGCACCAAATAGTAGCAGTCTGCCCCGTGTGGGGCGAGTCAGACCGCATAGAATTCGCAGCAGGGTGGTTTTCCCCGCGCCGTTTTCTCCGATCAGACCGTAGATCTGCCCGCGCGGGATTGTGATGCTCACATCCCGCAACGCCACCATATGTCGGTATTCCTTGCAAAGATATTCCGTCGCAAAAACCGCTTCTCCGTATCCTTCCATGCGCTTCGTCTCCCTTTCATTCATATAAGCCCATTTATTTAGGAAACGATTTTGGAATGGAAATTTTTGCAATGCAAGGTATTTGGGGCAAAAGAAGCATCTCCAAGAAAAATGTCACAAGAGCCAGATGGCTCTTGTGGCCCACAAACTTCACCCTTTCTTTAGCTTTTTCGTTTCCGGCACCACGCCAACTTTCAGGAAATTTTTATGATCCCTTGCACTTTCCCGTTTTTTCTTCTGCGTTTCTCCTGTTTATCCACTCCTCGAACAGCCGTTGTCCCTCTTCCGACTGGTAAAATGCCTGGATCTTGGGCAGCAGGAACCGGGCGAAGCGCTCCAGCTCCTGCTGGGGCACGCCGTCCTCCCGGTACTTGGCGGACGCCGCTGCCTGTGCTGTTGTCTTTTCCTGCCGATCTTCCGTAGCGGCTCCTTTCTGCAGGGCTGCCCCCTGCTGCCTTGCTGCTTGTTCTTTCATCGATCCTGACCCTTGGCCCGCTGGCGGCGTTGCTGACGGTTCAGCCGTTTTTCCTCCTGTTGGCGGCGGCAGATGCCCAACACAAATGCCTGCACCTGCTCCGGAGCCACCCGCACGGCTTCCCGGTAAGGACGGGTCTCGGTGAGCACTGCATCCAGCTGTTCCTCACAGCGGCGGAGGCGCTGGCCCAGTTCCTGTTCTCTCACCGTGCTTTGCTGCAGCTGCATCCACAGACTGCGGTTCTCTGCCTGCAGCTTGCCGCTGGCTTTTGCCATCTTACACAGCGTCTGAAAATCCTGCACCGGTAGCTCCACCCGCTTTTCCAGCACGCCTTTGGTTTTGGCCCGCTGCTCGATGTCTGCCACATCGCGGATCAAGCAGGAAATGTTCTTCACCTGGGAGATAAGCTCCTTCCGCTTGCCCTGCAGCTGTTTGGTCTGATCAGACAGTTCTGCCACTGTCTGGCGGTCCTTCTGGACCTTATATTCCAGTACATTCAGGTGTTCGGCATCGCTGCCCTTGATACCGCGCTCGAAGTCGGTGAATCCCGCCTGCCGCATGTGCTCAAAGAATTCGGTCTGCAGCAGGCTGTAGGAACTCACCAGCCGAGGCTTGCCGTTCTTTTTCAGCACCGGCTGCCCCTGCTCGTTGGTCATGGGGACCATCGACCACTTTTTGCTGTGACTCACCTGCATGATCGTCTCTCGCACGGTACCCCGCAGCGCCGGGTCCTTGCATCGCTTGGACCAGCGGATCTGCTTTTCCACCACCGGCAGGTAGACAACGTGGAGGTGATAGTGGAACACATCCTTTCCCAGCCGGTCACTGGCTTCCCGGTTGCGTTCGTCGGCGTGCATGACTGCCGAGATGATGTACTGTTCTCCTCCCGCGATCTTCTTCGCCAGCTCGTACACCTCGGCGTAGAACTGCTTGGCGTACTCATAGCCGCCATGGGTTTCGAAATAGTCGGTGTTCACGTCAAACACCAACTCGTCAAAGACGTAGGCATCCGGTTTCAGTCCACGGGTGGAAACGACGCCTTCTTCCACCATCCGGTCAAATTGCTGGGCATAAGTAGCTGCCTCGCAGGCTTTGAAGGTCACATTGTTGCGGCTGTATTCCAGCAACACATCCGGGTTGGAGTACACTTCGTTCTTGCGTTCGTTGTGCCGCTCCCGCACTGAGATGGCATTTTTACGGTAGCGCTCATTGCGCACCACAGTCCGATGGATTTTGCTGATAGGCGACTCCTTTCTTGGGTACGGTTCTGCTGCGGATGGGGTACGCAGATGCTTTGGAAAGCATCTGACCCACTATGACACTTTCCGGCGCTGCCGGCAAAGTGCCAGTGGGCCCGCTGCGGCGGGATGGATTGGAATACGGCTGCCAACCAAAGTCGCTGTGCAATCTTCCCGGTTGAGCCGCCGTCGTAACTGTTGTCAAGTCTGTGGTTGCCTCTGGAAACCAGGCACCACAGCTCTTGTCCACTTTTTTCAAAACGCGGGTGTGGAATTCTTTCTCTATTTCTCTTTTAGTTAGATATATCATTCTATCTTTATCGTGTCGGTTTTTCCGGCGGGTCGGTGTCGGCAAATCCGTCAACTGCCTGTCCGTTTTTCCGACAGGTCGGGACGGATTTCCCGACGGGTGGTTACAGCTCGTTGGGTTCCTTGGGCCGGGGCAGATTGAGGTAATACCGCCGGGCCTTTCCGTTTGACTGTCCCGGCACCTGCTCCAGCAAACCACAGCGTTCCAGAGCGGCGAACAATCCGGCGGCTTTCTCCCGCTGGCAGTGCAGCAGCCGTCCGGCACTGGCCCGTGAAAGACTCACACAGGGCCTGCCGTTGGCTTTCCAGTGCCCAGTGGTATCCTGGGCCGACAACCGCAACAGCCCCAACAAATGGCCGTACAGCAGCTTGCTTTCGCCGGGAAGTTGCCGGTAGGGTTGCTCTGTAAGAAGACTGGACGGTATCATCAGGAACCCATCGATACGGTTCAGATTTTCCTCTGCGGGAACGAGTTCATGGTTCAGATGGCACCTCCTTAGATCATGGGTTGGTGGCGGGTTGTGGCTTCTGGCATCCCTCTTTTCCGGTTGTTTTTGTCCCCAGAAAATGTTTGATTATTTCATCATAGATTCCTCCGACACATACAGCATACAACGCCTTGCAGTCCGCTTCAAGATGTGTTAGACTGTTTTCATGTTGGATGATTCACACACTTTTCTCGGCTGTTTCTGAAACACCGAAAAACACAGAACCTTTTTCCGCCAACTATGCTCCAACACAGGACGGTGACAAATTTTGAACTACCAGACGTACCTTTTCTTTGAAGGCCGCACCGAATATATCCAGGGTTACGACACGCCCCAGCATACATATCCGCTGGGCTCCCTGATGTTCGGTGTCCTGGACCTGGATGCCGCCCCCTATCTGGAACGGGGCCGCACATTGCTGGAAAAATTCCGGGGCGTAAACTTCCCGGAAAATCAGACGATGCAGCAGAGCCTGGCAACGCCTGACACCTGTGTGTATTACCAGGTGGCTTCCTTTTACCATGACTTTGCCACCGCTGTGCGCCAGGCTTCCCCTGCTCTGTTTGATCTTGTGGAGGGCTATACGCTGGCTACCTTCCGTCGCAATGAGCGGGAACTGAAAGCGACCCAACATAGCCTGTGGCAATTTATACAGACTGGAAAAAATGACAGTTCGTATGCATTTGATGAATTGCGCACCAGAATGTCCCACCTCGGTGAATTGACCTTAACCAGTGACATCATGGAAGGGTTCTGCCGGAACTTTCCGGAGTACACCGACCAGATGAAGGTATTTATCCAGCGTGATACCGGGGACACCTCCCTGTGCCGGACGGCGCTGTCGGTATTAGAATCCTTTGTGACCTTGCTGCAACAGTTGGTGGACGGCAAAACGGATCTGCGCCAGCTGATCGAGGCTACACTGGTGGACGAGGATGGCCGCCCCAGAACAGAGCATGGCCAGCACCCTTCGGAGCTGCTGGTGGAACTGGCCGAAAATGGCGATTCGACCTACCAGAAATACCACAAGCTGGAGGACGACATCCATATCCAGACCCGGTACAAACGGCCCACAGACAACAAAAAAGGCGGCATTTCTGCCGCCACGTTCTACGCGAGCGATACGCTGCCCGCGTTACTTTTTTTGGAATTCGTACAGATGTGCGCCCAGGACCTTCCGGTCACTGTCTGTGAGAGCTGCCACCGGCTGTTTGTTCCTTTCTCCAGCCGCGCCAAGTATTGTGAGCGAATGCTGGACCCGGAAACCGGCGCCACCTGCAAGGACATTGCCGCCAAGCTGGCCTATGCTGAGGAGCTGAAGGCCAACAAAGCCAAGGAGCTCTACAACAAGATGCGTAACCGCTACCAGATGCGCTGCTCCCGTGCCCCCGGCAACCAGAAAATGCGGGATGACTATGACGCCTGGCGCAAGCAGGCCCAGATAGCGCTGAGTAAGTATCAGTTGGGGGAAATCAGCTGGGAGGAGATTGAAAGGGTTATGCGACGAGATCGTAAAGTGAAATGATGCTTTGCCAAAAATGAAATTAATCAATTTATTCTCCGTGTGGGCATATCTTTTTCTCTATAAACCCATTCTGCAATGCATATTGTAAACACGAAGAATCACCACGCGGAATCGTTCCCAATATAAAAACCTTGTACTTAGCTCTGGAGCAAGCCAAATATAGTTTATTGAGGGCACTATAGCGCAAATAATTTGCTGAAATTCCAATAGAATCTCTTTGGGGAACACGACCTTCATCTACGCCTAACAATATTACCCCTTGAAACTCAAGTCCATTTACATTTTCTGGCGATAATAGCATGATACGTTTCTTCTCTCGTTCATCATCACCATAAGCAAAAGAATTTCTACCCGAGAAAGATACAACCTTTTTTTCTAAAATTCTTTCACATGTTTCTTTATCAATGATATCCTCTTCAAAAGGAATAATTGCGATATCTCCCAATTTGCAATGGCAACTACTTAAAATCGTATCAACATGTTTTTTCAAAGACTCTACCATTTCTTGGTCAGTCTCGTACATAAACATTGTTGGTTTTGTGCAAAGTTCCTCCTCACGAGCAGTAAAATTCATGCTCATATTCTTGTATGGATTAATAAAATTCTGCAGATTAAAAAGATCTGGGCCAGCAGAGGTAATTGCCGCACACAGTTCAGCAATTTGAGGGGAATTGCGGAATACAGTTTTAAATTCTTGTTTAAGCACAGCCGTAGAAGAAAATACCTGTTCAGAGTAATTAGTTGTAACATCCCCTCTATCTCCGATAGCCTGTGCATAGTCTAAAGCAAAACACATCGGAATAGTTTTTTGCATAATGTCTTTGCTTAGGAAGTGAAATGCCTGTTGTTCATTTACATTAAACATATGCATTTCATCTACAAATATATAATCAAATCCTTTTATGCTGCGTTCTCTCCGCCAAAAAGGCGCATTAAAAAGACTTGTTGCCTGTAAAACAACATCATCTGTATCATATACTCGAAGTTGTTCCAAAGCATTTTGATATTTCAAAAAAATTTTATATACAAAAGATTTATCATTTTCGCCACAAATTGGCAACCCATTTTTTAGTGGAGGCAATTTCAAATAGACATCATAATCACACAATGCACGTCCTTTGATTTGGACACTAAATTCGTGTTGCAATAATACTACAATGCGACTTTTCTGTTCCTGTTCTAAATATGACCGCATCTCTTTTGAAAGATGTATTTTAAAGGTAGAAAAGCTTTTCTTGTAAACCTCGTCATAAATGTCACTTATGAAGGATAACTGACTCTGTTTTGCTTCATAAGCATCTGTATCAACAATCTTATCATCCTTTACATTAAGAAAATCTGCACAGAAGTGTTGGAGTGTAGTAAATAATATATATTGCTGACTTGATGGATTACACCACTTATTGCCGGCAACAGCTTCAAATTGCGATCTTACAGACAATTCTGTCGAGTTATTGTGAGTAAAAAAGGCTATTTTTATTGCCTGACCATTTTCTTCGGCCTCTTGTAATATTCTAATCGCCCTCAACAAAAGTGCTAAGGTTTTTCCAGTTCCTGCCGGACCTTCCACCCGAATGGGTGCTGTCATGTCTGTATGTTCTACTACAGCTTTTTGTGACATCGTCAAATTCTGTAGTTGCTTTTCGTACGGCATATACTTGAAACCTTCATTCCCAACTGCATCTCCAGCCATAATTTGATGCAGCGCCTCAGTGTCTTTCTTTATCATTGTATCCGACTTATGAGAAAAAGATTGACGAATTTCGCTAATTTGGGAATGATAAAACTGTTCTGCAACTTTTACTAATCTGCGATCCGGAGCACTTGGTCCTCTTGTAGCTCCATCAGTTCCATACTTGTAGGCAATTACTGCGGAATCAATTCCCCGATTGCTCATTCTCCCATCTTCATTGTTAATTTGGAAAACAATTCTATATGTGTTTTTAGAATTTTTACTATAAGGGAACGGAAAAAGGACAATGTTATTGTCTTTCGATAATTTTTCTGAAGATGTTAACGGATAGCCATTCCATATGCGTATAGCCGAACGAAAAGCCTTCTGTAGAATAAAAAGAATATCACTATCTGTAGCCCATAAAATATCACAGTTAATCAAATCAAAAATCAAAACTTTTTTTGAAATATCTTTCCCGCTAAAAACAATTCCTTGGCCATCTTGATAAGTATGGATATCTAACGTAGAAAATTTGTTTTCACCTGACCTAAGTAACTTGATAAATTCCAGACCTAATGGAAATTCAATACTTTGAAATTGAGATTCGTTTATTATATTTTCTACGGCGCTCTCATTAAATAACCAATATTTCAATTGCTTCATACCAGTCCCTCCATTTCTAAAACTAAAGATTCCCCGTCACACTTTACAAGTTTTTTGCTTAGTGTTTTTCCATCTGTCTGGCTAATTGTGTCAACACCAACACGAATAAAAGAAAATGCAAAATTTTGCATAAATCTTTCTATCCACGGGGATTAAATTTCATATTTAATTTGAACAACATCCTCACGATCTTCTAAATAGAACTGCTGGTTCAACTTATCCAATTGTGGTGTTGCAAGAATTCTGAGATAGTCGTAATCTCCTCGCTGTATATCCTCTATCTGTTTAGCTGAGAATGCAATAATATCCTTAAAGTCCGCTACCAAGCCATTGTATACATTTTCATTGGAAAGATATGCGCTTTCAGGCACAAAGCAAAAGTTATTCAGCTTTCCTGTTAGGAGTTCGCTTAACATGGATGTTCGCACTTCTTTTCCTTCTTGGTTTAAGAAATTCGCCGTCTCCTGCAATGTGGCTTCTCCTGCCTTATATTGCTGATACTTTTTCCATAGCGAACAAGCTGCTTCTGCTTTTTCCTTCAGATCGGAATCCACCGATGCTTGGATATTTTCCATTGCCTTTTCGGGCCCCAAGTCAGTCAAAACTTCTATGTCCTGTTGCTCTGCCTCCGCCCATTTAGAAATTATCTTTAATTGTTTTTTTATTGATACAGAAAGTGCCTTTTGAAAAACAACTGTTTTAAGCCAGATGGACAATGGAACTGCTGATACAACATGAACGCAGTCAACCTTATTTTGTGCAATGTCACATCGTGCAGAGATCACTATGCCAAAACAACTAACTTTTAAATATTTCTGAGACCGAATATTTGAGATAATGGATCCTTGCGTTACCTCATTTCTCATAGACATTGCGCAGCTCCTTTATATTGTCATTTACTACAACAAATTATAACAAATATCGCACCTATTTTCAATTATCCACAACACGCCTTTATATTAAGTGTTCAAATCTTCTTTTGCACAAAAAGTATAACAAAAAAGCCAAGTACAAACTAATCTAAAAGACCATGTTGATGCTTGGGCAAACTTTTCTAATTCAAATATAAAACAAATCCGAACGCACTCTCAAAAAGAAGTACGTTCGGATTTGCTTGGTATGGTGCACCATCGGGGACTCGAACCCAGGACCCACTGATTAAGAGTCAGTTGCTCTCCTTAGTTGCTCACACTCATGGTGTATGCTGTTGTAATAAAAAGCACTTTTCTAACGATCAAAATCACTAAATATGTCCTATACAAAGTCATTGACCAGCACCGTTTTTGTGTGGCGCTGGTCAATTTTCTTTTACGCACTAATCAGCGGTATAAGTTTCTGTTCCTCTGTGATTTCCAAGAATTGCTGATATTCCATATTTAGCTTTATCGTAACCTGATACTTTCTTCCGACCTCCACTCTTTCTATCAGTTGGCTCAGTATCATGCGTTTGATTTCTAATGGTGCCGCATCGAATTCTTCTGCCCACCCTCTAAATTCATCATAGTAGGTACGCAGTTTTCGAATCTCTGCAGCTTCGTTCAGCCGTGCATTTTGAAGTGCAGCATACTCTGCTTTCGCATCATCCAGTTCTTGTTGGTATCGCCGGATTTGCTTGGCAATCATATCTTCGGTAAAATTGCTTGTACCATCAAGGCATTTCAGAATCTCACCTTCAAAGCGTTCCAAAGCATGCTGTGCAGTTTTAATTTTCTTTTCTACTGAAGCGCGTTTAGATTTTTGTAGATTTGATTCCTGCCTTATTCGGTTTTCTGCCATCCTTGAGTACGGTGTATCTCTAATCTGCTCAAATATCTTTGATACTGCCTGCAGAACGATAGCATCTACCTTCTCCGCAAGATATAATGCCTGTCCATCGCAGTCTCTTCCGCCTTTGTTCCGCTGACCGCGCTGAAAGCAGTTATACTTGGGCTGGACTTTTTCGCGGATGCTGCCGTCCGCCAGCTTATAGCGGTCTGTGTGCATAAATCCCGACATCTTCGCGCCACAGTGAGCGCAGTACACGATGCCCGCCAGCAGCGTTGGATTCTGACTGGTATGGGCGATTTTTCGTTCTTGCTCCGATTTGGCTTTTCTGCGGTTTATTATGTCATTTGCCTTATCGAATGTTTCCCTGTCGATGATCTGCAATTCTGGAATATACTCAGAACGAGCATTTTTCGTAATTATGTAGCCTGTATACCCCTCGTGGCGGATAATTCGGATTATGTTGCTCGACTGGAACTTTGCTCCGGCACGGGTACGCAATCCTCGATTATTTAACATTTCAGCCAGAGCATATCCGCTGGCGCCTTCTTGGATAACCTTATAAAAGAGTTCCCGAACCCATGTAGATTCTTCCTCATTGATGACCAGATCCATAACAGGCTTATCACGCTTGTTTCGTCTGCCTTGGTCCACCAGTTGATAACCATAGCATACGAAGCCACCTGTGTAGTGACCGCTGGACACAATTTGTCGGATTCTGTCGCGGGTTCGGATAGACGTTTTTTCCGACTCCCCTGCTGCCTGCCAAAAGCGGATGTAGTTCATCAGCTTATCGCCGTGTGTCTCGATTTTCTGCTGGCCTTCGTGGGTACTCCACATTTGAATTCCATGCTGGACGAACCATTCCAGCACAAAGGGAGTTTCGCTTTCGATTCGTCCGAGACGGTCAAACATATAGACCAGCAGAATGTCAAATTCGCCGTTGGCGGCTTCTTCTTTCAATTGTTGGATGGCATCGCGTTTTGATGCGGATACTTTTGAACCGGAGACGCCCTTTTCGGCCACCTCTTTTACCACCCGCCACCCTTGCTTTTGTGCAAACTTGCGGCAGTCAATTTTCTGCATCGGGATATCGTCATGGTCTACCTGTCCTTTTGTGGATACCCGGTAGGCCAGTGCAGCGCGCGGGGCATTTGGCTCTAAGCGCATCTGCTTTTCCTTAAAGTAGGCATCATCCAGCCACATCTGGTCAGCCACCGAGATTTCAACAGCTTGTCCATTCTGGTCTACGCATATCATAAGTTTCACCTCGCTGTTCATGTTGCGGAAATGGTTGGTGCATTTTCGCAACACAAACAATACTCTATTATAATAAGGAAAGCTATTCACCAAAACGGAGAAGAACCGCTGCCTAAGTGGGCCGCAATTCTACCTATTATCCTGTTCTTCCCGCTGCTTGCGCAAATCGTATGCGGACATGATCAGTTCTTTAATCGGAATCATCACATCTGTATCGCACTTTTCCCGGAAAGCAAGATTCGCGGTATATTCCCCGCAGCGGACGACGATACTCTGCACGCCGTTTTTTCCTCTTTTTGTTTCAGCATTCTCCATCCTTACAGTCCTCACATATCCATACAGGTTTTCTCTGTCTCGTTCGATTCAGCAGTCTGTTTTCCAGTCCGGTCAGATACAATTCATATTGTAGATTGGTCTTGGTAGTAATCAGTATCGCGCCGTGGTTCTGCAAAAAGCGCAGGATGCGGTACAAGGTTGTAATGTCGTGACTCAGCCTGTCAAGGCTCTGCACCATGACGGCGTTGACACGGCCTTGCTGCACGGCGGTGAGCATGGCAAACAGGGCGGGCCGCCAAAATTCGGTGCCGTACTTTTGCTCCATGCAAGAATTTACGATGATGTAGCCACGCCTATCGGCTTCGCGCATGACATCGGCCAGCTGATCCTCCAGCGCGGGCAGGTTTGGTGCGGCGCTGCGGGCGAACGCCCATACTTTATATTCTGTCATGGCCGCACCTCAAAACTGATCCATAAGCGGGAGACGAACATCAAAGCGAGGCTTGCCAAAGGATGCCCGCGTGAAGCGGTCACCGACAAAGCGTTCAAGACCACTGTTGATGAGCTCGGCGTTCAGGTCACATTCAGTGGTAATAAGGTAGACATCATTCTGACGCAGAATTTCAATGACACCCACCAGTATGTAGCTGTTGCGGCTGATTTGCTCCAAATCACGCACCATCACGGCTTCAATCCGACCGTTCTCTACTGCGTCCAGCATGGTGCGCAGACCGATGCGGTCTTTCAAG
>ERZ1026971.199-NODE-199-length-34601-cov-24.193626_pt1 | contig 34601 bp, 25 predicted proteins | sample MGYA00519294_ERZ1026971 | MGnify/ENA primary metagenome ERZ1026971 (study PRJEB26926, sample SAMN06164664) | human gut metagenome | biome: ENVO:00009003; feature: ENVO:2100002; material: ENVO:00002003 | host: Homo sapiens | place: USA | collected 2012 ... | reverse complement strand
AAAATTCATCGTAGGCGGATGACAATACGTTTTCCATAGCATTTTTTCCTTCCAGGACGGCTTCTTGGAGATGGTTCAGCAGGCGGTGTGTTGTTGATGTTTTCATATGCTCAAACTTTAGTTTAACAATTCATGCCTTACGACAGAATATTAAAGGCGAATATGATGCCATCCGGTGGATGCCTATTGCATTTTCTTGTTAATAGTCAGATATTCAGCATGATAAAAATATCAGTTGAAAACAGGCTCAAAAAAAGAAATGTACACCGCTTTACAATAACTGTAAGGCGGATGTACATTTTATGTAAACCATGTCCGGCCGCTTGTATGACACTCTCATTTCGCTGTGGTTCCGGAAGGAGACTCACGGAGCTGGCCCGTATTGTACAACGGCCCGCTCATATAATCCGATATTTTCTCAGTTTCTCGTACAGGGAAGTCCGGCTGATGCCGAGTATCCTGGCTGCACGGGCACGGTTGCCCTCCGCCTCTTCAAGGGTCCTGAGAAGCAGCTGTTTTTCCTTTTCCTCCGGAATGGGGGCGGTTTCCTCCCGTCCGACGGCGAGGTCCAGATTCAGTTCCTCCGGTGAGATCCATCCGTCGGCAGAGAGCAGGACGGCACGTTGGATGCAGTTTCTCAGCTCGCGTATGTTACCGGGCCAGGGATATTTCTGCAATGAGGCCGCGGCCAGGCTGTTGAACCCGCGTACGGGCTTACGGTGCTTTTCTGAAAAATGCTTCACGAAGAACTCCGCCAGCGGAAGGATGTCCTCCCCGCATTCCGAGAGAGGGGGGACATTGATGGTGAACTCGTTCAGGCGGTGGAACAGGTCCTCCCGGAAACGTCCTTCGGATATCGCCCTCTCCAGGTTCTCGTTCGTGGCGGCCACCAGACGGACGTCAAAGGTGTATTCCTGGGTGGAGCCGACGGGCTTGTAGCGTCTTTCCTGCAGGGCACGTAGCAGGAGCATCTGTGTCTCGGGGGAAAGGTTGCCGATCTCGTCAAGGAACAGCGTGCCCCCGTCAGCCACTTGAAACAGCCCGTACCTGTCACCGTAGGCACCGGTGAACGTCCCCTTGCGGTGTCCGAAAAATTCGGATTTGGCAAGGTCACCCGTGATGGTCCCGCAGTCCACCGGGACGAAGGGCTTGTCCCTACGGTGGCTTTGTTCATGCAGCTCGCGGGCGATATGCTCCTTCCCCGTACCGGAGGCTCCCCGAATGAGCACGGAAATGTCGGAACGTGCCACCAGCCCCACTAGCTGGTACATTTCCCGCGCTTTGGCACTCTCCCCGCGATAGAATTCGTTCCCGTCATGTCGGGGACGGCTGAATATCTTCCCGATGGCTTCCAGCAGCCTGTCCGGCTGGACAGGCTTGCACAGGTAATTGACCGCCCCCAGCTGCATGGCTTCCACCGCGTTCTCCACCTGCCCGTAGTTGGTCATGATAAGGAACGGGGTGGCGTAGAACCTCTCGTTCATCCATTCCAGCAGGGAGGTGCTGTTCCCGTCCGGCAGGCGGAGGTCTGCAAGGACAAGGTCGAACTCCCTTGCGGAAAGGGCCTTGCGGGCAGCCGACAGCGTCGCGGCATGTTCGGTCGCCATCCCTTTCTTCTTCAGCCAGTTGCCGATGCTGCGGCTGAAAATCACGTCATCTTCCAAAATCAGTATCGTTTTCATTCCTTTCCCTCTTTCTGCATCAGTTCCGCATAGGATATCAGTTCCCTGACGGCACCGATTATTTTTTCTATTTTCACATATTCCTCTTCCTCCCATTGGCCCGCGTCGGATTTGACCAGCACCCACAGGTCCGCTACCGGATAGTTCAGACGCACCGTCTCCCACAGTGGCAGGCTCCTGTGGAGGATGGAAATGATTTCCCGGCTGTCCTTTTCTTTCACGGCGGCCGACAGCCTTTCGATGTCCTTGCGGCTTTCACTGACAAACAGCCCCAGCATTTCCTGCCGGTTGTCCTCTCCGGCAAGCAGGAGGGAGAAGTCCGGCCTCCACTCTTTCCCGGTCCCTTTTATGACCCGCATGATGGCGGTCACCAGCCCTTCCGCGGAGAAAGGCTTATGGATACATCCGGCGAAACCTGCGGAGAGGTATTCCTCTTCCCTGTCGGAATGTGCCGTGACGGCTATGGCCGGAATCTCCCTTGCCCGGGGGATGTTTGAGCCCCTCAGCAGTTCAAGGACCGAGAAGCCGTCCGCACCGGGCATCTGTATGTCGGTCAGCAGAAGGTCGTACTCCTGACTTTTCAGGCAGTCCATCAGTTCCCGGACATCCGTGCAGCAGTCACAGTGAATCCGGCTGCGGGAGAGCATCTCCCGGGTGATCCCCTGCTGGATACGGTCGTCATCCATGACCAGCACACGGGTGCCACCGAGCAATTCACAGGCCGGAAACACCTTCTCTTCCAGAGGGGCGGACTGTCCGGCCGGTGGTACGGGAAGGAAAACGGAGAAGCGGCTGCCTTCACCGGGATCGCTCTTTACCTCTACGCGGCCCCGCATTTCAGATACGAGCCGGACCGTGATCGCCAGCCCCAGGCCGAACCCGGGAATGTTACGCGCGTTGTCCAGCCTTTCGAACGCCCCGAATATCCGTTCTTTCTCCTCAGCGCTTATTCCCACGCCGGTATCCCGGACAGAGATGCTAAGTTCCCCATACAAGTATTCCGCCTCAAGGCGCACCTCCCCGTGGGGTGTGAACTTCAGGGCATTGGACAGCAGGTTGCCGGCTATCTGCCGGATATGCGAGCTGTCACAGCAGACGACGGCATCCAGGCCGGAGAAAGATACGGTGAACGCCAGGTCCTTCTGTCTGGCGATAAGTCGATGACTGTCCGCTATTTCCTCGAACAGGGCTTTTAGGCTAAAGAGCGTGTCATTGGAGCGAACTTCGCCTTCATCCATCCGGTGGTATTCCATCAGCGTGTTTACCAGGCCGAGCATGTAATCGGCCGAGTGCAGGATGTTGTCCAGATAGCCACTCCTGCGGCTGACGTCGCTTTCCGAGGGTAACAGTTCCGCACAGCCTTTGACGGCCGCCAGCGGGGCGCGCAGGTCGTGAGCAACCGAGGCCATCAGCTCCTTGCGTGAGCGGAGCAGTTCCCTGTTCCGCCTGTCGGACTGTTCAAGCTCCCTCTCGTATTGGAGACGGCGGTTCAGGTCCCGGTGTATGACGGTATACAGCATGATCGCCAGAAGGGAGACGGACAGGGCAAGGCCGGCCACCATATGGTAGGAATTGTCCCGTTCAAGGACAAAGGCCCTGTAGCGTGCGGTAAAACGTTCGTTGTTTTTCCGCTCAAATTCGGAGATCATATTGTTCATCCTCCCGTTCAACTCCATACTGCCGGCATACAGGCTGTCCATCTGTGCCAGCAGCCTGGCCCGCCTTTCAGCCTGTTCCCGGGTGACCCTTTCATTCAGGGAGCGGAGCATGCGTGTTGTCGTCCCGGTTGAAGAGGGAACGGACAGGGATTGCCGTTTACGTTCAGCCTCTTCCCTCTGTTGCAGGTAAGCGGATTTGTTTTCTTTTCTACGGAAGATATCCCGGAAACTCCTTTTCTTTTTGGGTACATCTCCCGCACCGGCTTCCGGAGAAGCCGTATTTTCCTTTTGCCGTGCAGCCTGTTTCCGGGCTGTCAAGACAATGGCAGGAATGCTTTCTTGTACAATGTCACCTATGTCCTGCAGTTCCTTGAAGGTATGTACCGCCTTGGATAAAAGAAGTTCCTTGTTCCAAAGAAGAAGGCACAACGAGTCGATATGGCTTTTTTGTAACGGGGTATGGACACATTCTTTCAGAAGTTGCAGGCTGTCGCAGACCCCGTGGCGTTTGCGGCTGTATTCCCCGAGGTCGTCATCATCCCATGTGACGGCAATCTCGGCATGGGTGGAAAGGTCCAGCAGGTCGATGTAGATTCTTTCAGCCAGACGGTGTATCGCCACCAGCTCTTTCTCCTTCTTACGTAGCATGTGTCTTTGCATTTGTTCCTGACGGAACTGATAGACAATGAATGCGGACAACAGAACCAAGATGGCATAACCGAACGATATTTTTAACTTCAACCATATTATACCATTGTTCATGATTTTTATTTATAAATACATACTTCTATATAATATCCACAAATTACACAGATAAAATAACCAGCAAAAGCATAAAATATTTGATATTGGCGTTCCAACATTTTAAGTTAAGAAGAATAACGTTCGCAGCTTGTTTTTATATTTCGTCTGCATTTATAAGGTACGCATTTTCTACTTCATTGCATGCTGATATTCATTCAGCGAGGGACAGGCTTGCAGGATCATCCTGTCCTGTTCTCTCAGCTTCGCCCTGACACTCGGGATATGGTGTCTTGCCATCCGCGTGAGGATACCGGGCAGGTCACCGTCCACGATGGGCAGGCGGGCGGAGAGGCACGCCGCCAGCATGTCGGATATGAAGCCATGCACGGGATCGCCCTTTTGGGCGCTTTCCCATCTGCGAGAGTCCACATACGTGCCGTCCTGCTTGGAAAGCAGGGTGTGACACAGGAACTCGGAGAGCATGTCGTCATCCACGCGGTCGAGCCGGCTGATGAGTTGACCGGGAAGGCACATGCGTCTCCGGAAATCTTCACGGGTGATCACGCGTACGGGGCGGTTGTCTATCTCCTTGCGTACCTTTAGGAGGGCATCGTCCTTTTCGGGTTCCTTGCCGGAAAGGAACACCCATACCGGCGAGCCTGCCGTGAGGAATCCTGTCGGGCAGGGACAGTCCTTGTACCACCTCACGATTTCAGAGAATTTGTGCAGCAAATAGTCACTCACTTCATTCTCATAAAATATGCGGCCCGTATCGGGGGAAAACGTTTTCATCATGATCCCCGCACTTACCGGGAAGCCACAACGCACGAGGGCGACCAGCGCTCTACCCGGCAAAAGTATGAATTTGTTCAATTTTAATGTTGCCATATTATTCTTGTTTTTGAATTTACTCTGTTCCATATACAAAAAACGGAAGCTTCGGACTGTCACAGGTGGAAGCTTCCATACATTTTAATTTCATTCACTTGTACCGCATCCGCCGATGCGAAGTGAACTAACTTCGAAAAAATATCTCCATGGCATGCCTGCCGGGGTAAAGCTGGCAGGCTGCCATGCTAAAGTACAAGCTCCGGGCTTTCACAAGTGCGGGCCTTGTCTTCTCGTGTAAAAAAGTGGTTTCCCACTTAATAAATCCAATCCCTTTTGGGGATTGAACTTTCCTAAAAATTCAAAAAACTGTGTCCTACGGGCATTGCTGCCCTTCGGCGGACATCTGGCGACCTTTCACAAGGACGCATTCCGTTTTCTTCATCGTAACTCTTCGTATATATGTCTGAATTGCACTTTTTCCTTTTTTACTTCCACGCTTTCCTTTGTCCGCCCAATAGAGGAATGTGATGAAAGGAAGCGTTGGCTGTATCTCGTTTAATCATAAAGAAGGCCCCAGGATGCCCGAACACAACTTAAACAGACAGCAGCCCACGCTTGTAGTAGCTGTATAGGAGTCAGCCCTGTTCCTTAGCAGAACCAGCTTCGGTCGATGGCCGGCAGCTCCTTTTTCCAATACCATTTGCTCCATGCAAAGCGTTTTCTCACCACGAAGTAGCTTACTTCCTCGCTCTCTTTTTCTGCCTCGTAGTCAAACGCTGAATGGCCGACAGCCAGGCGTTCAGCCCAGTAAAGGAGGTAGTAAGCGAACAGTGGCAGGAGGGCAAATCCCCAGCACACTTGCCAGCCCAGAAGCAGGGACGGCAGCAGTGACGCAAGGAAGCATTCGGCATACTGGCGGCGGTGGATACGCATCTCCATCTCCTCCCAAATGCCTATTTCACCGTAAGGGAGGGCGATCAGGGTGACAATCGGGAGGGTCACGTAATCGTAGGGATTCAGCCGGCCTTGCAGCAGACGGGCGATTTTGCTGTCATAGATGATCATAGCTCTTTAGTTATTGGTGTTTCATGCAGTTTTACCAGTCCCTTTCGGCACGGATGAACGTGCCTTGATAGTTGTAGTACAGTTCCCAGCCGGGGATGTCTATCTCGTAACCGCCCGGTTGTTTCTCCACCTTGTAAGGTACGGCATCGGGGTAACGGGCGGCGATGTCCGTCGCGATAGATTCCGGCAGGATGCCGTCCGGCAGCGCGGAGAACTTGCAGTCCACGCTCGTCCAGTCGCCCTGTCCGTCAAAGTCCAATTCCGTCCCGTCCGAGAGCCATGCCTCATATTCGGTCGTGCCGTCGTCCTTGTCACGCACCGCACGGATGCATTCCACACCGGGGAAATACTGCGCAATGAACTGCCGCGCCTTTTGGGGCAGCGCGTCGTAGCCGATTTCCTTCTCGTCCTTGTCGCAGGATGCCGCCGCCAGTATCACGAGCAGCAGCAACAGAGGTTTGACAAATACCTGTTTCATTGTCCTTTTCTATTTAGGTTTCTGTTTGTTATTATTCAATTCTTATCCTTCTCAAAGCGTCTTTTTGTTCCGCCCTCCGGGGCGGTTGTTCAGCGGGCGGTTCATCCGCCTGAGCAGTGCGGCCTTCAGGCTGTCAAGGAAAGGCGTCTGCCGATTGCGGATGCGCAGGTCGCCGAATGTCCGGGACAGGTTCTTGTCCAACTCGATGTTGAATGCCCTCTGCACGTACTCCGACAGCCTTGTCAACGGGACATCCCCGAATGCCTTGCGACTGTCCAATGCAAATAGTAGTTCGGTCAGTTCCGTCTTCGTCGCTTTCCACGTCAGGCGCACCTTCAGCAAAGATTCTTCGGCTTGCCGCAGCTCGAACACCTCCAATTCTTTCGTCAGGTAGCGGATCAGCCGCTCGTTGGCGAGAAGCCGTGCCGCCATGAAGTCACAGTTGGTCGAGAAAGACGGATCACGCTCGTGATGGAACGACTCCAAGTAGAGTGCCGTGTCAAGGTTACCCCGCAGGTAATAGAGTGCGTCCAAGTGGGTCAGTCCGGAGCGGTAGTAACGCACGAAGTCCGAACGTTTCTCGTTGTAACGGTTGATGCCCCGTATCTCGTCTATCAGGTAGCTTCGCTGCGACTCGCTGCCTACGGGACGGTTCATCTCGATGTTGTATATCTTGCGGTAGTAGATGAGCCGGTGGCAGATTCGGGGTTTGACCGTCTTGAAGAACTCGATTTCCTCTGCCTCGTCACGGAAAGTATAGTCCGCGATGAAGGCTTTCAGTTGCAGGAAAGCGTCCGCGAGCACCAACGAGGCTTCGAATGATTTCTTGATCATGTTCAGGTCTCCGGCCTCTATCTTCTCCACCTTCTTTTCCGCCTCTTCCTCAAGCCTTGCGGCGAAGTCCTTCATGTCCGTTCGTTCAGCCATGCACGGGTATCTTCAGTTTCAATCTCTCGTCGTCCACCGCCACGCAGTAGTCGGCAAGGCCGTACCGCTCGAACTGTTCGGTGGTCACTTTCAGGTGTGTCACCTGCATACCATCCAGATCCACCTTGTCCGTCAGCGCACGGAGTTCCGGGTTGATGCGTAGGGCATTCTCCACCGACGTGCCGTAGGCGTTCCAAGTCTCGTCCGCTTCGTTCCAATAGAGGTGGACGGCATCCTTGTTTTCTTTTTCTGTCTCCAATATCTTCGTTGTTTCCATCTGTATTCAATTTTATTGAAATAAAGGGTAACTTGCCGGTCTTTCACAAGGGCGGCAAGTTGTTAGGGTTATTATACATAATCCCTCCCGCTGTGCTGGGGAGAGTCTTGATGTAATTAAAGTGTATATATAATCTTGTTGGTTATTAAAGCGATTTGCCACTATTCGTTAACCGATGTTCCGGGAATGGGAGTGTCGTCTGTAGGGCGTGCGTTCAATCCGCAATGGGAGTCAGTGTATACTACCGGAATCCATACTGTAAGAGGTCCCGGATAGTTTTGCCAAGATGACCATCTCCAGTTACGACCATTTACGCCAATGGTGATGAATCGGCCGCCATTATAGACATCATTGTAATTGGGATTTTCAGGATCAGTAATGCAGTTTGCCTGATTGCATGCAATGTATGACCATCCCCCCGACGTACTATTTCTGTAGATACTACTATTATTCCACGAGTGGAATCCTCTGGCACTGCAGTACACCATATATAGAGCATTATCCATTATGTTCTCATCACTCCTATCTTTCATTATAGACCACCTGTGCAAGCCAAACATCGGGTGTTTCTGATGCACTTCATAATAATCCCGGACTATTGGAAGTGCACCATTATCCCAATTATTACCACGTCCGTGGTATTGGTTATATCCTATTGCAAAATTATTTCCCCACGTGAACCTATCACTCATCAATCCGTCAGGTCCGCAATCGTACCACTCGTCCAAGTTGTCATTTTTCACCTGTACGTTTACCTTGCGTGTTCCATTGTTAGCCGTATTGTTTTGCAAGTTATCCCAACGTTTCTTCACGTAAGGAGTGGCAGATACACCTGTCGATGTTGCCTTATCCACAGATATGGCTACCGGATCACCGCAAGTAAGGTCACGTCCCAAATCTGTGATTTGCGTATCGGGAACATCGGACGAGATTACCACTCTGGCTTTCAGGTTTGTTACATCCTCCTTGAAATGTCCGCCGTTCAACACGATATTCCATTTCTCCGATTCGCGCGAGATATTGCGCTCGCAATCCTTGAACCCGAAATCGGCGGTAAAGGCTTTCTGCTCCACGCAGTACATCACATTTTGGTCAAAGTCCTCTTTGGTGGCAAGCAACGAGGCGAAGCGGTTCGCCGACGGGATGCTCAACGTCTGCAGGTAAATGTCGCCCTTTGAGGAGTTGTCATAAATGACCTGCGAATAATTGTCCTTCGTGTACGTAGGAGACGAGGTCATGGCTATCCAGTCCGATTCCGATGCGTTCTGCAAGCCGATGATGTCATTTTCCAAGTGCTGGCTGGTCGTCTCGGGCAGGGAATAGAGCCAATAGGCATCCCCTTCGGTGGGTGTCTGGCGGGACATAAGAATCTGTTTTTTCTTGCCAGCGAAAGAAATCTCCATGCTTACATAATTCTCCATGTCCTTGGGCCAAGTGACCTTCACGGAGAGGTTGGACGCTCCGCTTGCAAAAGTGGTGGGTGTAACGGTTACTCCAGCCGGGGCTAAGATTTCACCCGTAGTCCCGGCAGTAGTTGCGGACGCACTCAAGAAGAAAGCCACCTGATCCGTCAGGGTTTCATCCGTAAAGGCAACGAACTTGTCGTTGGTGGTAACCAGCGACACAAAATTGTTCGAGATGTGGTAGGTATAGGTCTTGCCCATTTCCCATTTCGTGCCTCCAATGGATGCGCCCACCGTAAAGTCGGCAGTTCCGTCATTCAGCACCACCTCGATCTTCGCGTCGTCGGACAATGTCTGCGGCATCATGAAGAGGGTCTCGCCTTTGCCATCCTCCGTAATGGCTCCACCGTTTCCTGCCACCACTTTGTTTAAACGCAGGGTAAAGGCTTGCGTGTCATCAGTCAATGTCCATGCGTCCGTTCCTAACGTGTAAGTACCTTTGTAGCGCACGCCATCCAGCTTGATGGACTTCACCACGCAGTTGGGCAGGTCATCCCCTGCCACGAACTTCACCGCCGAGAGGGCGTGGTTGAACGTCAGGTCGGTGGTGGCGAAACCGTCTGCCAGCGTCGGATTATCCTTTCCGATGACTACGGCACTCATCACGTCCTGTTGCTTCTTCACGTCGTCGGGCACGATATAGGTCATCACGGGGGCGCCCGGATGGGTATTGTCGGTGAGCGTCATGCCGTCCGCCGCACTGGGGTACCATGCGTAGAAGCTCAACTGCTTCTTGGCGGGCCAATAGTATGTCCCCGTGGGATACCAATAACCGTCGGTGTCCAGCGTTGCCTCTTCGTTGTACATATAGTCGGGCGTGCCTTTTTGGTCGGTATAGGCCGACACCCCGAAGGTTTTCATCAAGTCTTTTTTGTTGGTCTCGGTGATTTGCGTGCCGCGTGTCATCGGGTGGTTGTCACCGGGAAATCCCTCCGTCACTTCGGCGGTAAGGTAGACGGTCTTCCCGTTCACCTTGCCTTCCATCTCAACGGGTTCCAGCTCGTACGTACTCTCCCCTAAATCGGAAGCCGCACGAGTGCCGGCTGTCGGTTTCCATGCGTTTGTGCCCCCCATACTTACGGCGAAGCTCAAACGCTGGTCTCCTTTTCCTGGGTGAGTGCCGTTCTCCATCTCGTTGGTACAGGCGGAGAATACCGCCAGCGCGATGAGCGAAAGGCTCATTAGTTTATTCCTGTAGTTCATATCTTGTCTTTTTTATTGTTCAAACTGTTATTGATCTTGCCTTGCCTGTTTCTCAATTTGAGACCTTTTCGATGGAGTAGTAGCCGAACTTGTTATTCTTGATGGTGTAGTAACCGGGATAGCGGAAAGTAGAACTACTATAGTCATACGCTTGGTCATATCCCCAGTTACCCATGGCAGTGCTTTGCCAAACAGACAAATCCGTACCCATGTCGTCTACGTGAGTCTTCACATTATAGTTGTCTTTGGTCACCGTCCATGTGCTACCTACTGGATAGTAAGTTCCACCCCAAGTCATGAAGTTCTTTTCATCGAAAGTTGAACCGCCATAGTTCTCCAAGGTGATTCTGGAAAGGTTCACCACGATGGTCGAACCGTCAGCTTTGGCTCTGCGGATACCGAAGTAAGTGAAGACGGCCGGATCGCCATCATAAGAAGTTCCTCCAGTTCTTGTCGCTACCAGTTCGCGACTATATGTCACATCGGCACCTACCACCTTGGCTATGGCCGTGGCAAAGTCGGCATTATCGGGCAAGGTGGGCGTATCGGTGGTCATCAAGTCGTGGCAACTCATAGACCCTTGGGACAGTTTGTACCAGATGTCACTTCCTGTCGGATATTCCACCATCAGACTGGAAGTCAGCGTCACCTCTTTCTCTACCGTCTTTCCCGGTTTGGAAGGGAACGTGAACGTGAGCTTCACCTTGCCCTTGCGCGTCTCAGTGTCGGTCGGTTGGATGGTTTCAAGGGTGAGTTTCGCGTTTTCATTATCGAAACTGTCCGACTGCACTCCGCTGGTGCTACCTTTCAGCGTCGGCTTGCACAAGGCCGGTGCGGCGCTGCCGGCGATGCCGTTCGGGTCGCTCAGTGTACACTCCCAGTCACAGTTGCTCTTCACATAAATCACGGCGTCGGCACCCGAAGCCACGAAGACATCCTTGTTCAATTCCAACTCGACATTCTGGTCGAGCGAGATATTATATGTAACCGCTGTTCCTGCTACCCAATAGCTATAACCAGACCCATTAGCCATAATGTCCTTCAACTTTGCACTCAATGTCTGTTCTACCCCATTCATCACCAACGTCACTTCCAAACGGGCTTCGCTGTCATCTCCAAATGTCTGCGGCATCATGAAGAAAGTCTCGCCCTTTCCCGTGAGTTCGGTCTCGGTATTCTCGGCTACCTCCTTTCCATTGGGAAAGTCCAAGGTGAAGTCTCTGGTGTCAGCATCCGGATTCCAAGATAATATAATGCTGTTATGTGCTTGCCAGTTATGATAGCCTTTGTATTTCACTCCTTTCAGGGAGATGGACTTGACGGTGCAGGCAGGGATGTTGTTGCTCGTCTTGAACTTCACCGCCGTGAGCATATGTCTGAAAAAAATCGGCACGCTTGATGTCTCGCTCACTTCATAGCTGTTGGCCATCATAAAGTCCTCTTGGTCGGCTACCTGTTCGGGTATCTCGTAGAACAGCTTTGTATCCTTGACATTGTTGTCTTTCGGGATGGTCAGGTTCTTCGAGTTGTAAGGATACCAAGCGAAAAAAGTCAGTTTCTTGCCGGTAGGCCAGTAATACGGCGTTCCGGTAGTCCATGTGGAAGAGGCGTTGTCTTTCGCCACCTTCACGTTGTACATCACATCCAACGTCTCGGGTTCAAAAACGTTAGCATCTAAAATAGCAGCCGACACGCTAAATTCATCCACCTGTGCGCCCCCCGTCACCTGCGTACCTCGTGTCAAGGGTTGGTCGTCACCCGGGAGACCGTCAGAGACTTCGGCAGTGAGGTAGACGTTTTTTCCGTCCAGCTTGCCCTGCATCTCCACGGAATTGGTCTCGTATGATCCGGCGGCATCCGGAAGGCTGCCGTCCGCCCGTGTCCGGGCATCGGGGGATTCCGTGCCCACGGCAAAGGTGATGCGGTGGTCGTCCGTGCCCGAGTCACGTCCTCCGTTCTCCACATCGTCCGTACAGGCGGAGAACGCCGCCAATAGGATGAGCGACAAGCCCATCAGTTTGTTCTTGTAGTTCATATCTGTCATTCGTTTTTTATTCGTAATTCGTTTTCTGTCTTACAGATTCACGTCCTGATGGCGAATCACCCAGTTATTCACCGTAACCGTGAAGCGGATGGGCTGTCCCAGCACCGGTTCACCGGGATCGGGGCTGTCCGGGGGCATTACCCCTGCACCGTTACTCAAGTCGAGCGTGTAGACAAACTTGTCGCCCGGCTGCCAGAGGTTCTTCTTGCTCTCCGCGTGGCCTCCGATGGACACTGCCGCCCAGCCGTATTCACCCTCGGCGGAGGGATAGACCTGTCTACCCGCTTCAGTGGTTATCTTCAACAGCAGGGCGATATAGGAACCGTTCTTTTTGTTTTCCTTGTCGTCTTTCGTGTCCCATGCCGTAAGTTGTTGCGGAAGGAGCATCGCCGTGCCACTGTCGTCCATCAGTCCTTTCGCGTCAGACGTGAGGCGTATCGGATCTGTCAGCTCTGCGGTGGTATAGGAGGCGTAGCTTCCGTCCTTCAGTGTCCAGCTGCCGTTGGCATTTGTTTCCGAAGGGAACGTGTAGTCGCCCGTGGAATGGACGGAACCGATGCGTACCGCCTTCACGTCGTAGCGGTAGGTCGCATTGGTGTTCTTGGCACGTACCTCTACCTGCGTGAGCACGTGGCGCAACTCTATCTCCGTCTTGGCGGCATTGTTCCTATCGCCCGAGGCATAACCTGCCAGCAGGTCTTTTTGTCCGGTGATGTCCGCTGCCGGACTGAAGCCGGTCACTTTCAGTTCACCGGGCTTGTCACCCTCATAGGTGCCTCCCCAGTCCGCGGCTGCGGGACAGGCGGCCACAAAGCGCAGCTCGCTGCCGTCGTCCGGCCAATACTTCAAGGGGTCGGACGTCCAGTCGTTCTCCGTGCCCGCCTCGTGCGTGAACAGCAAGCTCCGGAACCCATACTTCTCCTCATTGTCGGCCGTGGCGAACGCCGACACGCTGAAGCCGGTGGCTTTCAGCCCGGTGAGGTCAGCGGAGAGGGCACGGGTGTTCATATCCACCGCCATACGGAAACGGATGCCTTTCCCGGAAGCCACCTGCACCGTGTCGTCGTTGGAGCACGAGGCAAGAAGCAAAGCCACTGCCGCCAATACATGAATCGCTTTATTTGCCATAGTTATTCTTTTTTTAGATTGTCTTTTCTGTGTGACCGGAAAGGGACATTCAACCCCGTCCGGCCTGGGGTGCACTTCCTGCCTTGGCTGAGTGTGCGGACAGCCACCGGGCGGAAGTGCGGTTTGATTATTGATTTTTGATTAAATGGATATCGGATTACATATTGATATCGTTATCGGTGGGATTCCAAGGAGTAACCGTAACAGTGAACTTGATCGGGTCGCCCAAGATCTTGTCTCCCTTGCCCGGATCCTTGTTACCCGGGTCAACCTCCGTACCCGGATCTACAGGGTCAACACGTCCAGCACCGTTGGTGAAGTCCAAAGTATAGACATACTTGTTGCCCTTTTTCCAAGTGAATGAAGCAGGAACGGCAGCCCAACCGTAAGTGTCGGCACCTTCAGCAGGGTAAACGTTACTGTTATCAGCCGTCTTCGTGATTCGCAACAATACGGAGATGTATGTACCCTTGTTGGCATTTTCCTTGTCGGCTTTAACGTCCCAAGCCGTGGTGGTGCCAGTATTATTTACACCAGCCTGCGGAAGCAGCATGAGGTTGTTGCTTTCGGCTTTCATGATGCTCTTGGCATCGCCATTCAAAGTTATCGGAGTGTTATACTCCACTTTGTAAACCTGGTCGTTTGCACCGTTGTTGCTCCACTTGTCGGCAACGACATCGAAGTCGGCCACTCCGTCAACGTTTGAGATACGGATACCTTTCACTTGGTATGTGTAGACTTTATTGTCGCTCTTTGCAGAGATTTGGATCTGGGAAAGGGCGTGTTCCAATACCAATGCGACACCGTTCATTTCGTTGGCAGCCTTGGTTCCGGTCACGCCTGTAACGTATACCATGTCGGCTTGCATGTCCACATCGGCGTTAATCGCTACACCACCCACGCTGATGGTATTCTTGTCTGTAATGGTTTTCGTTCCTGTCCAGTTGTCAGAGAAAGCGGTGAAGCTCAATACTTCACTTTCGTCTTTCGGCCAGAATTTTGAAACGGCAGAATTAAATACACCACCAGCCTTTACATAATCAACCTCATCAGTAAAACCATCGTACTTGTCTCCATTCTCATTCCAAAAGGCTGTAACCTTAAGGGTACTCAGGTTTGTCGTTGTCACTTCGGAAGCACGTGTGTTCAGTCCGGTCACGGCACGGAAACTGATGCCTTTCTGCTGTGCCACTTCCACAGTCTCGTCGTTTGAACATGATGCCAGCGTCAAAGCAGCCGCTGCGCACAAATAAATCATTTTGTTCATAATTGAAAAAAATTAAAATTAAAAAATGAGTAATTAAAAAATATTTGATTGATAACCTTTTGTATAACTTTTCAGATTCATTGCAGGGGAGCATCTTTCGTCTCGTCTGTCCAGCCGTCCACCGTGACATCAAACTTTTCCGAGTCTTTCAGATCCACGTTCTTGTCATCGGTGCCCCACTCGCTGACCGTCACGCCGAAGCGTATCTTGCCACCCAGAATGGGTACCGCATAGTCAGGATCTTTGCTTGCATCCCAGTCAGGACCTGGGTCTAAAGGATCCACCATTCCTGCACCGTTGCTGAAGTCAAGCGTATAGACGAACTTCTTGCCCTGTTGCTTTTCCCAATAGTATCCCACAGGAACAGTAGCCCATGCGTAACCACCTTCCTTGTCTGGATAGACAGATGCTCCGGCTTTCATCCGGATGTTTATCAAGACAGAAAAAAAACCACCGTCTGTAAGAGTATAACCGGGTTTATGCGGTTGCACACTGGCCGTAAGCGTACCCTCTGGTTTATTCAGCTTCATGCTTCCATCCCAAGCCTCCAACTTGTACGGAATCAGCATGGCATTACCAGCCGTTCCCATGATAGATTGGGGTTGGGATGTCAATTCTATGGGAGTGTCGTAAGTGATTTCAAAAGTCGCCTCGCCTTTTGCTGTCCCCCATTGCTCGTTCTTCATGTCGAAGTCGGCAGTGGTTGCAACACGGTTGATTCGGATGCCTTTCACCTTATACACATAGTTAGCGTTCTCGTTCTTTGCATTGAGCTGAACTTGTACAAGCGCGTGCTTCATCTCCAGCGGTACGCCCACTTTTCCGTTCGCGGCTTTCGTTCCTATCACGTTGGATACATAGGTCATATCTTCCTGCTTGGCAATATCATCGTTGATGGTGACATTTCTCATCCATTGCTCCGTAGAGCTGCTGAAATCACGGGTACTGCTCCAGTTGCCTGAAAGTACGGTGAAAGTCAATTCGCCGGTTTCCGGCCAATAATAAGGCTTGGCAGAGTTGAAGAAGCCCGTACCGTCCTTTTGGAATATGACATTGTCAAAGAATAGGTCTGTTCCTTGATAGGCCGTCACGCAGAGGGTATTCAAATTACTAACGTCAGCCACCACGCCACGGGTATTCGCACCTATTATACTGCGAAAACTGATGGCATTCTCCTTCGCCAGTTCCACTGTCTCATCGTTGGAACACGAAGCCAGCATCATTGCTACCGCCGCACATATATAAATCGATTTGTTCATATACTTGTCTTTTTACTTTTCTGTTCTACTTGTTCTCTGCTTAGCTCATCGGCAGGCTGATGTGCACTTCCTCCCAGTCCTTCACGGAAGGCTGCAGACCTCCGCCGCCGGTGATGGGCTTCGGGAGCGGCAGCTTGTCTATCACGATGACGATGTGTGTCGGGTCCTGCGCCGCATCGTGCAGCTGGTCGGTCACGTCCGCCTCGAAATAATAGGTGCTGCCGTCCGACATCAGCGCGTAAATCATCAGCTTGTGCACTCCGGCTTCCTTCGGGCAGTGGCCGAAGAAGGTCAGGTTGCCCGACAGCTGCGTCTTGTCCTCGTTGGCGCGTACCTCGAACGGGATGGTCACCTTCTCGGTTGTCAGCTCGTCAATTCCTGCCAGCCAGCCGCCAGCCATGCCCGTCAGCGATGCGCTAAGGGCACTTACGTGACGCAGGTTCTCCACGTTCCTGACCTCCACCGAGCAGGTGTTCACCCGTGGCTTCGGGGTCAGGACGATCCGCTTCACGCCGCTCGCAGGACCGATGTCCAACCGCTCGGCATGGTCGCTCCAGAGGGCCTCGGGTTCCATCACGCTGCGCTCCTCTTCCGCGCCGCGTGCCTTCGGTGCCGTTTCCGACCTCGTGGCCAGTGTCCCACGCAGTGAACGGGTGTTCCCCGTTGTCACTTGAAATGTCTCCATACGTTCCTTGTCAACTATGCGGTGCGTCTCCTTGTCGCTGTTTACGCAAAGGGCATCGTACATACCCTCCGGAACGACGATGGTACCGCCCTCACGCTTGGTGAACTCGTAACGCATCGGCTCGGAACCGTCCTCCGGATAGAGGTAAAGGCTCATCGTGGCAGGGTAGGCGTCGGGAGCTTCCGTCCAGTCGAACACCACCTCCACGCTCGCCGAGTGCGGATGGTCGTAACACAGATCCTTGTGCTCACAGGCCGTGAGCAGGGGCAACAGCATTACCGCCAGACATCCTGCGATTGCCTTGTGCAGTTCCTTGTATATCCGTATATGTATCATTTCGTACCTCCTTTCTTGCTGTTCTCGTTGCCGCGACCCAACAACCAGACGAGCGAGATTTCCGCCTTCGTCGGGCCGAACCAGCGGCGTCTCTTCGTTTCCTTGTATACATAGCAACCGTCCTCCGGCTCATATACTTTGTACTTGCCACCGCTGTAACCGACACCGATACCGAAGTCGATATTAAGCCTCTTGGCAACGGGCAGCGAATAGCCGTATTCCAATCCGAAACCGTAGTTAAAATCGCTCAGGTAGCCCTTGCCGCCCGTTTCGAAGTCGTAGGTCAGCCCCTGCGCGTACACGCCCACATGATGTCCTTGCAAAGGCTTCTCGGCCGCCTTACTTCCGAAGTACTTGCGCACTTCCAACTCACCGCCGTAGATGCGCCAATAGCGGTGCTTTGAATCCTTGCTCCACCATGCGTACATCCAGTCGCCGCCGACGCTCCAGCCACCACCGAGATAGACCTCCAGTCCCACGTTCGGAACAAGGGCTGCATCATAGAGCAGGTTCGTTTTGACCGCCATATAAAAAGGTCTCTTTTCCATTTCTTCGTTCGTGTTATCCTGCGGAATCGTCTCGTCCTCCTTGTTATAAAGCGTGGCGGTCGTTTCAAGCTCCTTCCCGGCGGTGTCCACCGTGTCATCGGGGTTCATCACATTGTCGACTGCCTGTTCGGGTGCCGGCTTCAATTCGGCCTGTGCCGATTCGGGTTTGGGCTTCACGCGCTCGATGCGTTCCATCTCGCACACCACGAGTGCACCGCTGCGTAAGCTATCGAAGAGGTTCTCTTTCATATATTGCCATGCGCGACCGCCGGCAAGGTTCATGAGCTGTCGTTTACGTCCGTCCACCACCTTGCCCTCGCGTACCACCCATTCGGGAGTGTCACGGATGATGGCGATTGCCTTGTCACGCCAAGGGGCATCGGTACGTCCGAGCTTTTCAGCCAGTTCGCTCCAGCCCTCTCCCTGCGGTTGGAGTGCAAAGATGCTGTCGGGCAGCGAAAGGTTGTCTTTTAAATAATCCCGTAAATCCTCACCGCGTTTCCGGGCGAGTTCCTTGTTGTACTTCGTGTTGCCATCGGGAGAGGCGGACGCTTGGATAAGGATGCGCCTGAGCACCACCGCCGGGTCGCCCCCAAGAGAACGGATGCTGTCGCCCAGTGCCGCAAGGTGCCGGTCGTTGTCCATGTAGGGAAGCTCCAGCCGTGCGCTTGCCGTGCGGTAGTAGATCGTGGTGCGGAGGCTGTCCGACACGATTTCCGCTTGGGCGTTCCCGGCAAGCAAGGCCGCCAGCAACAGGGACGGAATGAATCTTTTTTTCATATCGTTTCTTTTTAAATTTTAGTTCTCGTTTCTCATGCGTTATCGCCCGTTTTAAACCAAGTATTCTATCTTATTGGTTTGCAGTATTTTACCCCCCAGTAAGTTGGTAGAAATTCTTCAGTTGCGGCATGGTCTTCGAGCGAAACACCCGACAGCCGCGACCGAAGCTCGTCCAGTATGTCCCGGAACACTCCGCATACCCGACAGTTATCCGCTTCGCACTGGCACTGGACGTTCGGGAGTACCGTGCGGCAGCAGTCCATGCGGAAGGTTCCTTCCAGTGCGCGTACCACTTCCAGCATCGGTATTTCGGCAGGGTCGCGTGAGAGCATATATCCCGGCTTCGGCCCTCCGACACGTGAGTGCAGGATACCCGCCTGTACCAGTCGCAGCAACGCCGGTGAGAGGGCACGCACGTTGATGCGGTAACGCTCCGCTATCTCCGGTGCGTTGAGCCATACACCGTAGTGCCATCCCCATGCGAGATAGCGGCAGGCGATCAGCCCGTATCGTGTGGGGTTCGTCAGCATGACCCGCCCCTTTCCTTCGTCATTTGTTTCATTTTATCGTCTCCTTATGTTTTCTTGCCTATTTGCCGTACATTTGCGAATAGTACGGCAAATACAACGGTTCACCGTATTTGGATGGGAAAAAGAAACAGGATTTGCTTTCCTGTCTATTTTTTCGCTTTTCCATACATCTTGGTGGCACTTTAATGAGCGTCCCTTTCTTAGCAAGAAAGAGACATTACGGGAAATAAACTTATATAATTCTGTGATACAGGCGGTTGAAAATGTGTTTCACATCGCATGGAAAGAATAGAGGGCGGAAAGGCAGGAAGAAATATCAGGTGAAACAGAGAAAAAAGCGGAAGAAAATTTGCTGCAAATGTATGAAATATATACCTTTGCAGCGAAAAATATTACGGTGTTCACGTGACACGAAACGAATGTCTCTTTCTTGCTAAGAAAGGGACATTTTTCGTTTTCGGGAGTTTGGGAAACATGGGGATGTGTGTTCCCGTTTTCCATCGGTTGCGGTGAGCCGGATTCGGATTTTCGATGGCAACCGGACGGGATGTCCCTTTCCTTTCTTTTATGTTTGGGCTTCCGTAGCATACGGTCGTACATGCCGTCCACAGCAGTATCAACCTTCCGGCTACTGATACGGGAAAGGTAGATCTGCGTGGTACGTATCGAGGTGTGCCCCATGCACTGGCTGATCAGTTCCACAGGCTGGCTGTCTTCCAACATTAATGTTGCCCACGTGTGGCGCGCGAGGTAGGTTGTAAGAGGTACGGAGAGTCCCACTTTCCGCCCTATCATACGGGCTGTACGATTGATTCGCCGCAAAGCGGATTCCTCCGGCAGCTCCTTTCCGGGACATCCTTTCCTTGCCTCGTGCAGGAAAGGGAAGACAAAGGGTGAATCTTCCAGGTGGTAACGTTCCATGATTTCTTCCAGTTCCGGCACTATCTCCACGTCAATAGACACGTCCGTCTTGCTGCGTCTATAACGGATATGCCCGTCCGTTACCATCCGCCACGTCAGTCCGTACACATCCTTGAACACCATCCCCCGTGCATAGAGGATGAACAGCAATACATCCAATGCCTCGCGCTGGTTCTCCGGTAATGTCTGCCTTAAGTCGGGCGAGAGCAGACGTTGCACCTCCTCTTTTCGGAGCGCACGTTTAGCAGGAAAGTATCCGCCGGTACGATGTCCGCCGAAAGGCTTCCCATCCGTGCCCTCGGAAGAAAGAGCCAACGCATGACCGTACACCGCCCGGAACGTACGCAGATAGAAGTCCGCCGTCTGAGGCTTGTCGGCATGACGCTTTTCCAACCATGCGGCATACTTGTCCGTCCAGCATTTTGTGATGTTTTCCATTGTCAGGCTTTCCCAACCATCACCGGCAAATTCCTTTACCTTATTTATACTGCTGCGGTAATTCTCCAGTGTCCGCACGCTACGTTGTCCTTTCAATGCTTCCAGTGTCCGATCCAACAATGGAGAAAGTAATGTTTCCTTTTTCCTGTCCATCATTATTCCTTGTTTTTTAGTTTACTATTTTTCGTATGATAATGGAAAAGAAGAAAAAAGAATTTTGATAATTGGGATATTTAACATTTCATTGTACGGACATGGCGATAGCCGCATCCATGATTTTACAGTCATGCGGTACAACCGGGAGACTGCAAGGCAGTTAATGGAAATTAACGGTTCCCCTTCAGGAACGTAAAATCACGATCCTGACAGTAAAAGAACAAACTAATATATTTATTTGAATAACCAGTAATGATAAATCAGGCGACTTCGGAGCTTAGGAAGCGGACGGTTTAACGGAGAATACACCGATAAACCGTTACTTATTTCAAGCTCCAGCGTCGCTTTTTACATATCTAACTATAATTCATTTGAAATCACAAAACAGATTGAACCGAATGTGGTTAGTTTGTCTGTTTATTTCATGTCCGAATCATTAGTATGCTATGTTGCAAAGTTCGTATTCATTATGAAAAAATCCGCTTACGAGAACAAGATATTCAGGTAATTTGCCATCCTTTCCCCAAAGAAGTTCGATGTTAAAAAGTTCAGAAAGCGTTTTGGCTATGTCAAATCCGAAGGCTTCGAGTGACGGACGCACTTTTTCCGGGTGTCGGCATGGTGTGCCGCAGTTACGCGTACACTCGTTATCTGAGCAGTGAAGACATTTACCTATATAGGCAAATGAACGCCCTCCATATTTCCGTTCCATATCCAATAATTCGCTCTCGATTCGTATCCGTTCCGGTAAAATGAGTTTTTGTGTATATTCAATCGGAATATCTTTGTCTTCAGGGATTATCTTCGTTGCCATAAGATGTGCATACTTGTATTGTCGGAGAAACGATTCCGTATCAAAATCAAATGGAGGACACCCCCAACTTTTACCGTAATTGGTACATTGTTTGCAAAGTTCAAGAAAATGTGGTTCGTCACGGAATTCGGCGATGTATCCTTCAACAGTGATGTCTGAAGTAAAATTTTCTACAGTGTATATACTCATTGTTTCAAAATCATTGTACCGCATAAGGAGTCGAAACGGATGTTTTCATTTTGGAAAAGTCTGTCAATGTATCCGCTTTTCTGCATTTCAGACGCGGTCAAGCAACTTAAATTCGGGGTATCTAACAATGCTATCGAATCGCACATGGACAACGCGATGTCAAGTTCATGTGTCGAGAACATGATACATTTTTTCTCGTCGTGGACAAGCCTACGAAGCAACGCCACAAGTTCGTAGCGATTAGGCATGTCAAGAAAGGAAGTCGGTTCATCAAGGAGAATGATAGGAGTATCCTGTGCCAATGCACGAGCAATCATCACACGCTGGCATTCGCCATCCGACATTTTATCCATCGTGCGGTTTGCATAAGCCTCCATTCCCACCGAAATGAGCGATTGCATGACTATCTCCTTATCTGTTTCTTGCATCCTACCTATCCAGTTGGTATAAGGAGCACGGCCTATGGCTACGACATCCTTGCACCGCAGGTTGGCGATGCGCGTGCGCTCGGTCGTGACGACAGCCAGCGTTTTTGCCATATCTTCGGTTTTCATGCAGGCGATGTCGTGCCCGTCGAGAATGATTTTTCCGGAATAACACCGGTTCAGACCGGCTATGGCGCGGAGCAACGTCGATTTTCCTGTCCCGTTTCTTCCGATAAGGGCTGTCAGTTGACCTTTTTTTATCGTGGCATTTACCTCGTGGAGCAACGAGTTTTCTTTGTAACCTATGGAAAAATGCTGTAATTCTATCATGCGGTGATGGATTTGTTGCGTAAAACCACCCATACGACGATTGGGATTCCCAATAGAGCTGTAATGGCGTTGATCGGCAAGGTGAATATTTTAGAAATGATGTCGCAAAGAAGCAATATCGATGCTCCCGAAAGAATTGTTCCGGGCAGAAGGACATGATGATCGCTATTTTGGAAAAGCATTCTTGTGACATGAGGCATAGCGAGACCTATGAAACCTATCGGACCGCAAAAAGCGGTTATCGTTCCGGCGAGCAGCGTTGTCGAGAGAAACAACAGGCTGCGTGAACGCCGAATATTCAGTCCCATTGTTACGGCATATTCCTCTCCGAACAGCAGGAGGTTAAGCGGTTTGATGGTCAGTACAGCCAACAGCAGTCCGGCAAACACCGATGGAACAAGAATCAGAAGTTGTCCGGAGGTGACGTCACCCAAAGCCCCCATCGTCCAAATGACAAAGGCTTTCAGCGATTCCTCTTTGCTGAGGTACTGCAATATCTGCACGACAGCACCTACGCCCGATGAGAACATCATGCCCAGAATCAGGATTACCATGATGTCTTTTATTCGCTGTCCGACGGCAGTTATCACGAGCAACACGACAGCCGCACCCACCCACGCTGCTCCGGCAATGCCTATTGATGAACCGATCCCGGCAAGTACCACAAGTGCCACACCGAGACTTGCACCGGAACTGATGCCAAGGACATAGGGACCGGCAAGAGGATTACGGAAGAGGGTCTGCATCTGAAGACCGCTGACCGATAAGGCAGCCCCGGCCAACAGTGCCACTATAGCTTTTATGAGGCGTATGTTGAGTACGATTTTTTCCGTGGCACGGGAACAATTTCCCCCGGTCAGTGCTGCCCATACATCGCGGATCGGAATGTTGACAACTCCCACGGCCAAGTCCAGTAAAAAAAGACCGACCGTGAGCGTAATCAATATGGAGAATAATATAGTCGAACGGGAACGCATCTATTTCAGTTGCTTGTAATACACACACTCTTCCTGCACCAGTTCAGGATGGAATATCTTCACGAGGTCGCGGAGCACGATGTCAGGATTCACGACGGCAGACTCGTAATAGTCGTTACCCCCGGCTGTGTTGGTACGGGCGTTGTTGTTATACACCTCTCCATTTTTGAAACATCGGGTATCGGTGAATTTCGGACATGATGCCTTCAAGTCGTCAAGGGAGTTCGCCATTCCCACGTTCAACCACATGTCCGCATCCGACGCGAGCAGATATGCTTCTTCTAAGTCAATGGGGATAGAAGCGTTTCCCGTGTTCTTCTGGTAGATATAGCGGCCTCCCGCATCAGTAATCAAGCGGGCTACATAACTTTGGGTTGAAGGCATGAACCACGAGTCGCCATAGGGAACATTAAGCATAACCGAAGGAGTGCCGAGGGTACTGTCGGCCACTTTCTTTTTCAAGGCGTTGTATCTGACCGGGATTGCGGCAAAGGCTTTTTCACCCTTCTCACGTTTTCCTGTGACTTCTGAAAGCACTACCATCCATTCGGCCTTGCCGAGAGGCGACTCTTCAAGATAATCGCCGACATACATGAACGGTATGTCGAGTTCTTCGAGTTTGCTTTCCATTGCGCTTGCGCCGTTCACCCCATAGAGCAGAACGAGGTCGGGATCGAGCGAGAGCAGCAACTCGTAGTTGATGTTCCCTTCATAGCCGACATCGCCAATACTGTCGCGGCGGGCTTGGATGTCTGGGTTGGAAATGTAGTCGATTCCCGAAACGCCGGTTATACACCGGACTTCACCGATTGCGTCAAGCATGGCGATATGAGTGGAAGACATCGCCACGATACGTTTGGCGTCTCCTTTGAGTACCTGTCCTGCAAACCCTTCGGGAACCTCTTCACCGTTGCGGACGATAAACAGCCATGTGGTTACACTGTCCGCTCCCTGCCAGGGATTCCTGACGGTTATCAGTACGCTTTCCTTCCCGCCCGCCCCTTTGATGTCGAAGCCGGAGGCATATTCGGGAGCATAAAGCAGCAGGTTGAAATCATTGATTTTTGAGCTTTTGTTGTGGCAGCCTGTAAATGCCAGAGAAAGCAACAAAATCAGGCTTAAATTCTTTAATGCGTTCATATTGATGCAGATTATCGTTTACTATTTTTGTTTTTTCCGAACTTGGGTGTTATGCCGATGAATATCTCGAAATTGATGCCCGGCATGGGACGGGACAATACGGAAAGGTATTCTTCATCGAACAGGTTGTTGATGCTGCCCTTTAGCGACAGATCGGCCCATCGGAAAGAGAGCTGTTTTTCCAGTGTCACGTTATTCATGAAGTAAGGGGGCAGATAGCCCGTCAGGGTATAGTCATTACTCGACATGGTATAACGCTGGCTGTAATAACACCATTTGTAAAGCAGGCTCCATGTCCGCCATGACAGACGTCCGGTCACCGTTGCGGAAAACTCCGGCACGTATGGCAACTGTTTGCCGACGGATTGGTCTGCCGGACTCATCGGTTCGCTCTCGTTGATCGAGGGAGTCCACGAGAAAGTTCCGTTCATATCCAGTTTCCAGTCCTTTCCGAGCATTATATCAAGGTGGGCGTTGGTCTCTGCCCCGTAAGCATGTACCTTTTTGAGGTTTCTGGGGGAGAAGAATCCCTTGGTTGTGGGTAGCCAGATGATCCAGTCGTCGATGTGCGAATCGAACCAGTTGATACCACCGCTCAAAGCATATACATTTTCTTTCCCCACCGAGAACGACAACCCCACGTCGTATGTGAAGCCGTGCTCGCTTTTCAGGTCGGGATTACCGCCCGGCAGAAAATAGAGGTCGTTCAGCGTGGGAAAACGGTAGTTCCGGGAGATGGATGCTTTCGCCACGATATTGCCTTTTTTCGACAGTACCCCGTCGATGAAGAAAGCCGGGATAACCGGGGCCCATTCCGTACCGAACATATCCTCGCGAAGGACAAGCGAGGCGGCAAAATGATCGACAGGCCGCCATTTCGCAGAAACGGAACCGGAAAACTCGACACGTCCCTTGTCATACCCGACAACAGCCTTGTTACCTTCCTGCGAGATGATATTTTTGTCCGCGCTTTCCACCAAATGCTGGTGTACGGAAACACCGGCCGTGAACAGCCATTTCTCTGAAGGAGCATAATCCCCGTCCGCACTTCCGTAGAACGTGTTAATCTTACTGCGTGAGCGGGTCATCGAAGCCATTTCGCCGTTTCCCTTGTCCCGCTTGTAATCATAGGCCATCCATGTGTGTATATAGCCGCCTTTTACACCGACCTTCCATTTCTCCCGCACGCGATCCCACGAGAGGACGCCGCGAAACGTCTGCTCCCTTTGGCGGTTCTCGAAGTCCATGTCGTTCCCGTAATCCGTGCTGAGCATCGCCAGTTCCCGGTTGGAATTGATATACCAGGCGTTTAGCCCGAACTTGTCGCCTTCACCCGTGTTATAATAAATTTCCTGCAAGACGTGCAGATCCTTATAAGCCCCGCTGCGGTTGCGTTCCGTCGGGTAATAGGAACCGATGATGTTCTTGTCCTCGTCATAGATGTTTTCCTTCTTGTCTCGGTTTCGGTATTTGTAGTCGTTGGGGGAAGAGGAATACACCACACGGGTGGAGGACTGCCAGTGTTTGTCACCGCAGGTCAGGCGGAGAAACTCGTCGAACGTGCTGAACGACCCCACTCCCTGCACGTACTGCAACCCGAACCCTTCATGGTTGGCCGGAGAAGTGGAGAGCCTGACCAGACCACCCAAGCCGCCGCCCGTTTCGTTTACCGATGACGTTCCGTGCAGCAGCGAGGCATCATCGATAAAGTAAGAAGGGATGGTGGAAAAATCCGTCATGCCCAGCATCGGGTTGTTAATGCGCATACCATTCCACGTCACTTGGGTATGCGAGGGAGAGGTACCCCGGAAAGCCACGGTGGATAACGTGGCGCGTCCGTAGTTCTTGACAAAAACGGATGAGTTGAATGTCAGCACATCGGCCATAGACAAGGCGATGTTCTCTTTCATGGCGATGGAATCGAAACGGGTTCGTTGCACGCCTATATCCTTCATAGGTCGTTTGCCCACCACCGTAACCTCCGGAATACGTAGTACCCTTTTGGTAATGCTGACGGAATTTTTCTGCTGGGCGGCAAGCAGAAAGGGCAGGCTTACCCCCACGAACAATAGAATAAGATGTCTTTTCATTTTTGTCCTCCTTCCTCGTTATTTCCAGCAGAAAGCTCCCGGAATGATTCCCACGTAAAATTCATCGATCAGCTTGCCTTGCGGCGAATAGCGATACACGATACCTTGTTGCTGGTAATCAATAGCGTCGGCCACATATACCTCCCCGTTGTTGGGATTGACCGTAAGGCCGTAGTATTTGGTGTCCCGAAACTCCAGAAAAGGCCGGACGGGAACACGGTCGGCTTCCACCGGCATTCGCCAAATATCGTTGTTGATCCAGTAAAGTGTATCCCGTGTACCGTTGAGCTGGACTTCCGAAGGCCAGTCGCCCAGCTTAAACTTGAACTGTTTCTCTACGGTGAAAGTCTCGGCGTCTATACGATAGAGAGACGGTGCCTCGTAACCGTATGGGCTGCCCTCGTAACCGCCATCCGTGATGGTCCACATCTTGTTGTATTTGTCCATGACCAGCGAAGTAGGTTGTATGCCGATGGTCAGTTCGTCCACGACCTTGTCCGTCTCCGTGTCGATTTTCAGGATGCGGTTCTGGTACGACCAGCAGTTCACATAGACGTACTTGCCGTATTGTACCATTTGTTCGGTGGAACCCGATTCCATGTCCATGTCTGGACATTCGATATAGCCGGTAATCTCGTATGTCTTGGGGTTGATGATGAAGATACGGTAGTCCCATATCTGCGTCACATAGGCTTTCTCATCCGACAGAAAATGGATATACCGGGGTGAGGTGAAACCTGTGATACGGCCCACTTCCTTGAAAGTATTGATGTCGATGGCGAAAATCACATGCGAGTTGTTCACCACGATCCAGCCTATACCGTCCCGGATAACCATAGACTGGGCCACATCGCCCAACTTGAACCCGTTGGCACGGTAAAACACTTCATTCTCCACTTCGCACGTGGCGGGATCGTAGTAGGAAAGCGTGGCATTGCTGTACTGGAAATTCCCCTCGTTGGTAATGAAAAGACCAGAGGCCGATACAGAGAAATCTTCCATCTCTCCGTAATCCCATTTCATGCAACTGCCGAAAACTGGCAGGCAGAAAAGAAAAAGGCAAATCCGTTGTATTGTTCTGCTCATTGTCATTCGGATAAAAAAGAGTACCCGAATCATTACGGGTACTCTGGTTAAGGTATAAGGTTTAATCCTGCTGCGTATATTGTTTGTCCTTCATATTTTGGAAGGTTGGGTTATACCCACATTTCGTCACGCTCCAACTTTCCCCCGTAATCATTCCGTTTTCTATAAACTTGCCGAAGAAAGTGTAGTCGGTAAATTTCGTCAAACCGTCAAAAACAACCCCATGCAAGGTCTCCAACTTCTCCATGGAAAGTGTTTCCTGAGAAAGAGAAGTCGCACTTTTTATCTGTAGCGTACCATCTATAGTCTGTAATTTATCACAAGTAATGCCTGTTGCTTTATTAACGAACACCCCTTCACCTCCTACGTGAAGCAATTCCGGAATATCCAGCGATTTACTTTGTAAAGATATTGCTAACGAACCCTCTCCCTCTTTATAATATACAGGAGAAGCTGAACAACAAACTTTGGATAGTAAGGGCAAGTTACAACTGGTAAAATTTCCAGATAAATAGAACTGTCCTCCCACTTCTTTCAAGACTGGCATTGTGATTGAAGCAAACATGGGTATTTGGATATATCCATATCCATCTATGATTTCCAAGTCGGGAAATTTGGCATTGCTTCGCATTTGGCCTGTCACATTTAGATTTCCATATACATGTTGAATTGTCGATATGGTATAATCGGTATTGTTGGTGGTTGGCTTACAAGTGAAGTCTTTGATATTCTTGAACGTGATTTCAGGGAACTTATTATTCGTGAGACTGGTGATGACAAAATTTACATTTGACAAATCTTCGGCTGTTTCAATTTTGGAGAGCTGCACCTTGTTTATAATTTCAATCTGGGGCGCTGTTTCTCCGAAGGTTTCAAATCGGGCGTTCGGCAACAGCAGTGTTCCGCTCACATCTTCAAGATAATCCAGCGTGATGCTTCCAAGTGTGGTGATCTTGCTCCAGTCGGGAAGTTGTTTGAGTGCCGTGAAATTCTTTATCTTTATCTGTCCCTTTATCGTTGTCAGTTTGTCCATTCCACCGAAAGCCTGAAGCACGTCATTTCGTTGGGGAACAAAACTACCGGTAGGAGGAGCTTCCATATTGGCTTCCATAATAATACTTCCGTTTACTGTTTCGATTTCCGGAAGGTTGATGGTTTCCAACATCACGGGGACGGTATGGAAATCAAGGCCACCGGTCTCTTTCAGCTTAAGGAAGCTCATGGAAGTCAGCTTGGCAAGATTGTTTACGGACAAGACCCCTCCGACACTTGTCAGTTCCGGTATTTCCAAAGACGCAATCGAACCGGCTGCTGTGTTCTCTTCATTGAGTCCTTGAAGATTCAGATCCTGACCTACAGTAGTCAGAACCGGAAACTCAAAACTCTGTAACGACGACGCATTGAACATCACGCTTCCTTCAATAGTTGCCAGTTTCTCGAATAGGACATACGTCACTTGGTCGTTATATACCGATATGTCTCCGGAGAGCGTTTCCAATGCTTTCATGGAAATCATGTGAAGTTCCGTAGCTTTCGAGGCGACATCGGTCGAACCTACCTGTAAACCTCCGGCAGAAACGATATTATCCAACCCTGTCAAGTCTGCACCGTTGTAACTGTTACGAATGACAATGTTGCCAGTAACCTCTTTCAAAGATGCCAATGCAGATATGTCAGTGATTTTTTCTGCCTCTTCCGCATCAGAGCCGATAATCAGGTTCCCTTTGACAACGGTTGTTTTGGTTGCGGCAAAAGAAGCTACCTCCTCGGTGGTCTTCAACTCCACATCTCCGTCAGATTCTATCTCGCTTTTCACGACCTTATAGGTATATTCGCGGGCATCTCCGTTATAGGATGTCACCCGGAAGGTTCGTTCGTTATCCCAGTCCGTTACCGTTTCAGGATCAGGTATGATTGTTGCAGAAGTTGTGTACTTGAATTCCACTTCGGCGTTGTTCAGCGATACCGTATAGGGAACGGTTATTGTTACTGTATTGTCCGTAATGTCGGCCGTGTACGATTTCCCGTCCACGGTCATCACGACCGATGTGATGAAATTTTCATCTGCATCTTCAGGTATAATTTCATCGTTTTTGTCACACGCTCCCAAAAAGAACAAGGATAGGAGCATGGGAAGAAAATAAATTTTCATACTTGTAATTTTTATTATTTGGTTAGATCCTCAAAAGAAAATACCTCCGTAGAAACTTCGCCCAGCCAGCCGCTTTTGGCCAGAACACCGCATTGTATTTTGATAAAGTCAATATATTGCAGATTGGCTTCCGTTCCATCGGCATGGATGGCATTGGAAATTTTGAAACCGTTCCTTTGTCCGCTTCCATCCACCGTACTGCCGCCTTCTATCTGGTCGTTTCCGAAATTATCCACGTACCCCCAGTCATAACTCTGATTATCCCAATAACCGGTTTGAGAATCTTGGGTGTTGCGGGCGGCCAGACAAGTGCCTGTCAGGGTATAACTGTTTTCCGAAATCCAAGCCGGATAATAATAGTCTTGTGTATGATAAGCGGACAGATAGTCTACCCAGCCGTTTCTACCGTCGGAACTGATCCATTGGACATCCATTTTTTTGCCTTCCGGACGGTAATAGGTCACTTCAAAATTCTGTATTGTTTCTTCCTTGCCTGCTTCAGATCCTTTCAGTTCGTACCACTCGTCATCCGGCAATCCGTTTCCGTTTATATCTTGCATGACCCATACGATACCCGGTTCGGAACTGCCGTCAAAGGCGTTCCCCTGAACACAGAAATCATATTGGTTACCCGAATTGGGAATACTGTGGTCGAAGCCGACGATGATATAACCCCCGAAAGAACCTAAAGAGACGTGCAGTTTGTCTTTCAAACGCTGTGTTGCCCATGCGACAGCCGCTTCAGGGGATGTTTCGTTGCCGGTCATACCGCCTATCGTGCTCGTCTCGTTGATAAATTGGCCGGGAGCTGGGGTATATTCATAGACTTTATTCCAGAGCTTGGAACTTCCCGAAGCCCGGAAGCCGTCTTGTTCCTTTTTGTCCACACAAACGACTTTTACGGTGGCAGTGACAGCCGTTTTCCCTTTGTCGATATTCCTGCTTATTTTTTCCGTCGGTGTGTCTTCCGACACAGTACAGGAGACGGTGTATTCTCCGGGTGCGGACGGCGTGAACTTGAACATGCGTTCCACTTCTCCTTCCATGACCTGACCGTCCACACTCCACTCAAAACGGGGATTGTCGAAATACTCCAACAACGGACGCAGGAAAACAGGACGGTCGGCAAAAGTGTACCTGTCCGTGGATGTTTGCAGGTAAGACGGGGTCGGGAATTTGACAACGTAGGGCATCGTTTCCACGACCTCTACGCTTACGTCTTTCGTTGTTGTCCCATCTATATTGGAAGCGTTGATTGTCACCGTATAAACACCGAGTTCTTTTTCATTGAAAGTATAAGTATTCTCGGTGGAAACGATTTTTCCTTCCCGTACCCATTCGATTTTGAACCCTTCGACATCCGAATGCTGAATATCGGGAGTAAATGTGTAATCGGTATTCCGGACGACTTTTAGCCCCTGCGAAGGTAGTGCCAGTGAGATGACCGGAGGGGTGAGTTCTTTCACTTCTACTTTCAGTTCCTCTTCGGCATAGCCTTCCGCATTGTCTACTCTTAGTTTGACATAAAAATCCCCGCATTCATTCCATGTACGTTGAAGAGACGGACCCGAAGAAACCAGCGTACCGTCTATCGTCCAAGCAAAAAGAGCATCTTCAACATTCTGGTATGTCGGGGCGATAGTCAATTCGTGATCGACCTTGACCGTGTAAATACCGGTCTCGCTGTCAAGTTCTATTATAGGTTGTCCTCCTACTTCTTCGGTAATGACTTCATCCTTGTTGCAGGAGGTGAACAGCATACAGGCAGAAATAATAAAATAGTGAAAACGATGCATGATGTGTGGATTTTAGAAAAATAACAGGGATACCCCCGACAGAAGGGATATCCTTGTATTCTTTTTATTGTATGGTGATATCATCAATACAGATATAAGCCGGAGTATTCAAACCGTATGCTCCCGAATCCGAACCCTCGAAGTTGAATTTCACACTTTGCACCCCTTCGGCATTGATTTCCCAATAATCCCATGTCGTGATAGGATCAACCTGTTGTTGGCCGTTACGATAATCGGCTAAAAGACGTTTGTAAGTGCGGATCAGACCGCCATTCGCATCATAACATTCCAGATTCACTTGGAAATACCCTTTCATCTCTTTCAGAGGAGTCGCTACCCCCGTAGAACCGAACTGATTACCATAAGTAATGACACCATAAGTGTATGAGGTGTTGCAGATCCACAGGCCGACCAATTTCCGGGGAACATTGAAATAAAATTCTGGTTTAGCCATCCATGCCTGATTGTAAGCATCCACATATCCGTAAACGACACCGAAATTGGAACCGCTGTGCCCGGCTTCCTTATTCTGTCCTTCCGCTTCCACCGCAGTGTTATAGACAGAACATTGGTTTAGATAAGAATACCACCAGTCTCCGGTATTTCCCGACTGATTGGAGCGGATGTTCCAGTTGGAAAGTGCGATGCCGCCGCTGGAATACTCTGTGCTTCCACCTACAGTATTAAACATTGAAAGGAAGAGATATTCTTCCGGAGTATTGTCGTAAATGGTGGTTACTTGAGGATACCCTTGGTACGAATAAAGATTTTCTCCGGCCGAGGTAGGTCCTGCTAACATGCCGGGATCGAAATCATCGAAAGTGATAGTTAAAGTACCGTCCGAATTTGTCACAGCACGGGTTTGCGAAGTTCCGGAATCAACCGGGTCCATCAAAAAGTCATCGTCCGAGCTACAGCCAGAGAACAAGGCGGTTGCGGTAAATAGACAGGCACCTGCCAGAAAGCGTAATTTTCTTTTCATAGGTCACTCATTTTAATGTAAAACATATTATTAACAAACACAAAAAATTCCCGTTCGTGCGGACTTACACGAACGGGAATATGTCTGTCTTCAAATATTGAATGGCCGATGAGCTATTCCTTATTTGATTACGACCCGTATATCCCGCAGGTGTAAATCTCATTCCGGTCATGGCAGGTCTTCTGACTCGTCCCGGTCATCGTGCCTTCCCGGTATTACACCAGTGGCAAAAGTTCGATGTCCGTTTTTGTGGACTCACAGCAGCGGGTACTGTCCCGGATTTTCACCGGGTTCCCTTTTCATTCGGAAGGCGTAAACCTCCCGAAACCATTTCCCGACTGCAAAATTATCTATATTACATATCAATTCCAAATAATTCATAATATTTATAATAAAACACACAAAGCATGACAACCGTACTGTTTTAATTAGAGCATTCAAGTTTACGACAAACGAAGACGGTAATTATCATACACAATATCCATAAACCAACAAAACAGCTTGCCATTTTCCATAACAATGCGTTCTGGAATAGATAACTGTTAGCTGCAATTATGCAAGCAAAAAAAGCAGACAGAATAATGACTATTAATATCATGCACCAGAAATTAATCCTATAAATTTATGGAAAACAAGTAAGGGAATGGAAGTTCCGTTGCCGCATGGATGCAGGTGAAGGACCTTCTCTTTTAACGTTGGATACGCCAATGCACGCCAACGGAAGACTCTGATATTATCTGTTTGGAAAGGATATAGGATGTGCGTTACTTTGTCGCATATTCAGAATCTTAAAAAGAATTTTAGTATGGAACTGACAATTATTGAAACAAGCGCGTATTAGGAGTTGAGAAAGCTGGTCAGCACGCTGGTCGTACAGATGGGCGACTTCCAGAAAAAGATTGCCCCGCCTGCGCCGGACAAGTGAATGGATGCGCAGGACGTATGTGATGGACTTATGCCCAAACACTTTCTGAAGAGTTTCCAGCAGCATCCCCTTGAGTATGGCCAGAACGGCAAATGCGTGGCGTCCGATGTGCGGGGTGACCTCGCCCCGGAGTTGCATTTCCTGCCTATGATTCCAAGACTGAGCCGCATGGCATTGTATTCACCTACCGGAAAGACACATTCGGGGAGTCTTTCTTTTCATCCGTACCCCTATATTTTTCAATCAGTTCGATAGCAATGGGCAATAATTTTACGACATACGCCACTCCCGTTTTTATACGGTTGCCCATCAGCCATGTACCGCCGTCGGAGTCGGTATGGATATTATCGTATGTTATGGCTTTCAAGTCCACATAGGAAAGACCGGTGAAGCACATGAACAGGAACATGTCGCGCATGGCACGCTGGCGTTTGTATCTCGGTTCTATATGGATTATCCTTTGCAGTTCCTCTTCGGAAAGGAAAGAACGCCTCTTGTATTCGGGCATACACTCGAATGATGCGAACGGATGAACCCGTATCCAGCCTTTTTCCTGCGCGATATACATCAGCCACTTCAAGGTATTGACACGCCCGAAGACAGTGGAGTTTGCCAAAGCGCATGTACCGAGCATCCAGTTGTAGTAATCCTCGATGAATGATTTCTCAAGTTCTTCGATGACAATATCCTCTGCATTCTTCTTGCTTTTCATGAAAAGCAGGAGACTCTTGTAATCGGCAACCAGACCGCAGTAGGTGCTTTCGGCTTTCTCTATGCCGATTTTCTTTTTATACGGTTCCAGCTGTTCCCTGAAAAGGTTCATAAGGGTGTGGCATTCCTCTGAGAAGCCGACATAGCGGTTATAGACTTTCTTGGCTGTAACAAAACTGTCGTGGTCGCAGATGTACTGGTAGTGCCTGGTGATTTGCGCCTTGATATTGTCAAGCTCCTGATTGAGTGTACGGGCCTCCTCGGACTTGCCTTTGGCCCGGTTGGTTTTGACGTCCCACAAAGCGAGGGACACTTCTTTCTTACAACTGAAACCGGCTTGGGTTCCATTGATGGTGATACGGCCCATAATCGGTGTCTTTCCGTTTTTTACAGACTGTTTATTCTCAAAACACTTAGCTATACATGGTCTGCGATAAGCTAAGAGAGATTCCCCTTACACAAAAGCATGGCATCTCCTTGTCGTATCTCGCCTTTATACTTTTATGTATAGTAGTCTACCGGATCGAATGAACAAGACCTATCCCATACATAAACCAATTTAGA
>ERZ1026971.133-NODE-133-length-42827-cov-7.295801_pt1 | contig 42827 bp, 27 predicted proteins | sample MGYA00519294_ERZ1026971 | MGnify/ENA primary metagenome ERZ1026971 (study PRJEB26926, sample SAMN06164664) | human gut metagenome | biome: ENVO:00009003; feature: ENVO:2100002; material: ENVO:00002003 | host: Homo sapiens | place: USA | collected 2012 ... | reverse complement strand
TGCATGCCATGCAAGCGCTCTCCCAGCTGAGCTAATCCCCCATAGCTGGCGTCGCCTCGGTGCGTTCGCTCCTGACGACGTTTGCTATTATAGCAAACCTTTTCTCAAATGTCAACAGGTTTTTGCAAAAATCTTATAAAATCTTATAAAAGCTGGGTTACGCTTATAAAATATTTCACAATGACAAAAAGGCCGCATTCCCTGCGGAATGCGGCCCTGCAAGCTATACTTTTAGATGGAAATCGCTTTGGCGATGTCGATCATATCGCGGTCAATCGTCTTGTGCATGGACAGTGCAACATTGACATCGTAATCAACGATCTTGTCGCCGGAGACGGCAACAACACGGTTGTAGATGCCCTTGTCCAGCAGGTCAATGGCGTGGTAGCCCATCAGTGAGGCGTTCACGCGGTCACGGACCGTCGGGGAGCCGCCGCGCTGGATGTGGCCCAGAACGGTTGCACGGGAGTCAACGCCGGTGGCCGCCTGGATCTGGTTGGCCAGCTCCTGCGCACCGACAACACCCTCGGATACGATGATAATGAAGTGCTTCTTGCCCGTGACCTGGGTCTGGCGCATGCGCTCGAGAATATCGCGCTCAAAATCGAACGGGATCTCCGGCAGCAGGACAGCCACAGCGCCGGTAGCGATACCGACGTTCAGGGCAATATAACCGGCATGATGGCCCATGACCTCAACGACAGAGCAACGGTCATGACTCTGGGTGGTGTCGCGCAGCTTATCGATGGCCTCGACAGCGGTATTCATAGCCGTATCGTAGCCGATGGTGTATTCGCTGCAGGCGATGTCGTTATCGATGGTGCCGGGCAGGCCGATGCAGGGAATGCCCTGGTTGGCCAGCGCACGGGCGCCCATGAAGGAGCCGTCACCGCCGATGACGACCAGTGCGTCGATGCCCAGCTCCTTGCAGCGGGCAAGACCCTTGGCCTGGCCTTCCTTCGTCTTGAACTCCAGGCAGCGCGCGGTATACAGAATCGTACCGCCGCGGTGGATGATCTCCGATACGCTGCGGACGTTCATTTCATAAACTTCGCCGTTGATCAGGCCGTTGTAACCACGCTGGATGCCCATCATGCGGTAGCCCTTGCTGATGCCTGCACGAACAATGGCACGCACAGCAGCGTTCATGCCAGGTGCGTCACCGCCGCTGGTGAGCACACCGATCGTTTTGATTTCCTTAGCCATAAAGCGAGCCCCTCCTATTTCGGGAACTATGGACCCGCCTGAACCATTACGATTTATTCAGGCGTGGTCATCACGTTACAATAAATTTTTAACAATCTCGCGACCATACACATTATACCACACTTTGCGCCCTGAAATTATGGATAAATCGCGCAAAACGTATGGATTTATTTTGCAGAGTGTTCAACATCCTGAACTTTTACGCAGTCCTTGCCCAAAATGCGCTCCAATTCGGCGCGCAGAAGCGGGTCATCCTTTACCGCCATGTGCCGTGCCAGCATGGCCCTGCCGGTATCTTGGAAGCGGAAATACACCCGCACCGTGCCCCCGTCGAAAATGTTGCAGAGCAGGTTCTCTACCTTGTGCATCTGCGCACTGTCGCGGGAGGGCACGGTCAGGAAATACCCGGCAGCCCCTCCCCCGCTTGTCTCACGCTTGACGCGCTCCACGCGGTTCATGCCAAAGTTTTTACCGGGGTCGTAGGTCTCGATGGGCTGCACGCCCTCGACGATCAGGCGGGCGGCCTCGTCCTCCTTGACGGAAACGCGGCCATTGGCAACCACAACGGCGTTTTCCTGCAAGGCCGCGCGGCACTCGGCCAGGATGCGCGGGAACACCAGCAGCTCCATGCTGCCGGTCAGGTCCTCGACGGTGGTAAAGGCCATCAGCGTGTTGGACTTGGTGGTCATGATCTTGTTTTTGACGATTGTGCAGACAAGCGTCACCGTCTGGTTGTCAAACTGCTTTGCGTCCTCGCCCAGCAGCTGAGCAATCGTGCAGGTGGAAACCTGCGCGATCTGGGCACGGTAGGCGTCCAGCGGATGGCCGGACAGGTAGAGGCCGGAGACCTCCTTCTCCATTTTCAGCAGATCAGAGGCGGAATATTCCGGCAGGTTCGGGACCTTATAGTCGTTTGCGGGTTTCTCGTCCTCTCCTCCGCCCATCAGGCCGAACAGGTCCATCTGGCCGTCCAGATTCTGGCGGGCGTCGGTCTCGACACTTTTCAGAATACCCTCGACACTCTCGAGCATACCGTGGCGGGTCGGCTCCAGAGTATCGAATGCACCGGCTTTGACGAGGTTCTCCAGTGCGCGGCGGTTGAGACCTGTGCCGTGTAGCCGCTTGCAGAAGTCATAGAGGCTGCTATAGGGGCGCTCGGCACGCTCCTTAATGACGGCCTCGATCAGGTCGCGGCCCACGCTCTTGACAGCGTTCAGGCCAAAGCGGATCCGCTCGCCGTCCGCCGTGAAGCCGCCGCGCGACACGTTGATGTCAGGCTGCTGGACCTTTATCCCCAAGCGCTGGCACTCCGTCGTGTACTCAATGACCTTGGATGTGTTGTCGAGCACGCTCGTCAGCAGCGCTGCCATGAACTCATGCGGGTAGTGGCATTTCAAATACGCAGTCTGGAACGCCACGTAGGCGTAGCAGGCGGCGTGGGATTTGTTGAACGCATACGACGCAAAGCTGATCATATCGTCGTAAATTTCGTTGGCAATATTTTCCGGCACGCCGTTGGCAACACAGCCCGCGCACTCCTTGCCCGGTTCCTTGCAGCCGTGGACGAAGTGCTCACGCTCTGCTTCCATGACCTTGAGCTTCTTTTTACTCATGGCGCGGCGGACGTTATCAGCCTGGCCGAAGCTGAAGCCGGCCAGCTCGCGGCAGATCTGCATGACCTGCTCCTGATAGATGACAACGCCGTTCGTGACATCGACGATGTGCGCCATCTGCGGCGTCTTATAGGTCACATGGGACGGGTCCTTGCGGTTGCGCAGATAGGTCGGAATGGAGTCCATCGGGCCGGGGCGGTAGAGCGAGATCAGTGCGATAATATCCTCGAGGTTTTTCGGGCGCATGCCGACAAGCACCTGCGTCATGCCCGTGGATTCAAGCTGGAAGATACCCTCGGTCTCGCCCTTTGCCAGCATCGCGTAGGTGTCGGGATCGTCATAGTCGAGGTTCGCAATGCGGAAATCCGGGTCCTTGCGGCGCACGGCCAGCTCGGTATCATGGATGACCGTCAGCGTGCGCAGACCCAGAAAATCCATTTTCAAAAGACCCAGGCGCTCGATCTCCACCATGTTGAACTGGGTCACGGGCAGGCCGTCGTTGGTGGACAGCGGCACATACTCGGTGGCGGGGTCACGGGTGATGACGACGCCCGCCGCGTGGGTGGAGGCGTGGCGCGGCATGCCCTCGACCTTCAGCGAGGTGTCGATCAGCTCATGTACCTGATTGTCGGCGTCGTACAGCGTCTTTAAGTCGGGGCTGACCTCCAGCGCCTTTTTCAGCGTCATTTTCAGGTCTGTGGGGATGAGCTTTGCCACACGGTCCACGTCCTGATAGCTCATGCCCATAACGCGGCCCACATCGCGCACGGCGGCGCGGGCGGCCATCGTACCGAACGTCACGATCTGGGCCACATGGTCGCGGCCATACTTCTCGTTGACGTAGTCAATGACCTCCTGACGGCGCTCGTAGCAGAAGTCAACGTCAAAGTCGGGCATTGAGACGCGCTCGGGGTTCAGGAAGCGTTCAAAAATCAGATTGTACCGGATGGGGTCTATGTCGGTGATGCCGACGCAGTAGGCCGCCAGACTGCCCGCGCCGGAACCGCGGCCCGGTCCGACGGGGATGTCGTGACTTTTGGCGTAGTTGATAAAGTCGTAGACGATAAGGTAGTAGTTCGTGTAGCCCATCGTCTTGACGACATTGATCTCATAGGTCAGACGCTCCTTCAAAGCGTCCGTTACCCTGCCGGGATAGCGGCGCTCGAGGCCGTCCCAGCAGAGCTTTTCAAAGTATTCCTGGTTCTCCATGCCGTCCGGGGCCTTGAAATACGGCAGCTTTGTCTCGCCAAAGGTGAACTCGAAATTGCACTGCTCGGCAATTTTGTTCGTGTTCTCGCAGGCCTCCGGCACCATCGAGAACAGGTCGTACATCTCGTCGGTGGATTTCAGGTAGAACTCGTCGGTCTGGAACTCCATGCGGTCCACATCGTTGATGGTCTTGCCGGTCTGGATGCACAGCAGAATGCTCTGCATCTTGGCGTCCTCTTTCGTGATGTAGTGGGCGTCGTTCGTTGCGACCATCGGGATGCCGGTCTCACGCGCTAAGCGGATGAGCTGCGGCAGCACGGCCTGGTCCTCCTCAAGGCCGTGGTCCTGCAATTCGATATAGTAGTTTTCCGCACCAAACAGGTCACGGTACCACAGGGCCGTCTGCCTGGCGCGGTCGTAGTCCCCCGCCAGCAGTGCCTTGGGGATCTCGCCCGCGAGACAAGCAGACAGGCAGATCAGGCCGTCGTGGTATTTTTCCAGCAGCTGCTTGTCGATGCGGGGCTTTGAGTAAAAGCCCTCGGTAAAGCCGGCGGAGACCATCTTGATAAGGTTCTTGTAGCCTGTCTCATTTTTGCACAGCAAAATCAGGTGGTTGTTGCCGTCGATGCGGTTGACCTTGTCAAACCGGGTGCGGGTCGCCACATAGACCTCACAGCCGATGATCGGCTTGATGCCTGCAGCCTTGGCGGCGTCAAAAAACGCCACACAGCCGTACATGACGCCGTGATCCGTGATGGCACACGCCGTCTGCCCCATCGCCTTCAGTCGGTCAAACATCCGGTCAATGCGGCAGGCACCGTCCAGCAGGCTGTACTCGGTATGCACATGCAGGTGGGTAAATTGTCTTTGGGTCGTTTCAGGCATTCGTTGCTTCCTTTTCGGTAGGCTCCGGGGCAGCATCCAGACGGGCGGCGGCCTCCTGGATCTTCTTCATGCGGTGGGAAAGCCCGGCCTTGCTGACCGGCGGGTCAAACTTCTGCGCCAGCTTGGCCAGCGGCAGGTCTGGGTACTGCATCCGCAGCCTGGCGGTGTGGCGCAGGGTCTCGGGCAGGGTGTTCAGCGCCCCCGCCGCCTGCAGCTTTTCAATCGCCAGCTGCACCTGCACGGCGGCATTCACGCTTTTGCTGATGTTGGCCGTCTCGCAGTTGGAAAGGCGGTTCGTCTTGTTGCGCATTTCATTGTACATGCGCTGGTCCATGATACGCATGGCCGCGCCGCCCGCGCCCATAAAGGTCAGCAGGTCCTCGATATGATCCGCCGCCTTGATGTAGATCGTGTTCGCGCCCTTGCGCAGTGCGCGGTGCGGGTGGAAGTTATGCTCCGCCAGCATGGCCTCCAGCTGTTGGGAAAGGTAATGCCGCGTGGAGAGGAACTCCAGATTATAGCTCTTTTCGGGGTCTGTCATCGTGCCGCAGCACAGAAACGCCGTGGCGATGAACGCCTGCATACAGTTTTGGCATTTGAAGTTTTCCGGGCGGATGCGCAGGGTCGGCTCCTTGCCGGTGTGGCCAAAGAGCGCCAGCATTTTGGCGACCTCGTCAGGGTCCTTCACACTGAACTCATACACGGGGCCGGTGGGACGCTCCTTGCTGATGACCGTCCCCTGCACGCCGCAGCGGCGGTAGAGCTTTTGGGCAAAATGGGCCACGCCCTCATTTTCGGTTTGCAGAACAACGCCGCGGTCATCAAAGTATTTGCCAAAACAGGCCACCGCATACGCGGCGGCCATGTTGCAGCAGGGCTTTGAAATTTTGCGGCGCAGTATTTCGTTTTTCACTTCTTGAGAAAAGCTCAAGGCGGTGTTCTCCCTTATTATAGACTTCGGTTCACGTCGCGGTGCTGTACGCTGGGTGCGTAGCCGAGCTTCTCGCAAAATTCACCGATCTTACGCGCAAAGGTGATGGAGCGGTGCTTGCCGCCGGTGCAGCCCACCGCGATCATCAACTGGCTCTTGCCCTCCTTCACGTAGAGCGGCAGCGCATATTCGAGCATATACTCATAGCGGTGCAGCAGCTCCTGCGACTCCTCGGAGGCCATGACGTAGTCAACGACCTCCTGATCCAGACCGGTCTTGTGCTTGAGCTCCGGCACATAGAAGGGGTTCGGCAGGCAGCGCACATCGAGCACGAGATCTGCCTCCTGCGGCAGCCCGTACTTGAAGCCGAAGGATACGACCATCAGCTCCATCGGGCTTTCGCCCTTGTCCAGGAACAGGCTGCACACCCGCTCCCGGTTCTGCGCCGCCGAGAGCAGCGACGTGTCAATGACATATTTTGCCTTATCGCGCAGCGGCTGCAGAAGGCGGCGTTCCCGCGCGATGGCCTCGGTGATGGGAATTTTCTCGGCGGCGGCCAGCGGGTGCTGGCGGCGCGTCTCCTTGTAGCGGCGCTGAATGACTGCATCGTTGGCATCCAGGAAAAGAATATCGTAGTCGATCTGCTTTTCATCAAGGTCGGCCAGCGCCTCCTGCAGCTTTTCAATGCTGCGCACGCCGCGCACGTCCATGACGACGGCAACGCGGTTCAGCTGGTTTTCGCCCTGCAGGGCGAAGTCCACGATACGCGGCAGCAGCGCCACCGGGATGTTGTCAATGCAGAAAAAGCCGATGTCCTCCAGCGCGTTGACAGCCATTGACTTGCCCGCGCCGGAAAGGCCGGTCACGATCAGAAAATTCATCTTCCCCACCGCTCTCTTATTTTACCACGCGAATTTCGCGTTCCAGCACAAAGCCGGTCCTGGCCTCAACAATTTGCCGGACCTGCTCGGTCAGTGCGACCACGTCGGCGCAGGTCGCGCCGCCGCGGTTGATGACAAAGCCGCAGTGCTTTTCACTGATCTGTGCGCCGCCCACGGTAAAGCCCCGCAGGCCGCAATCCTCGATCAGCTTGCCCGCAAACGCGCCCTGGGGCCGCTTGAAGGTGCTGCCGGCGCTCGGCCATTCAAGGGGCTGCTTTTCCCTGCGCTTGCCCAGCAGCTCCTGCATACGGGCCAGCACGGCGGCTCCGTCACCGCGGTGCAGCACCACCGTGGCCGACAGGATGCACCAGTCGGGGTTCTGCTCAAAAATGCTCGTGCGGTAGCCCATGGCCAGGTCTGCCGCAGGCAGTGTGCGCAGCTGCAAATCACTGTCAAGGAAGGTCACGCTCTCCAGCACGTCCTTCAGCTCATTGCCGTAGGCACCGGCGTTCATATAGACCGCACCGCCCACCGTACCGGGGATACCGCAGGCAAATTCCAGACCCGTCAGGCCCAGCGTCTGCGCCTTGCTGCACAGCCGTCCCAGCGTCTGCCCGGCCCCGGCGGTGATGCGCACCGCGTCCGTATCAAGGCCGGAGTTTTCCATCCCGGACAGGCCGCGCATGTCAATGACCGCGCCGTCAAACCCAGCATCGTCAAACAGTGTGTTGGAGCCGTTGCCGAGCAGGTAGACGCGGACACCGTTTTCCCGGCAGAGCTGCAGGGTGCGGCGCAACTGCTCTGCATCCCGGGGCGTACACCAGAAGGCTGCCGGGCCGCCGATCTTAAACGTCGTGTGGGGGGCCAGCGGCTCCCCCTGCGCAAAGGGCAGCTGCTGTGCCGTCAGCGCCGCGCAAAGAGCCGTGATCGTCTGTTCCTGCATGGAAACCTCCGTAGTATCAGCGTTTTATCAAATAGAACTGCCCAGTGCGGCAGCGCCGATCACACCTGCATCGTTGTGCAGCTGGCAGGCGCAGATGACCGGGAACTTGCCGGTGGTGATGTTCCGGGTCTCGTTCTCCGCATAGGCGCGGACGGGGGCCAGCAGGACCTCGCCCTGGTTGGACACACCGCCGCCGATGCAGATGACCTCCGGCTCGAACGTGTTGATGACGTTGGCGATGCCGACGCCGACATACTCGATCCAGCTGTCGATGACCTTCCGGGCGGTCTCATCGCCCTTGGCAGCGGCATCAAAGGCCAGCTTGGCGTTGACGTGGTCGATGTCCTGGGTCATCTTCCACATAATGGTGTTCTTGTCGGCCTGCATGGCGGCCTTCGTCTCGCGGGTCAGCGCGCTGGCGGAGGCGTAGCGCTCCCAGCAGCCCCTGCGTCCGCAGGTGCACTGGATGCCGTCCTTGACAATGACGTTGTGACCCATTTCACCGGCGGCGAAGTTGAAGCCGCGCAAAATCTTGCCGCCCAGGATAATGCCGCTGCCGATGCCGGTGCCCAAAGTAATGACGACCGCATCGTTGTACCCCTTTGCACCGCCCGCAATGTACTCGCCGTAGGCGGCGGCGTTGGCGTCGTTCTCGACATAGACCTTGCAGCCGAGCAGGGCCTCGAGGTCAGGGCCGAGGTTCCAGTCGTAATAGCCGAAGTTCGTGTTGAAGCCGACGAAGCCGGTGGTAAAGTTCACGCTGCCGGGCGTGCCGATGCCGACATATTTGATGTCGGCAAAATCGACCTTATTATCCCGGGCCACGGTGCGGCACAGGTCGGCCAGTGCCTTTTCCAGATCCTCCGCCGGGCGCGGCAGACGGGTGGCCCAGGTCAGCTTGCCGACGATCTCATAATTTTCGTTGACAATACCAGCGGTCATTGTGGTGCCGCCCAGGTCGATACCAATCGTGTATTTGCTCATAACAAAATTCCTCCTACTTCTTCTGCACAGGGCTTGCCGTGCAGTTGTAATTCCTGTACCAGATTTTCCCGCGTCGCGTTCACGATCAGCTCCTGCGGGAACTGCATTTCCTCCAGCATGGCGTAGAGGGCCGTCAGGCCGTGCTGCAGCTGGTGGGTGCTGTGGGCATCACTGTCCACTGATATATGACAGCCGTTGGCAAGGCAGGCCCGCAGCAGGGCGCGCATATTGGGGATGCCGTCCCTGCGGACGTTGAACGAGTTGCCGTTCAGCTCCACGACCTTGTGATTTCGGGCAAATGCCTTCGTGACAAGGTCGTAGTCATAGCGGTAGTTTTCCTGCTCGGAGTGACCGATGATGTCAACATAGGGGTTCTCGGCCACAGCCAGCCAGAGGCGGTTAGCCTCCCTGCGGGTCAGCAGACCCGGCACGCAGGAGCTATGGATGGATGCGACGACCCAATCCTGCGCTTTGAGCTGGCTTTCCGAAAGGTCCAGCCCGCCTTTGGTGTCCATGACGTTGGCCTCCGCTCCGTAGAGCATGACGACACCGCCGATTTCCCGGGGCATCGCGCTCCAGTTCTGGAAGTGCCAGGCGTGGGGCGAATCCGGCATGGCGGGCGCATGGTCGGTCACAGCCAGCGCGCAGTAGCCGATCTCCTTAGCGGCTGCGGCCATTTCCGTAAAAGTATTGTATGCGTGCGTTGCGCACAGGGTATGCGTGTGCAGGTCTGCGATCATCTGCATGGAACGGAAAAACCTCTTTTATTTTGTAATGTCGTCTGCCAGGCCCAGCTGGGTCAGCAGCTCCTTGGCGGCGTTGTAGCCCATCTCCTTCTGGCGGTTGTTGATGGCAGCCGTTTCCAGAATGACGGCCAGGTTACGGCCCGGCATAACGGGAATGAGCATGCTGGGCACCTTGACACCGAGGATGTCGTAATACTCCGTCTCCAGGCCCGTGCGGTCATAGTTCTTGGTGCGGTCCCAGGGCTCGAGCTGGACGACCATCTCGACCTCGACGCTCGAGCGGACCGAGCCGATGCCGAACACACGCGCCACGTTGATAATGCCGATGCCGCGCAGCTCAATAAAGTGGCGGATGTTGGCGGGCGCGGTGCCCAAAATTTTGCGGTAGGATACCCGGCGCAGCTCAACCGCATCATCAGCGATCAGGCGGTGGCCGCGCTTGACGAGTTCAATGGCCGTCTCGCTCTTGCCGACACCGGAATCGCCCAGAATCAGGATGCCCTCGCCGTAAACCTCGACAAGCACGCCGTGGCGGGTGATGCGGGGGGCCAGCTCGGTGTTCAGGGTCGTGATGAGCTGCCCCATCAGGGCGGACGTCATCTCGGTGGACATCAGGATCGGTACACCGTACTGCTTGGCAAACTGCATCATTTCGGAAAGCGGCTGCATGCCGCGGGTCAGCACGATGGCCGGCGGCTGGAAGGAGAACAGCTTTTCCAGATGGGTGTTGCGCAGTGAGGTGGACAGCTCATCCAGATAGGACATCTCGGTCAGGCCGATGATCTGGATGCGTTTGCTGTCAAAGTTTTCGTAGTAACCGGCCAGCAGGATGCCCGGACGGTAGACCTCGGTGGCTGTGACCTGAATTTTATCCAGCTCACAGGGGGTGTAGGCAATCGTCAGGTTGGCTTCCTCGGCCAATTTTGCAAGGGAAACAGAGAATTCGGACACAGTGGAACGCCCCTTTCCTAGTTTCAAACATTATTTTCTATTATACCGTACCCGCCCGTTTTTGTACAGAGGGCGCGGGCGCACAATGTTAAAAAAATACCCGCTGTTTTTGTGGAAACAGCGGGCGGAGCTTTATATTTGGGGGCACAGGGCGGCAAGGCCGGTGCGCAGCGTTCTTTGCAGCCAGAGTAGCGCATGCGCTGCGGCAAATGTTGCGGCCAGATAGACGACAAACAAAAACGCCGTGTCCCGCCGGGACAGCACCGCCAGATCAAAGTGCGCGGCCAGCTCCTGGATCAGAACGTGATGCACAAGGAACACCGCGTAGGATATTTTGGCAAGCTGTGCGCCCACCGCGCGGGGCCACGGGCGGTCCAGCAGCGGGGCCGCCAGCGCCAGCAGGATGAACACCCCGGCACCGGCCAGTGCGCAGGTGATCTTACCGTCCCAGGGCTGTGCCAGCACGGCCCCCGCCAGCAGCAGCGGGGCCAGAATATACCGTGTGCGTCCGGCGAGCGTTAAAAACGTCATGCCGAACAGAAATTCCGGGATATGCACGGCTACAAGCCGCGCGTCCCAGCCCAGCAAGTGCACCGGGATGCAGACCGCCAGCGTCAGCGCCCAGGTCAGCCATGGCCTTTTGCGCAGCCCCCGCTGCAAAAGCGGGAACAGCAGGTATAAAAACAGGATGCTGCCGAGGAACCACTCGCCCACACAGGCAAAGTCTGTTCCGACCCAGCCCGCGGCAACGGCAAAGTTGTCGAGGCCCAGAAGCGTCAGCACCAGCGTGACGGTCCTGGCCCCGCCGAAGCTGCCTGGGTGCGCCACAAACCGATAGCTGAACACGACGAACCACGCGAGCCAGAACAGCGGGTAGACAGCCCTCGCGCGCCTTTTGTAAAACTGCGCAGGGCTTTGCTCCGCCGGGACGGTCAGCGCCAGCGATGCGCCAGACACAATGAAAAACAGCGAGGAGCCGAAATCTCCCAGATAAATGCCCAGCGGCAGCGTGCTGGTAAAGAGCTTGTGCGGCAGCGTAAAATACCCCGTGACCGTCGCGTTGAAATGCACGATCAAGATGCAGATCAGCGCTGCGGCACGAACAAGATCAAGATAAAACAGGCGTTGCTTTTTGATGGGTGGTCTCCCCTTTTACTTTTGCAGTCTGTGCTTGACGAGCCGCCCCAGCTGCTTGGCTACAGCGGCAGGCTGAGCGGCGGCGGTCTCATACTCATTTAAAATATCCGCCCGCGCCGCAGACCGGGTCAGCGGCTCAAAGGCGGCGGCATAGGCACCGTTTTTCTGGGCGGTCAGGGCCAGCTTCCAGGCGTCACGCTGGCTTGTGCAGGCGGGGATGCCGTCCGGGAAGGCAGACTCCCGCACAAGCACCCAGCCGCAGTTGGGCGCGGGCGGCGGGTCACTGCCGACGGGCACGGATACCTCCTGTGCCAGTGCGTCCTTCTCCCGCATCCAGGCGGCGCGGCGGGCGGCGGTGCAGCCCTGCCACAGCGGCAGAGAGGGGCTTAACACGCCAAGCATCGGATTTTTTTCAAACAAAGCAGCAGCTTCTGCCAGCAGTGTGTCCGCGTTGGCGGCTGCCTGCCGGTTATACCAGTCGGTCACGGGGTCCGCGGCGGGCTGTTCGTAATGAAGCAGCCGCAGACCCAGCTCGTTCAGGTCGGGCGTTTCCCCTGTCGGTGCGCCGACAGGATAGCACCAGTGCAGGTTTTGGGCAAGGGCTGAAAGCGGCTGTGTTTTTAACAGCGAGACCAGCAGAAGCTCCAGCGGAAAATCCGTATAGGCCGTCACATAGTCGCAGAGTTCCCGCGCGGCGAGGCCATCCGTGCGGCGCAGTTCATCCGCATAGGGCGTGAACAGGCTGCGCCGTTTGAAAAACGGGCAACCGCGGTTTGCCAGCAGCTCCCGCGGGCAGGCCATAATGGGGTTTACAAAAACCGGTTTCAGGTCGTCCGTCTGCACGTAGGTATCCCAGGCATAGCCCCTGGCGGCAAAATACGGCGTGAACCGCGTTTCGTGGCGGATGATAGACTGCTCGTAGCTGGCCGGCAGCGCCATTTTCTGCCAGTAGTTCCAGAAATCGTCACTGTTGAACAGCCGCGGGCGCACCGCAATAAAATGGGATTGCAGATGCTCGGGCACTGCGCCGCCAAAGCGGCGGCTCTGCATGGCGTAGTGGCGGGTCAGCCCCCAGAAGTCCAGCTCCGGGCGGGCGTCCATCGCGGTGAACATCGCCGCCAGTGAGCAGACCGGCCCGGCCAGCGTGTAGTTCATCAGGACGATCTCCTCATACTCGGCCAGCTTCTCCCGGCCCAGAGTCAGCAGAGCCTCCCTGTATGCGCCGACGTCGAAACCGACGTTTTCCCGTTCGATGCGGCCCGCACCGGACTGGCGCACCCAGACGCGGTCCGCCGGGGCAAGCGTGCCGTTGGTGACGAATACGACCCTGCCGTATTTCTGCACAGCCTGTACCGCAATGCGGCAGGCCGTATCGATGCAGCCTGCCGGGTCATAGTGGAAGTAGATGACCAGTCGTTTCATGCGTTGTCAGTCCTCATAGGGGCCTTCGTGGGGGCCAAAGATAGCGCGCTTGGTGTTGATGATGACCTTGTAGGAGCCTGCGGGCAGCTTGTCCCGCAGCCAGTTGCGCGCGTGACGGCGGCGGCTGTCGGAGTACGGGCCGTAGTGGCTGAACAGGTGGTGCTTTTTGTAGGCAAAGCCGGTGGCCGAGCTGACCGCACCATAGAAGGTCGTGCAGTCAAACACGCGGGCCAGCGGGCGGATCACGCCGCCCGCGTAGGCCTGCATCGTATCGTTGTGGGTCACAGCGTAGCTCTTGCTCATGACCACTGCCGGGTAATAGCCCGCGCTCTGGGCCACAAACGGATAGATGCGCTCAATGGCATGGCTGATCGTGCCGTCCTGGGGCAGCGGCTCGGGCGGGAAGTCCGAGTGCTGCCAGCCGTGGTCAAACAGCGGTGCCAGTGCCTTGGGGCGGAACCAGAACACACTGCCGTAGGGCGCAATGGGCGATTTTTCACCGGAAACAGGCGCATCGATGCCAAGGTCTTTCATCAGCTTTTTCGTGTTTTCAAAGTTCGGGCCCCAGCCGCCGGAGCACATATTCATGAAGTAAAGTCCGTGCGTCGGGTACGGCGGGCAGAGAATGCCGAGGTACGGGTCCTTCTCAAACTCGCACAGCACATTCAGCACATGAGCAGCGTTTTTGCAGACATTCTCATTGCAGACATAGCCAAAGCTCGCGCCGACGCTGCCGGGGCGGGTCTGGATGGCTTTTTTATCGTGCATGAAGCAGGCGTAGTCATAGTCCCGCAGCTGCGGGGCCAGGTCACAGAGGAAGGCGCCGACGTCGCGGCCCTGGTTCTCCACCACGGTCACGGTGACGCTGCGGACGTTCAGGTCCGAAAAGGCGGCCTCGATCTGCGGCTTCTTATCAGCACTGCTCGTCGAGATGAAAATATCCGTCTCTGGCGGGAACTTTGCCGCAAACGCCTTGCTGGAATCCAGCATATCCATGAAATACAGGTGCATGGCCAGCGCAATGCGGCGGTTTTGGCGGATGCTCTGTGCCGTTGCCTCGTCCAACACCGTCGGCTCGATGATGCGGGTCAGCGCGAGATTGCGGGTAAAATCGTGCGGGTGCATCGTGCGGATCATGTTCTTCCAGATGAGGTCCATCGGATAGTCCGTCTCGTCCCGCAGATAGTCGTACAGCTCCTGCACCGGCTCACCTGCCGTGTCGTTGAGATAGGCCTCCAGCTCGTGCATAAAGCTGCGGCGCTTGAACAGCGGGCATTTTTTTTCCCGCAATAAAAGCGTCGGGCAGACGAGCAGCGGATAGTCTGTGAAGTCCTTCAGGTCGTCGGTTTTCACATAGACATCCCACTTGAAGCCCTTATCCTCAAACTGCTTGGTGAACACAGCCTCGTATCGCTGCACCGAGTCGGTGTAGCTCTCGATCATCGGCATGTTGTCCCAGTAGGCCTGCAGCTCCGGGTTCTGCACAAAGCGCTGACGGTAAACGATGAAGTGAGACTGGATGTGTACAGGCAGATAGTTATACAGGTGCTTGCCCTTGAAGGGGTTCGACTTGGCACCGTGGTGGATGGACAGGCCCCAGAAATCGAGGTCCCGGTTCTCCCACATGGCGTCGAACATCTCTTTCAGCGGGCGCACAGGACCCATCAGGGTGGAGTTCGTCATGACGATCTCGTCAAATTCCGAGAGCTTCGCCCAGCCGTAGGAATCCAGCGCGGTCTTGTACGCCCAGACGTCAAGACCCTTGTTCTCGCGCACGATGATGTTGTCGGTAAACTGCGAGAAGGCCGCGCGGCCCTGCTCGCTCAATTTGCCGTTGCAGACAACGACCAGCTCGGTCAGGTTCTTATTCAGGTCGGCAAGGTAGTAGGTGATAAAATCATCCACGTCGCCGTTTTTTTCATAGAAGAAAAAGATGCCCAATCGTTTCATTGCGTTTTTCCTTTTTGTATGTTATGCACGCTTGCAGGTATCGTTTGCCAGAATGCGGTTGATTTTTGTCGGGTCGCCCCAGGTGCCCGGGCTGTCATACGGACGGTCCGGGAACGCGCCGTAGTCGAGCTTGATCTTGTAGTTCTTGTCGCGCAGGAACTGCTCCACGCGGTCCGCCAGACTCATCGGCTTGCCGGTGCAGACATTGATGATGCCGTTGATCTCCTCCTGCACACTGGCGGCCACGATCATGTTGGCCAGCTCGTCCACGTCGATGAAGTCATAGAGGTTGCTGCCGCTCGTGAACGGGAAAGTCTTTTTGCCGTCCTGCTCGGCCTGGGTGATCTTGGCAAAGATCGAGCTGCCGTGCACCTCGTCACCGGTGATATAGTATGCGCGCAGCCAGTGCAGCTTGCAGGGGGAATCCGCCAGCGTCAGCATCATGCTCTGGCGCAGGGCGTTCTTGGCAATGCCGTACTGGCTCTGCGGCTTGCAGGGCGTGCTCTCATTGATAGCACCCTCCCAGTAGCCGACCTCATGCATCGTACCCATGACGCTCAGGTCCTTCAGGCCGCCGTCGATCAGCGTGTTCAAAAACGTCACATGGCTGGACAGATCCTTCATGTGGGCGGCGGAATTATGGCGGAAGCCATCGCGCCAGGCAAGATGGATGCAGACGTCCGGGCTGCCCAGCTTGCGGTACAGGTCGGCGTCACCGCCGAACAGCGGCACATCGCAGAACTCGGCGCGCTCGTCGACGCCCTTGAAGTTAAAATCCGCCGCAATGACGCGGTAGCCGCGGTCCAGCGCATTTTTTACGACATGGCGGCCAATGTAGCCCGCTGCACCGGTAACAAGAATCGTTTTCATAACTGTTCCTCTCTGACCGGCAGCAGATCGTAGAGCTTCTGCAGCCGCATCTGGTATAAAAGCAGTGCCATTGTTTGTTTTTTATTGTGCCCTGCGTCATGCAGGGTGTCCAGCAGACTGCCCGGGTACGGGGCCAGGGCCTCCCGCAGCGTGCGCCAGGCCTTGCGGCGCAGCACGCCCGGGGCGTGTGCGTCGCGCAGCTGGTGCATCAAAAAGGTGACAGCCTGTGCGCGGCGGTCCTTCCAGACGGCCTGCAGCTCCTCCGGGCCGCACCAGCGCTGGGCGGCGTGGAATTCAGCCTCCGTCCATGGCTCCAGCGCCCGGATGCGGCCCAAAAGTGCCTGCGCCGTGTGCGCGCAGGAGGTGCTCTGCGCACTCTCAAAATGGCGGTAGACGACCTGCGGGATGTAGACCGCCTTGCCGACACGCCGATAGGCTGCGGCGTTAAAGACAAAGTCCTCCAGCCCGTAGCTGCACCGCTCATTGAAACGCAGCCCCAGCAACGCCGTGCGGCGGTAGAGGGCGTTCCATACAAACTGCGGGCCGCTGTTCTCCAAAAAAGCACCGTAGCTGCCGCCGCGGCCCAGCGCTATCGTGCAGGGGCTTCCGGCAGGGTGCGGCTGCTCGGCAAAGGTACCGTCCGGGCGCTGGCGCAGCAGCTCATAGCCGCCGCGCACAAGGTCGGCGCGGGTGTCCTCCGCCGTCTGCAAAAGCAGGCGCAGCGCTCCCTGCCAAAACAGGTCATCATCGTCACAGAAGGTGATGTACTCCCCGCTTGCGGCCTCCATGCCGCGGTTGCGGGCCGCGCAGATGCCGGCATTCTTCTGGGTGATGACGTGGATGCAGGGGTACTCGCTCGCCAGCGCGTGACAGAGCCGGTCCGTGCCGTCCGTCGAGCCGTCGTTGACGATGATGATCTCGAGCTCCGGCACCTGCTGGGAAAGGATGGATTCCACGGCGGTGCGCAGGGTCGTCTCGGCATTGTACGCCGGGATGATCACGCTGATCTTGGCCATGGGGGTACCTCCTTTCGCATTTCGCATTATTTTTTCAGTTTCAGATATAATTTTCCGTAAGGCAGCGGCAGCGGTACGGCACGCTGCAAAAAGCCGATCTTCCAGCGTGCCTCTGCAAAGTCACGGCTTGCCTGCCGCGGGTGGGTCAGGTAGTGCGCTGTGTGCTGCGGCGCGGCCAGCGGATAGGTGCCGCCGTCCTCAACCGTCAGGTCACCGAGCAGATTCAGCTGTAAAGCTGTCGGGCTTTCCACCAGCCGCAAAAACGGGGCAATGGCCCGCTGCGGCGGGATGGGCTGGCCGTTCAGCACGCTGTCCCGCCAGGCGGCGGCAAAGCGGCGCACGCCGGATTGAATCTGTGCAATGCGCGGCTCGGCGGGCTGCCTGGCCGTGCGCACACGGACGATGCCCCCCTTTTCCGCGCAGTAGCCCAGCGTGGCCCCGACATCCTGTGAGAGCAGGCGTTCGAGCATCGGCTGACCCGCCCAATACAGGCGCGGCGCGGGCTTACCGTCAAACAGGAATACTTCCGTTTGGTCGGGCGCAAAGCGGGTGCGCAGCCGGTCATCCGCCGAGAGCTGCAGCCCGTGCAGCGGAAATTGCAGCAGTCGCTCTAACAGCAGCTGCGTTGTACCGCCGCTGCCTATGTCAACAAGGAAATCGCCGGAGCGGATGCCCTGCGCAGACAGATAGGCCGTGACCGCGTCGGCGGCGTCCGGGCGTGGCAGCTGCCGAAAAAAGGCGTGCAGCGCTTCCCTGTCCGGCTGCTTCAAATCAAACTGCCTGTCCGCCAGCTCCGGCGGGCAGGTCGTGCCGCAGTATTCGGCGATCTGCGCACCGGTCAAAGTCTGCCGCGGCAGGGCGGCCAGCACTGTGGCCCAGTCCCCCGCCGCCAGAAACGCCGGAGCCAGGCTGCGGCGGGAGACCTGTAAATAGCCGGTCTCCTCCTGCGGGTAGAGCGTGTGATAGACGTCCCGCATCAGGTACATATCGCGGGCGAGGAAATACAACCGGGCCTCCGGGCGGGCGGCACGGCGCGTGTGCAGCCATTGGCAGAATGCCGCTGCCAGCGGTCCCAGCACGGAAAAGCCGAGAGCCTCACCGTCAGATCGCTGCTGCGGCAGACGGTTTTCCACAAAAGCCGCAGCGTCATCCGCAGGTGCGGACGGCGTCGGCAGATGCCAGGCGGTGATGCCAGCCAGCGCGGCCCCGGCCACATCGGCGCGCCAGCTGTCACCGATGAAAAGCAGCTGCTTCACCGTGAGACCGGTTTCCTGCAAAAAGCGCTTGAACAGTCTGCCGCTGCGCTTCTGCACACCGTAAGTGCAGGAGACAAAGCCGCCGTCAAAGCAGGGATAGCCGCAGCGGCGCAGCATCGCGTCGATCTGCGTCTGCGGCAGGTACATATCGGAGATATAGTAGAGCTTTTTCCCCTGCTTTTTAAGCGTTTGCACCGCATCCAGCACGGGCTTGTTCGCCGCACAGGCGGCCAGCTCTGCAGCACACTCCGCCGCCGCGTCATAGCGGGCAAGGCAGGGGCGGGCGTAGATTTCAGCCAGTGTTACCTCCCTGCTCTGGGCGGCGCGGGCCTCACGCTCGGCCCGGATGCGGGCAGCGTAAAAATCGTCGCCCATCAGGCGGAAAAGTCCTGTCGGCACAGCAACGTCGCGTTTTATAAGCGTGTCAAACACGTCAAAGGCGACGGCGTCAAAGTGCGCAGCTTTATGGCAAATTTGTTTTGTCAGATTCATGGCAGGTACGGTATCTGCGGGCGGAACCGCACCCCGGCGGCAAAGCCCTTCCAGATGATTTTTATGCGCTCGGCGCGGCAGCCCTGCCTGTCGCGCAGGACCTGTACGGTGTGCCAGCTGTCCTTGGCCAGCAGCCACAGCCAGCCGGACAGTCCCTCCCGGCGGTAGAGCACCACATCGTTGCGGTAAAAATAGCGGTAGCGTGCCCAGCGGGCGGGCACATCCCTGGCAATGTTCACGACGCCGGGGTTCTGCATGGCGTGCACGACCCGGCTGGCCGGGATGACATAGCAGGGCTTTGCGCGGGAAATGCGGCGGGTGTACTCCCAGTCGTCGGACCAGATGAAGAACTCGGCAATCGGCAGGCCGAACTGCCGCACGGCTTCGGTGCGCAGGAACAGCGAGACAAAGCTCGCCATCACGGCGGGAACCTCCGCCGCATCGAAGCCGTCAATATCGCGGTACATCGTTTTGCGCTGCAGGTTCATCGGCTGGTCGGTGCCGTCCGGGGCGAGTGCCCTGCTGGACAGCCAGCCGCAGCCGTCGCCGTGGGCGGCATCGGCAGCCAGCAGTGCGGCCAGCGCGTCCGGCTCGGGCAGCGTGTCATCGTCCATGATCCAGACGGCCTCACACCCCAGCTCCGCCGCGGCGCGGATGCCGTAGGCAAAGCCGCCCGCACCGCCGAGGTTTTCCCCCGGATTGCGGCAGACCAGCCCCGGCATTGCCAGCGTCTTTATATAGTCCGCTGTGCCGTCAGTGGACGCATTGTCCACCAGCAGCACCGTAAAGCCCTGCACGGTCTGAGCACGCAGGGCGGCCAGGCATTGCTTCAGCAGCGGCAGACGGTTGTAGGTCACGACGATGGCCGTGACATTTCTTGCGTCAAGCATCTTTTTTCGGGAAGAATTTGCGCTTGAGGAAGGCTGTGCCCTTGCGCAGCCAGTTCTGGTGCTCCATGTAAACGATGCTCAGTTCCTCAAAGCTGATGTTGTTCGTGGTGAGCCAGGCATCCAGCAGACGCTCGCTCACAAAGCCAAAGACCCGGCGGTCATTGACCGTGTAGCCCGTCATGTCCAGCTCCCGCTCAAGCTCAAACAAAATGTCGAACAGCCAGGTGCAGTAGTGCTGCAAAAGTTCCTTCTTCATGACGAACATGTTGAAGTGGTGGCCGTGGGTCTTGGACATATACAGGTCATACGCGGGCAGGTACTCGGGGCATTTGCGCGCAATGATGGCGCGGGTCACCTCCAGATCCTGCTTGTGATGGGCGTGGATATACTGGGTGTAGTTCGTCTCAATAAAATAGTGGCGCTCCTTCGGCAGGACGACGTTCGTCGTAGCCAGAATGCTGCAGAGCTCCTCATGGCTGATGACACGCGACTTCTTGTCCGCAAAGCGGCTTTTGCGGCGGCTGGCAAAATAGCGGCGGTAATGCACGATGCCGATATAATCGGAATCGATGTTGTGCGCCGCCCAGTACAGGCCCGTCAGCTCGCAGAAATTTGCGTTGCGCTCCGAGATATTGTCGCCGGTATCATCGCCGATATAGCCGCAGGCCGGGTGGACGGCATGGCCCATCTGTACCGGAAGGTACATCGGGTCATCCGGCACCCAGTACGGTTTATGCGTTGCTACGATAATGGTGGTCTGCAATGTGTTCTACCCGCCTTACATACATTCCTATACTCTTTTTCCTGGTGAGCTTGCTAAACCTATAGTATAACGCTTTTTGGCAGGAATACAAGTTACAGAACGGTAAAAAGGTCATTCGCCCTCGTTTTCAAAGGTCTCCTGCTCCTCGGCCAGCTTTTCCCACTCGTCGTAGAGCTCCTGCTGGTGGAAGCGGGTGTCGTCAAGCTCGTCGCATTTGTCGCGCAGCAGCAGATGGTCGCGCAGGACCTCGGGGTCGTTGATCTCATTTTCCAGCTCGACAATATGCGCCCCCAGCTCCTCGATCTCGCTTTCCACCTTTTTCAGGCGGGCGCGGACCTCGGCACGGCGCTTGCGCTGCTCCTTGCCGTATGCCTGCTTTTTGGCAGTGTCCTCGGTCTTTTGCTGCTCCTGGGTCTTACCGGCGTCACGGTTTTGCAGGGCGGCAAAGCTCGGGTAAAACGTCGCTTTGCCGTCCTCCAGGTACATGATCGGGCAGCCCAGCGTCTGCATCAGGTAGCGGTCATGGGTGACAAGCAGCAGTGTGCCGGTGTAGGCTGCCAGCGCCTGGGTCAGGCTCTCGCGCATGTAGATGTCCAGGTGGTTCGTCGGCTCGTCCAGGAACATCAGGTTCGGGCGCTCGAGCGCCAGCTCGGCAAAGCGCAGGCGGGCCAGCTCACCGCCGGACAGCGACGCACAGTCCTTAAAGACCTCCTCGCCGCGGTAGCCGAAGCGCGCCAGATGGCTGCGGACCTCGAGCTCGGTAAAGCGCGGGTACTGGTTCCAGATGGCGTCAATGACGCGGCCTGCGCGGCGGGCCTGCTGCTGGGTGAATACGCCCGGCTTGGCGCCGCTGCCCAGGCGAACCATACCGCCCGACGGGCGGCGCTTGCCGTCCAGCACCTGCAAAAGCGTGGACTTGCCTGCGCCGTTGGGACCTGCAATGACGAGCTTGTCCCCGCGGTGAACGACGTAGTCCAGGGCGTCGATGAGGGTGCGTTCACCGATATGGACGCTCAGGTTCTTCATGATGACCAGCTCGTCATAGGGCTCAATGTCGTACTCAAAGCGAAAGTTCAGCTCCCACGCCTCGGTGGTCGGGGCCTCGACGATCTCGAGCTTTTCCAGCTGCTTGCGGCGGCTCTGGGCCATCTTCGTCGTGGAGGCGCGCACAAGATTGCGGTCCACGTAGTCCTGCAATTTGGCAGCTTTTTCTACAGCGGCGTCATGCAGCTTCTGCTGGCGCTCGTCAGCGGCCTCGCGCTGGGGCAGATAGGCCGAGTAGTTGCCGCGGTAGGTCTTGATGCTCTTGCCGCGCAGCTCCCAGATGCGGGTGCAGACGGCGTCGAGGAAGTAGCGGTCATGGCTGACAACGAGCACCGCACCGCGGTAGGCTTTCAGATAATTTTCGAGCCACTCCATCGTTTCCAGGTCCAGATGGTTCGTCGGCTCGTCCAAAATCAGCAGGTCGGGGCGCTCCAGCAGCAGCCGTGCCAGACGCAGCCGGGTCTGCTCACCGCCCGAAAGCACGCCCGCCAGCTTTGTCCAGGTGTCGGCGGGAAAGCCCATGCCGTTGAGCACCTTTTTGATCTGGGTGTCCATGTTATAAGCGTCCATCGCGTCGATGACAGCGGTGCAGTGGGCGATCTTTTCGGTCAGTTCCGCATTGTGCGGGTCTGCGGCCAGCTGCTTTTGCAGCGCGTCCATCTCCTGCATGGCGTCAAGCGCCGGGGTAAAGACCAGCCGCATTGTGGCATAGATGTCCAGTGACGGGTCCAGCCGGGCGTTCTGTTCAAGGTAGCCGGTGGTCACACCGGTGCCGAACGCGGCATCTCCGGCGTCAGGCAGGCTCTCGCCACAGAGGATCCGCAAAAGCGTCGTCTTGCCGGTGCCGTTGGCACCGATGATGCCGATACGGTCCCCGTGCTCGACACCTGCATTTACATCACGCAGTACCTCGTGTTCGCCGAAGCTCTTGCCTAAGTTTTGAAGTTCCAACAACATAGCGGTACATCCTCAATTCCAAAATGATGCCGCCGCCTGACAAACGGGCAGCGGCAGTGCGCCCTCGCCTTACAGCAGGGCTTCGTTGCTGTGGCGGCGGTTGCGCACGCCGATATTTTCCAGCTCCTCCGGCTCCATCACGATGCGGTAGAGCTCCTCATAGGAGCTCACCGTATATTTGGGCGTGATGCCGGACTTGTTTTCAAGATTGCCGGGGTTGAACCAGCAGGTATCCACACCGGCGTTCAGGCCGCCCTTGATGTCGGCCAGCAGATCGTCGCCGACCATCAGCACGCGGCTCTTGTTCGTGATGCCGAGGTCACGGAGGGCATGCTCAAACAGCTTGGCGCTGGGCTTGGCCGCGCCGACCTTCTCGGAAATATAAATGCCGTCCATGTACCTGTCGATGCCGGAGGCCGCAATGCGGGACTCCTGCACGGCAATGGCACCGTTCGAGACGAGGGCCAGCGTGGCGACCTCGCTCAGCTCCTCCAGCGCGGTCAGTGCGCCGGGCAGCAGGTCGGCATGGGTCGCCAACAGCTCCTCATAGCGGTCATTCATGGCCTTGCCCTTGCCGTTGTCGGGCAGCTGCATGGTCTGCATGAAGCGGGAGAAGCGGATCTGGAACAGCTTCTGCTTGTTCAGCTGGCCTTTGGCCAGCGAGTCCCACAGCTCGCGGTTGACCTTGTGGTAGGTATCATAAGCGGCCTCGTCGTGGGGCAGCTCGTACTCGGCGAGCATATCGGTCAGGGCCTGGCGCTCTGCGGCGTCAAAGTCCAAAATCGTATTGTCAACGTCCAGCAGGACGCAGGTATAAATTGCCATCTTCGTAACCTCGTATGCTTATTGCGGTGTGGAATCGGCGTGGGTCGGCTCCGGCATCGGCGTGGGCACAGCGGTGGGTTCCGGCGTAGCCGCGGCGCTGACAGTCAGCACAAAGACGCTGTCCGCACCGTTGTTGACTGCGTGGATGTGGTAGGTGCCGGGCTCGTTGGCCGTGAAGGTCACCTGCGTGCCCGTTGTGCGCCAGGAGGTCTCCTCGCAGCCCCAGAGCGTGTCGCCGCTGCCGTTTTCCACGGTAGCCGTCAGCGTCGTACTCTGGCCTGCGGTCAGCGTGCCGGTGCCGCTGATGTTGATCGTGGTGGCCTCGGCCTCCACGGTGACAATCAGCTGTGCCGTCGAGAAGGTGCCGTTGATCTCAATGCCTGCCTTGATCGTGTAGGTCCCGGCGGCATCGGGCTTGAAGGTCAGGCTGCTGCCGTTCTTCTCCATCTCATCGTTGATGGACCACTGGACGTTCGCGGCGTCGTAGGCCTTGTTGCCCAGCTTGACCGCGGCATTGACAGTCAGGCTCTCGCCCTGCTTGATCGTCGTATCGCCCTTGTCCAGCGTCAGCTCGACGCGGGCATCGTTGAACATGGCCTTGACGGAGATGTCCTTGGTAATATTGTCATAGCGGGTCGCGGTGGTGACGCCGTCGCTCCACTTGTAGAACACAAAGCCCTCCGCCGCCACTGCCGTGACGTTGACGCTTGTGCCGGAGTCGGCCTGAATTTCGACGCTGGACACGCCGGTCTGGCCGTTGCCGGTCAGCGTGCCCTTGGCGCTGTCCTCGACCTCATAGCTGGCCGTGAACTTCGTCGGCGTCGAGGTCGGTACCGGCGCGTTGCTGCCTGCGGAGGCCGACGCACGCTGCGGGATGTCCGACGTGTCGGGACGGCTGTCCATCGTATTGCAGGCGTGGCTCTTGGCGTACTCCAGCAGGGCGCGTGCGCCGGAGGCGCTGAAACCGTTGGATTCAAAGTAGGTGCCCTCGCCGTAGCCGCGGGTGTTTTTAAGGGCCTCGGCGGTGTTCAGGTACTTGAAGCCCAGATCACTGCTGGCCGCCGCAATGGCCTGGTTGAACTGGTCAATGCGGGTCTGGGTCTCGGCAGCGTTCGTGCTGTCCTCGGTAACGGGCGGAATGCCCACCGCGATGATGTCGCAGTAGGCGTAGGCCGAGCGGATGCTCTGCAGGAACTGCTTGTAGTCGGCAATGAAGGAGTCCACACTGACCGAGCCGTCCACATCGTTCGCGCCCAGCACCACAAAGACGCGGCGTGCCTTCATCTTAGGGATGGCCTGCGGGATCGTGTAGCTGCTGGCGTCCGATGCAAAGTTTACACAGGAGGTGGACAGCGCCTTGGAAATCTGCAATCCCTCCTGCCCGACAAACTGATTCAGCGTGATGCGGGTATCCTTCTGCAGCGTCACGGCGTACTGGTCACCCGCAAAAACGCTGGCCGTAATGTAGGCGTCATCCGCCGCGCTCTGCGGCAGGATGGAATCCAGCGTCGTATCCAGCGGGTAGGCGTCCGGGTCGTAGGAATCCTTCCCGCCTGCAAACAGGCCCAGCTTCGTCGGCAGCACCCATGCCGCCAGAATGCTCATCACAACGGCCAGCGCGCACAGCGCCAGCACCACACACGCTTTGCGCTGTGTCGGGCTCAGGCCTTTTTTCTCCTCATTACGTTCTCTGCTCATCGGGAACGGCAACCTCCTTAATTATCGAAAGCGGGCGTACCCATGGCCACAACCCACCTAGTATACATAGTATAGATTATATCATATTTGCCGGGCTTTGAACATGGTTTTCAAAAAATTGTCACGTATTACAATTTTATTACAAGCAAAAAGCCCGGGATTTGACATCCCGGGCAAAATTGGGTTCGATTTCAGGAAAGCAGCATCCTGTCGTTGGCAAACTCGCCGTCGCTGACCTGCTCAAAGCGCTGCAGCAGGTCGCTGACCTGCAGGTTCTTCTTTTCCTCGCCGCGCACATCGTAGATGACGTGACCCTCGTACATCATGATCAGGCGGTTGCCGTACTTGATGGCATCCTTCATGTTGTGGGTGATCATCAGGGTGGTCAGGTGGTTTTCCTCGACGATCTTCTCGGACAACGTCAGCACCTTGGCCGCGGTCTTGGGGTCAAGGGCGGCGGTGTGCTCGTCCAGCAGCAGGAGCTTGGGCTTTTTGAGGGTTGCCATCAGCAGCGTGACAGCCTGGCGCTGACCGCCGGAGAGCAGACCGACCTTGCTGGTCATACGGTTTTCCAGCCCCAGATCCAGCGTTTTGAGCAGTTCGTAGTATTCGTCGTGCTCCTTCTTCGTGATGCCGGTCTTGAGCGTGCGGGCAAGACCCCGGCGGGCCGCCAGGGCCAGGTTCTCGTCGATCTGCATCGTCGCGGCGGTGCCCATCATCGGATCCTGGAACACGCGGCCAATGTACTTGGCACGCTGGTGCTCGGACAGGCGGGTCACATCCTTCCCGTCAATAATGATTTTGCCCATATCCACCGGCCAGACGCCCGCGACGGCGTTCAGCATCGTGGATTTGCCCGCGCCGTTGCCGCCGATGACCGTGACAAAGTCGCCGTCCTCCAGCGTCAGATCCAGTCCCTTCAAGGCGACCTTCTCATTGACGGTTCCTGCATTGAAAGTCTTGTATACATTCTTGATCTCAAGCATTGTCCTTGCCTCCCTTTTTCACGGGTACTTTGGTGAAGTATTTGCCCTTCCAGTACGGGATGGTCAGGAACACCGCCACGACCAGCGCGGTCAGCAGCTTGAGGTCATCGGTGGACAGACCCATGCGCAGCACGAAGTTCATAACGATGTAGTAGATGATCGCGCCGATGACAGCGGCGGTCAACTTGAGCGCAAAGTTGCGGAAGATCTTGCCGAAGATGACCTCACCGATGATGACGGCGGCCAGACCGATGACAATGGCGCCGCGGCCCATGTTGATGTCCGAGAAGCCCTGGTACTGGGACAGCAGACCGCCCGCCAGCGCCACAAGGCCGTTGGAAACCATAAGGCCGAGCACGATGGTGACGTTCGTGTTGATGCCCTGGGCGCGGGCCATGTGCTGGTTTGCGCCGGTAGCGCGCAGCGAGCAGCCAAGCTCCGTGCCGAAGAACCAGTACAGCACGCCGATCAGGACCGCGCAGAAGATGAGCAGCACGAAGATCGGGTTGTTGAGCGCCAGCGCGCGGACATAGCGGGCCGAGACCAGCAGGCTGTACTTGTCCACACTGATGGGCAGGTTTGCCTTGCCGCCGCCCGTGCCGGTGCCCATGATGCGCAGGTTGATAGAATACAGCGCCAGCTGGGTCAAAATACCGGCCAGAATTGCCGGGATGCCGCAGGCCGTGTGGAACAGACCCGTAACAAGGCCCGCCAGCATACCGGCCAGCGTGGCTGCCACAAGGGCGACGCCCACAGGCACGCCGTTGAGCACCAGCACCACGCAGACCGCGCCGCCCGTGCCGAGGGAGCCGTCAACGGTCAGATCGGCCACATCCAGAATGCGGTAGGTAATGTACACGCCGATGGCCATGATGCCCCAGATGAGGCCCTGTGCCACAGCGCCGGGCATGGAGTTTATCAAAGAGGTCAGGAAATCCATAAAAACATCCTCATTTCGTAAAGCACCAAAACAGCGGGGAAAGAGAAAATCTCCCCTTCCTCGCTGTTATGATGATTTTCAGTCGCTGTTCAGTTCAATCAGCCGATAGCCACGTAGTCGGACGGCGGGGTGATGCCCAGCGCCTCGCAGTTGGCGGCGTTGTACTTCTTGGTCACGTTCGGAGCGAACTCAACGGGCATCGCAGAGACGTCCGCGCCGTCCGCCAGGATCTTGGCAGCCATCTCACCGGTGGCGTAGCCGAGGTCGTAATAGCTGATGGAGAGCGTTGCAACGCCGCAGCCGGAGCAGATGCCTTCCTCACCGGCCACAACGGGGACCTTGGCGGGGATGACAACGTTTGCGATGGCCTCGGTGTTGGAGGCTGCGGTGTTGTCAGTGGGGATGTAGATGACGTCGGAGTTATCGGCGGCAGTCTGGGCCACGGAGGTGACGTCGTTCGTATCGGTGAAGGCATAGCGGGCAACGGTGTAGCCCTCCTCGGTCAGGTAGCCTTCAATGACGTCGCACTGGTAGACGGAGTTCGGCTCTGCACTGCAGTAGAGCAGACCGACGCTCTTGGCATCCGGGAAGAGTTCCTGGATCATGGCTGCCTGCTGGTCCAGCGGAGCCAGGTCAGAGGTGCCGGAAATATTGTTGCCGACAGTGCCGGTCCAGTCGCTGATGTCCAGCGCGGTGGCGTAGTCAGTGACGGAGGTTCCCAGCACCGGGATGTCGGCAGTCGCCTGTGCGGCGGCCTGCAGCGGTGCGGTGGCGTTGGCAAGGATCAGGTCAACGCCGTTGGAGACAAAGCCATTCACAATGGTGGCGCAGTTGGCGGAATCGCCGGATGCGTTCTGCTCGTCAAAATTGACGCTGCCCTCGCCCAGCTTCTCGACCAGAGCATCCTTGAAGCCCTGAGTAGCGGCATCCAGCGCTTCATGCTGGACAAGCTGGCAGATACCGATGTTATAGACCTTGCCATCCGCAGCGGCGGTGCTGTCAGCAGTGCTTGCAGCAGCCTCGGTGCTGGAGGCGGTGTCCGCAGCAGAAGCGGCGGTGTCGGTGGATGCGGTGGAGCCGCAGGCGGCCAGACCCATGGTCATGGCGGCTGCCATCATAAGGGAAACTGCTTTTTTCATGTCTATTCCTCCATAGTACCTGCTGCGCAACCTTTTTGTTTCAGGTGTACACCCGCGTCTCCTCACGCGGGTCCCTCATGCGCAGCCGGTTTAGTGCTTTAAAGTATAGCACACTTCACCGGTTTAAAGCAAGTGCAAATACGTATAATGCGTCATGCGATTTACAGCGTTTTTTGGCTATATTGACGAATGTCCAAATTGATGCCCCGTAGGGGCGGATTCCCATATCTGCCCGTGGCACCCGCCGTAAGCTGCACGGGCGCATATAGAATGCGCCCCTGCGGAGGCGAACAAAAAGCCCCAGCTTGCAAATAAGCTGGGACAACTTTCGGTTTTATTCCGCAAAGCAGGCGTTTTCCGCCTTGGCGATCAGTTCCACAAAGCGGTGGGGGTTGCTGGCTGTGCGCAGGCTTTCCACAAGGTCGCTGCGGCTCAGAAGGTTTACGAGCCGCGCCAGGATCTGCAGATGCAGGCTCTCACTGCCCGGCGGAACAGCGATCATAAACACAAGATCCACGGGTTTCCCGTCCGGTGCGCCCCAGTCAACACCGCGGCGCAGCAGCAGCGCCGAGATGCCCGGTGCGGACACGCCCGCGTTGCAGGCGTGGGGCAGCGCAATGCCGCCCCCGATGGCCGTTGTACCGCCGAACGTTTCCCGGTAGCTGACCGCATTGTAGTAGGCATTGCCGTTGGTGATAACGCCGATGCCCTCCTGCAGCTCGACCAGAATGCCGAGCGCGTCGGCAGAGTTATCGATCTTTGCATAGAGCAGTACGCCCTTGGGGTTCATCAGTTCGCTGACCTTCATCGTCAAACCTCACGTCCTTCGGCCCTGCCGATCAGACTGTACAGATACTCCCCCACTGCGCCCTCGGCGCAGGTGCAGGTCGTCACATGGTCGGCGGCAGCCTTGACCTCTGCCGGTGCGTTGGCGACAGCCACGGCGTAGCCGGCCTCCCGCATGATCTCCAGGTCATTGTAGTAATCACCGATAACGACGGTGTTCTTCATGGATTTGCTCATGAGTGCGCACAGGTCATGCAGACCGCTGGCCTTGCTGACGCCGCTGGGCATGATCTCTAAGTAAATGCTGTTCGTGGCCAGGAAGTAGTTTTCCCGCCCGTAGTACCGCGTCTTGGCGTACTGGCCCAGTTTACGGATGCTCTCCGGGTCGGAGGCAAAGACGACCTTGACCCAGCCGTCGGGCACGCTCTCCACCGGGCAGGCAATGCTGCCGAGGTGCTCGTCCACCTGATGGGCGTGGGTCACCTCATTGGCATGGATGACGAACATCTCGCCGTTTCCAGCCATGACCTCCACGCCTATATGCGGGAACTTGTTCAGGATGTCAAGGATGGCCGTCGTCGCCTGCTCGCGGTTCAGCGTCGAGCGGTGCAGCACCGACTCGGCGGAGAAATCATACAGCAGCGCCCCGTTGCAGGAGATGGCCGGCAGCGACAGGCGGATGTTCCCCAGCGCCGCGCGGATGGACTCCGGCGGGCGGCCCGTTGCCACCGTAAAAAGCCCCCCCATGCCGGTGTACAGCTGGATGACCGCGCGGTTGCAGGCGGGGATGCCCTCCTTGGCCGTCAGCAGCGTATTATCCATATCACAGATCACAAGGGTATCGCTTAGGGGTGGTTTCATGCGCGATGTTCCTTTCTTAACCGTGTCAGAAGCTCTGTAAAATAGGGCGGCAGGGGCGAATCAAACTGCATCCACTCCCCTGTCCGCGGGTGGACAAAGCCCAGCTCCTTGGCGTGCAGGCACTGGCCATTCAGCGATTTGATGCAGTTTTTGGGGCCGTACACAGCATCCCCTGCCAACGGATGCCCCGTCGAGGCCATGTGTACACGAATCTGATGGGTGCGCCCGGTCTTTAATTTGCACGCAATATAAGTGAAATTGCCGCAGCGTTCCAGCACCTGCCAGCCCGTGTAGGCATACTTGGCCCCCGCCGCGTTCTCGGCCAGGACGGCCATTTTCTTGCGGTCCCGCGGGTCGCGTCCGAGCCACTTTTCCACAAAGCCCTCGTCCTCCTTGAGGTTACCGTACACCACGGCATGGTAGACGCGGTGGATGCTGTGTACGCTCATCTGGGCGCTGAGCGCCTGATGGGCGGCATCGTTTTTGGCAACGACGAGAAGGCCGCTCGTGTCCTTGTCAATGCGGTGGACGATGCCCGGGCGGATGGCCCCGCCGATGCCCGACAGCTGCCCCGCGCAGTGGTAAAGCAGCGCGTTGACGAGCGTGCCGTCCGGGTTGCCGGGGGCCGGGTGCACAACCATGCCCTTAGGCTTGTTGACAACGAGCAGGTCGTCGTCCTCGTACACAATGTCCAGCGGGATGTTCTGGGGCCGGGCCTCGATGGGCTGCGGGTCAGGCAGGTCGATGGCGTAGACTTTGCCGGGCGCCACCTTATCCTTTTTGTTGACGGGCGCGCCGCCGCAGGTCACAAGCCCCTGCTCGATCAGATTTTGCAGCGCACTGCGGGACAGCGTCGGGCACTGCCCGGCCAGCCAGGCGTCCAGGCGTCCGCTGTCGCCGGGGGCTGCGGTAAGCTCAAGCCGCTCCATCTTCGTCCGCCTTTGGCTCTGCGGTCTTATCCTTTTTGAAAGAGTCCAGCAGCACGGCGAGCATCAGCAGGCCGACGCCAACACAGACGCAGATGTCCGCAAAATTGAAGATGGCAAACCGCATGAACAGCACGTTGATGTAGTCCACGACCACACCGTTGAGCACGCGGTCAATGAGGTTGCCCACGCCGCCGCCCAGTACCAGCGTCCAGGCTGCGCGCTCTGTCAGCGGCATTTTGCGCACGAACAGCATGATAAGGACAGCCAGCAGCATGACCGACGTCATGCCGATGAGCAGTCCCTGCTTACCGGCCAGCATCGAAAACGCCATGCCGTCATTCAGGCAGTAGCGCAGCTCCACAACGCCGGGCAGCACGTCCATGCTGCCCACCGGCAGCAGCGCCGCCGTGGCCCAGTGCTTGATGAGCTGGTCAATGACGACCAGAATGGCCGCTCCTGCCAGCGATAACAAACCAGAAATCATACAACACCTTATCCGAAAAAATCAGCGGTGCTTAAACGTATAAGCACCGCTGACGGTAGAGTAAATTTACTGCTTCAAGACCTTAGCGCAGCGCGGGCAGAGGCCGTCCTCACCGACGGTGGTCTCGTACTTCCAGCAGCGCAGGCACTTGTTGCCAGCCGCATGGGCAGCGCTGACGCCGAGACCCTCGACCAGGCCCTTGACGCCGCCCTCACCCTCGACAAGGTCAACGTGGGAAACGATGAACAGGTCAGCCAGCTCATCCATCGGGATGGCGTTCAGGAAGTCGTAGACCTCCTTGCTGCAGTACAGCGTCAGACCGGCCTCCAGCGCAGAGCCGATGACCTTATCGGCACGGGCCTGCTCCAGCACCTTCTTGACGTCGTCGCGGATGGCCATGATGCGGTCCCACTTAGCTTCAAACGCCTCATCGGCGGCAGCCTTGGCCTCGGGCATCTGCTCAAAGACAACATAGTCCTTCATGCCGTCCAGCTTCGGGATGTAGCTCCAGATCTCCTGGCTGGTGAAGCACAGGATGGGTGCCAGCAGCTTGGTGAAGTCGACCAGAATGCGGTACAGCGCGGTCTGGGCACAGCGGCGTGCATGGTCATCTGCGCAGTACAGACGATCCTTGATGACGTCCATGTAGAAGTTGGACATATCAATGACGCAGAAGTTGTACAGTGCGTGGTAGGCACGGCTGAAGTCGTAGTGCTCGTAGGCATCGCGCATGGTGGCGGTCAGCTTGTTGCAGGCCTCGAGTGCCCAGCGGTCGATCTCGAACAGCTGGTCATCATCGACCATATCCTTCGCGGGATCAAAGTCGCTGATATTGCCCAGCATGAAGCGGGCCGTGTTGCGCATCTTGCGGTACGCCTCAGACAGCTGGCGGAAAATTTCCTTACCGGCGCGGACGTCGACGGTGTAATCGCTGGAAGCGACCCACAGACGGATGATGTCAGCACCGTAGTCGCGGATGATCTCACTGGGCTCCATGCCGTTGCCGGCGGACTTGTGCATCTGCTTGCCCTTCTCATCCACGACCCAGCCGTGGCACAGAACCTCCTTGTACGGGGCCACACCCTGGGTGGCGACGCTGGTCAGCAGACTGGACTGGAACCAGCCGCGGAACTGGTCGGCACCCTCCATATACATATCAACGGGCCAGCGCAGCTCGGGGCGCTCGCGGCAGACAGCGCTCCAGGTGGAGCCGGAGTCGAACCAGACGTCCATGATGTCGGGGTCCTTCTCCCAGTCGGAGGCACCGCACTCGCAGACCTCGGTCTTGGGCAGGATGTCGTTGGCATCGTACTTGTACCAGGCGTCGCTGCCCTCCTTGCGGAACAGGTCGGACACAGCCTTGATGGAGGCATCGGTGATATGGTACTTGCCGCACTTCTTGCAGTAGAATACCGGGATGGGCACGCCCCAGACGCGCTGGCGGCTGATGCACCAGTCACTGCGGTCACGGACCATACCGGCCATGCGGTCATGGCCCCACGCCGGCTGCCAGTGCACGCTGTCAATGGCCTTGTAGACGTCCTCCTTGAAGGCGTCGATGGAGCAGAACCACTGCTCGGTAGCACGGAAGATGATGGGATGATGGCAGCGCCAGCAATGCGGGTACTGGTGGGTGATGTGCTGCACACCCATCAGATGGCCGCTCTCCTTGATGTGCTCCAGAATGACCTTGTTGGCGTCCCAGACCTTGAGACCGGCAAACTTCTCGCCCGCCTCGGCGGTCAGGCGGCCCGCGTCGTCCACGGGAACGACAACGGGAACCTGCGGATAGTGATTGACGCAGACCTCAAAGTCCTCAACACCATGGCCGGGAGCGGTGTGGACGCAGCCCGTGCCGCCTTCCAGCGTGACGTGGTCGCCCAGAATGACCAGACCCTTGCGGTCAAGGAACGGATGCTGATACTGCATGAGCTCGAGCTCACTGCCGAGAACAGTCTCGGGCAGGACCTCGTACTCGTCGATGTGGCAGCCCTTCATCGTGGACTCAACGAGCTCGCGGGCCATGATGTGGTAGGCGTCACCGATCTTGACGAAGGCATATTCCAGATTGGGGTTCAGGCAGGTCGCGACGTTGGCGGGCAGCGTCCAGGTGGTGGTCGTCCAGATGACGATCCATGCCTTGTCCAGCGGGATGTTATGCTTGGCCAGCACGCCGTTGGGGTCGTCGGTCAGCTTGAAGCGGACATAGATGGAATCGCACTCGTCCTCGGCGTACTCGATCTCAGCCTCGGCCAGGGCGGTGCGGTCCTCGGGGCACCAGTACACGGCCTTCATGCCCTTGTAGATGTAGCCCTTCTTGGCCATCTCGCCGAAGATCTCGACCTGGCGGGCCTCAAACTCGGGGCGCAGGGTCAGGTAGGGGTTCTCAAAGTCGCCCTGCACGCCCAGACGCTTGAACTGCTCGTTCATGACACCGATATGCTCGGTGGCAAACTCCTTGCAGATCTGGCGCAGCTCCAGCTTGGAGACACCGGCCTTCTTGTCGCCGAGGGAGCTCAGCGCCTTCAGCTCGATGGGCAGGCCGTGGGTGTCATAGCCGGGCACGTAGGGTGCCTGGAAGCCGGACATGTTCTTATAGCGGATGATGATGTCCTTGATGATCTTGTTCAGGGCCGTACCCATGTGGATATTGCCGTTGGCATACGGAGGGCCGTCGTGCAGGATGTACTGCGGCTTGCCCTCATTGTTCTTAATCATCTGCTCATAGACATGGTTCTGCTCCCAGTCCTCGAGCATTTTGGGTTCCTTCTTCGGCAGACCGGCCCGCATTTCAAACGGGGTCTGCATCTTATGGATGGTGTCGTTGTAGTTCTGCGCCAAAGTTTCCTACTCTCCTCTATTTATTGGATTCTTTAGTTATATCACATCGGGCGTCAGCTGTCAAAGTCAACGCCTTCAAAGTTATCGAACGCTGGGGAATTCAGCTCCTCCTGCGGTTCGCCACTTGCCTTTTTGCGGGTCGTGCGCCTGGTCGTACCGGCCTTGCGGCGGCGGGCAGGCTTGGCCTCCGGCTCGTCATACAGGCCGGAGACATCCTGGAACCGCGTCTCGTCGATGGCGGGCTCCTCCACGGGGATCGGGGCGGGCTCGGCTTCCTCCGGCTCCTCCGGGTGCGGCGCGATGGCAAATTCCACCGTGTCTACCTTTTCGCCCTGAGCCCGGGCACTTTCCGTCGGCTCCGGCACGGGCTGGGCTGTGGGCGGCTCATAGTAGGCCGTCTCCTGCATGGCGGGCATCTGGGCTGCCTGCTGTACCGGGGCCGACTCCGGCACAGGCTGGGCTGCAGGGGCCGTGTAGACCGGGGTCTGCACAGCGGGCTGCGGCTCTGCCGCAGGGGCAGCGGCCTGCTCCGGGGCCGGGGACGGCGGCGGAACGGGTTCATCCTCGGGCCGTCTGGTGTAATCGGGCAGTTTATTGATAAGGTTGATATGCTTGCGGTACATCTCGATCAGCGAACGCTTGAAGCTGTCTGCCTCACCCTTGAGCGTGACGATCTCCTGCTTGGCCAGCTCGACGTCATCGCGGGCGCGCTGCTCGCGATCCTCCGCCTTGATGTTGGCCGAGCGGATGATCTCCGCCGCTTTCTGCTTGGACTCGCGGATAATACTGTCCCCCATGCGCTGGGCGTTGATCATCGACGTACTCAGGGAGTTTTCCATCGTTCGGTATTTTTCAATGCGCTGGGCCAGCATGACGAGCTTTTTCTGCAAATCATCATTCTGGGCAGCCAGGTCGTCCATTGCCTGGGCGACCTGCTTGAGATAATCATCCACATCCTCACGGCGATAGCCCTGGAACGCTTTGTCAAATGTGACGTGGCGGACATCCTCGGAAGAGATCATGACGGCTTTCCTCCTGTATGCGGGGCACACGGCCCCGTTATTCCCTGCCCGCAGTGCTGCGGGCGATCCTGCGCTCAATATTGGTAAAAGGATATGAACAGACGATCCTTGCGGCTTTTGCCGCCGATGGCTGCCAGCTTGAAGCGCCCCACGCCGCGCACTGTAAAAATATCCGCGGCGTAGGCGGTCTCGTGGGCGGCCTTCAACGGCAGGTGGTTGATCTCCACACGGCCCGCGGCGATATATTCTGCCGCGCGGGTGCGGGAGGTGTGCAGCATGGCTGCCAGCACCGCGTCCGCACGCAGGGACGGCACGGTAGCCTCCTGCAGGGTGCGCTCGCGGCTTTCGGCCAGACGGGCGGGCAGTGCGTCGATGCACGCAGTATGCACGGTGCAGTGCCCTGCGCCGGTCAGCTCCGCGTTTATAAATTCCTGCTTGTCGGCGAGGATCACCGCGTAAAATGTGTCCTCACGCTCGGGGTCTGCCAGCAGGTCCCCCACGCAGCTGCGCTCAAGGCCAAGGCCCAGAATCGCACCGAGATAATCCCGGTGGTTCGGCAGCTTATCCCCGTAAGCGGTGCATTGCAGGTAGGCCAGCGGTTCTTCCTGCCAGGCGTCGGGCGGCTCAATACAGAGCACCCGGCGTTCTGCCGCGTCAAAGCCGCCCCAAAAGCGGATGCAGCTGCACCCGGCCTTGTTGCAGGCGGCCTGCGCCAGGCTCTGCTCCCGGTCCGAGAGAAAGCCCGTATAACGCGGGATGCCGCGGCTTACCGCAACGCGGCACAGCTCCTCGACACGGCGCATCAGGCGGCGCTCGTCGTCATTCTGCGGCGGCACAAAGCCGCGCACCGCATTGGCGGTATCAGAAGAAGACGCCATTGTTTTCCAGCTCGTCGAGCAGGTCGCCCATAATATCAACGTTGTACGGCGTAATAATGAAGGTGCTGGTCGCCACGCGCTTGATCTGGCCGTTGTTGGCGTACGCTACACCGGACAGGAAGTCGATCAGACGGCGGGAGACCTCTTTGCTGGCAGACTCCAGATTCAGCACCACAGTATGCTTGGCGTTGAGCTGGTCCGCAATGCTGGACGCATCGTCAAAGCGTTCCGGTTTGACCAGAACGACCTGCAGCTGGGTCGTCGCGTTGATGTTCACGACCTTATTGCTGTGCTGTTTGATCTCCTGCTGCTGGGTATACTCCTGCGCAGCTGCAGCCCCCTGCCCGCCGGGGAAAACATTCTCTTCAGTGTCATCTACATAGGATTCTGCTTCGGGATCGATACCGAGCTTGCTTCTCAAACTGTCAAGCATGGACATGGTCGTAAAACTCCTTTGATCAGAAAGCGCCGTTTACGTCAGCGCGTCATTACAGCGATATACATTAAATATTATCTTCTTTTTTGGCAGTCTTGTCAATACAAACGGCGTATTTTCGTTACAATAGTTTGCCGTCCTCCAAATTTGTGCCCTGCACGATGATCTCATCATAGAGGCGCACCTCATTTGCACTGCCGAGCTTGCCGTCCTCCGGGACAAGAATGTAGCGGTCGTTCTCATACAGCGTTGTGATCTTCAAAAAGCGCTGCAGGTTGCCGTACTTGACATAGACACCGCGCTGGCCGTTCACGATATGCAGCGCCGCCTTGTCGATGCGGATGCCCTCGTAGGTTTTTAAATCGACCTGCACGGTCTCGCAGCCCAGGCCCAGGACCTCGGCGCTGATGGTCTGGCATTGCAGCACGATCTTGGCAATGCCGTTGTCCTTGTCCTCGGTGACTTCCTCCACCGTGGCGGAAAGCGGGGTGTTCTGCTTGCCGGGTACGCTGATTTTCACCGTGGACAGACCGTCGAACCGTGCGGCGGTATCCAAATCGCAGACCGCGTAGAATTTCCAGCTGAAGCCCGTCGCGATCTGTCCGGCGCGGTTTGTATCCGCTGCCGGGAAGCCGTCTGCCAGCATTTTTTGCAGCGTGGCCGGGTCGGCATCGGCCAGCGCCCGACAGTCCGTCCGGATGTCGGGCGAGGCCTCCGTGCGGCTGAAATAGCCGTTCGTTGTGGCGGTGACGGTCTGCAGCGTGTCGAGCTGTGCCTTGATGCCGTCGTACTCGGTCTGCAGCGCTGCGATGGACTGGGAGAAATCCGCCGTCTGCCCGGTGCTGATCTGCAGACGGTTCTGGGCCAGCAGAAAGCTGTCCTGCGCGTCGGAGATGCCGGTATACTGGGCAGTGTCCAGCTTATCCAGCAGGTTGTACAACGCCTGCTTCGTCTGGTTTGTCAGCACCGAAAGCTCACTGCCGGCAGAATTCTGCGACTTCGTAAGCAGCGTGATGGAGCGCTCGAGCCGGTCCAGACGCTCACGCTGCAGGCCCTGGGTGTCATCGGTGTAGCATTCGGCTACCACCGTGCCGTTCGTCACGCGCTCGCCATCCTGCACAAGATAGCCGAGATTGCCGCTGCCCGGCACATCCACAGCGTCAAATGCCACAACGCCGGTCAGGTTCAGGCTTTCGGCCAGCGTGTAGCGGATGGCGGTCTCGGTCTTGTAGGACCGATGGAAGATCAACACGAACTGGACGGCAACATACAGCAGGAAGAGTGCCAGTGCCAGCAGACCCAGCGCGTGTAAAAGTTTTTTTGCCAGCGGGCGGTCCTGCCGGTTGCTCACGGTGCACCCTCCTTTCCGTTATTCCTCGTTGTGCAAAAAGGCCCGTACCAGCGTACAGGCGCGCTCGGTGACATCCTCCTCATCCAGATAGAGCCACACCGCGTCGTTCTGGCGGCGGAACCAGGTCAGCTGGCGCTTGGCGTAGTTGCGCGTTGCCTGCTTGAGACGCTCGGTGCATTCGGTCAGATTGGCCGTGCCCTCAAAGTACGGGAAGAATTCCTTGTAGCCGATGGCCTGCGCCGCCGTACGGTAGGCATCGCGGTGGTCGTAGACCTGCCTTGCTTCGTCCAGCACACTGTTTTCGACCATTTCGTCCACGCGGCGGTCAATGCGGCTGTACAGCACTGCGCGGTCCCGGCAGGTCAGGCAGAGGCAGAGCACATGGTAGGGTGCCTCGGCGGGCCTGGCCTCGCGGCGCTGGTCGCTCATGCGGCGGCCTGTGGCTTCAAACAGCTCCAGTGCACGGATGACGCGCGGCAGGTTGTTGGGGTGGACCTGAGCGGCGTAGTCGGGGTCGATCCTTTGCAGCTCGGCGTAAAGTGCCGCGCCGCCCTCGGTGTCCGCCCGCGCCTGTAATCGGACGCGGATGGCGGGGTCGGTCTTTTCCGGGGCAAACGCCATACCGCTCAAAAGACTGGTGATATACAGCCCCGTGCCGCCCACGACGAGGGGCAGTCTGCCGCGGGCCGTGATGTCCCGTATCAGCGGATCTGCGGCGGCGGTGAAATCCGCCACGCTGTAGGGGGTCTCCGGCGACAGAAAGTCCAAAAGATAATGCGGTATCCCCTGCCGCTCCTGCGCGCTCGGCTTCGCCGTGCCTACGTCGAGATTTTTGTAAATCTGCATCGAGTCTGCGTTGATGATCTCGCCGTCAAAGGCTCTGGCCAGCGCGACGGAAAGTGCGGTCTTGCCGCTGGCCGTCGGCCCGCCGACGGCGACGACGCGGGGTTTAGACAAGTCGGCCAAACTGCTTCTCCAGCTCCTTCCGGGTGATTTTCAATACGCAGGGCCGCCCGTGCGGGCAGAACGGCGGGACCGTGCCGTCCATGATGCGCTGGGCCAGCGCGAGCATCTCGGCGGCGTTCGTGCGGTCCCCCGCTTTGATGGCCGCGCGGCAGGCGATGGAATGCAGCACCCACTCGGTCTTTTCACGCAGGGCGTCGCGTCCGCCGTCGGCGAGCTTTGCCGCCAGCTCCACGATCATATCCTCTACATCGTCCACCGGCACGTCCGCGGGCACGGCGCGCACGACAACAGTCGAGCCACCGAAGTCCTCGGCCTCGATGCCGGCATCGGTCAGAAGGTCAAGGTTCTGCAAAACGGCCTGTTTTTCCGCGGCGGTCAGATTGACCTGCACGGGGACGAGCAGCATCTGGGACGGCACGCTGCCGTAGTCCTTGGCCAGCTGCTCAAACAGAATGCGCTCATGCGCAGCGTGCTTGTCGATAAGGCAAAGCTCACTGCCGCGCTCGGTGATGATATAGGTCTTGAACACCTCGCCGACAAGGCGCAGCGGCTCGCTTGCAGGCGGCGGGGTCAGCGTCGTCTGCTCGGGACGTGTGCTGACCATGTCGGGCAGGGCGCTTAAAGCATGCGGGTCATTCCGAACGTAATCCGTCTCGGGGTCTGTCGCGGGGGCCTCGTCGGGCAGCTCCGGCAGGATGTCCAGCACCGTGTCATCGCTGACGTCGTGGGGCATCGGCTGCGGGGCGGGAATCGTGACGGGCTCCGACGCGGGCGTTTCAACCGCCGTCACCGGCGTGACCGGGGTCAGCGGTCTCGGTGCAGGTCCCGCCGTGTAGGCGGGCTTCGGGGACTGTGCCTCCAGCACGCCCGGGACAGGTTGTGTGCCCTGTGCATTCTGAACGCCCTGCGCCGTCGGCAGCGGGCGCGCAGGCACGGGCGTGGTCAGACCGTTCAAAGCGCGGTATTCTGCCGCGGACAGCGTCGTGAAGCCGCCCTTTTTCGGCTGGGCTGCAGCGGGCCGCGCGGCAGGTGCCGGGGCGGCGGGCTGCATCACGGTCTGCCCGGGCTTTTCTTCGGGCGCGGTGTGGCCCATCTCAAAGCGGCACTCGCCGCTGCCGGGCGTTGCCAGCGCGGCGCGAACAGCGCGGTAGACAGCGTCAAAGACGTCACTCTCTTTCGCAAAGCGAATTTCGGTTTTCGCCGGGTGGACGTTGACATCGACCATGTCGGGCGGCAGCTCCAGCATGAGCACCGCGCCCGGGAACTTGCCCTGCATCATCGTGCCCTTGTAGGCGTTTTCGAGCGCCGCCATCATTGTGCGGTTTTTGACGTAGCGGCCATTAACAAAGAAATGCTGCGCACCGCGGCTGGCGCGGCAGGCACGCGGCGGCGTGACCAGGCCGGTCACATGGTACAGCTCGCTGCCGCCGTCCACGGGCAGCAGGTCGCGGGCAAATTCACGGCCCAGGACCGCGTAGACCGCACTGCGCAGGTCGCCGTCGCCGGGGGTCACATACTGCTGCTTGCCGTCGCGCAGATAGCGGAAGCTGATCTCCGGGTGGGACAGCGCCGCGTGCAGGACGGTCTCAGCCACAAACGTGCCCTCGCTGGCGTCCTTTTTCAAAAACTTCATGCGGGCGGGCGTGTTGTAAAACAGGTCACTGACCGTGATGGTCGTGCCGACGGGGCGCGCGCCGGGCTCCATCCCACGCTCTTCGCCGCCTTCGATGCGGTAGCAGCAGGCGTACTCGTCGGCCTCTGTGCGTGTCAGCACCTCGACGCGGGCAACGCTGGCAATGGAGGCAAGTGCCTCGCCGCGGAAGCCCAAGGTATGGATGTGCCCGAGGTCCTCCGCCGTCGCGATCTTGCTGGTGGCATGGCGGATAAACGCTTTATCGATATATTCCGCTTCTATGCCTGAACCGTTATCTACGATTTGCAGCTGCTGGATGCCGCCGCGCACCGCCGACAGCGTGATCTGCGTCGCGCCTGCGTCGATGGCATTTTCCAGCAGCTCCTTCGCCACGGAGGCGGGCCGTTCGACAACCTCGCCCGCCGCGATCAGCTCTGCGGTATGCTTGTCCAGTACACGAATTTCCGCCATGGTTTTCACCTGCCTTTAGTCTTTGTCCAGTGTATTTTTCAGCTCGTACAGGAAGTTCAGCGCCTCCAGCGGAGTCAGTGTCTCAATGTCTACATTGTGGAGCTTTTCGACGACCTCGCTGGGTACGCTGGGGTTATTATAAGCCTCGACGGTGTCAAAATCGAGCTGCATCGTGTTATTGCGTCCCGGTGCGCTGGCCTCCAGCTGGCGCAGCACGGCGTGGGCGCGCTTTGTCACGCTGCCGGGCAGACCCGCGAGCTTCGCGACCTCGATGCCGTAGCTGTCGTCGGCGGGGCCTGCCACAATGCGGCGCAAAAACGTGATGTCCTCGCCGCGCTTTTTGACGGCGATGTTATAGTTTTTGACGCCGTGAATATCCTGCTCCATGCTCGTCAGCTCGTGGTAGTGCGTGGCGAACAGCGTCTTGCAGCTGATGTTCTCGCAGATAAATTCTACCACACTGCGCGCAATGCTCATGCCGTCAAACGTCGAAGTGCCGCGGCCAATTTCATCCAGAATCACTAAGCTGTCCTTCGTCGCGTTTTTCAGGATCTCCGCAACCTCGGTCATCTCGACCATGAAGGTCGACTGCCCGGCGGCGAGGTCATCCGACGCGCCGACGCGGGTGAAGATGGCATCCACCACGCCGATATGCGCCGCGGCGGCAGGCACAAAGCTGCCGATCTGCGCCATCAGGGCAATCAGCGCATTCTGGCGCATGTACGTAGATTTACCGGCCATGTTCGGGCCGGTGATGAGCAGCATCCGGTTTTCGTCCTCGTCGAGCATCGTATCGTTGGGCACAAACAGACTGCCCTTGAGCATCTGTTCAATGACCGGGTGGCGGCCCTCCTTGATCTCCATAACGCCGCTCTCATCCACGTTTGGCATGACGTAGTTGTTTTGCAGCGCCGCCTCGGCAAAGCCTGCCAGCACATCGAGCTGGGCCACAGCCGATGCCGTGCACTGAATGCGGACGACCTCGGCGGAGATCGACGAAAGCAGGTCGGCAAACAGCTGGTGTTCCAGAACCAGCAGACGCTCGTTTGCGCCGAGGATCTTATTTTCCAGCTCCTTCAGCTCGGGCGTGATGTAGCGCTCACCCGTCGTCAGCGTCTGCTTGCGGGTGAAGGTATCGGGCACCGAGTCGGTGTAGGAGCGGCTGACCTCAATATAGTAGCCGAACACCTTGTTGAAGCCGATCTTCAACTTGGGGATGCCGGTTTCCTCGCGGTAGCGGGCCTCAAGGTTTGACAGATACCCCTTGCCGCCGTGCATGATGTCGCGCAGCTCATCGACCTCGCTGTTGAAGCCCGCGCGGATAGCGCCACCGTCCTTCATGTTGGCGGGCGGGTCATCCACAAGGGCGGTCTGGATGTTCTGCAAGACATCCTCGAGCAGGTCGATCTGGTCAGCCAGCTGCGTCAGCAGCGGCGCACCGCAGGCCGCAGCCTGGGCCTTGACCTGGGGCAGCATGGCGCAGGTATCCCCCAGCGCCTTGACCTCGCGCGGGGTGGCGGAGCCGTAGAGAATGCGGGTCGTCAGCCGCTCAATATCAAAGACATGGCCGAGGGCTTCTTTCAAATCGGCGCGGGCAATGCTGGCAGAATAGAGCGCCTGCACCGCACAGAGCCGCGCGTTGATGGCGTCGGCGTCCACAAGGGGCTGCTCGATCCAGGAGCGCAGCAGGCGCTTGCCCATCGAGGTTTCGGTCTTGTCGAGCACCCAGAGCAGCGTACCGCGCTTCTCGCGCCCGCGCATCGTCTCGGTCAGTTCCAGATTTGCGCGGGTCACAGGCGACAGGCGCATATACTGTGCGTCGGCGTAGTTCTGCACGGTCTTGATGCGCTCAACGCCGTGCTTTTGTGTCTCGTGCAGATAGTTGAGAAGCGCCGCCACAGCATACGGGACAAGCGCGTCCTTCTCATAGCCGAGGGTCGTGCGCCAGTCGGCGCCGAACTGGTCGGCCATGGTCTGCTCCATGACGGCGTCCTTAAAGCAGGCATCCTCGCGCAGCTCGACCAGGGCGTTCGTGTGCTGCTTGATGTAGGTCGTGACATCTTTAAAGTCAAGCATCGGCGGGCAAATCAAAATCTCGCTGGGCATATAGCGGCACAGCTCTGTGATGATAGCTCCGCCGATTTTTTCAGCGTTCAGCTCGGTGGCGTAGGCCTCGCCGGTGGAAACGTCCGCAAAGCAGACGCCCGCACGCCAGCGGCCACGGGTGCGCTTGCAATAAATGCTCGCCAGATAGTTGTTTTTATCCTCGGACAGCATGCTGCTTTCAATGACCGTGCCGGGCGTGACAACACGGATGATGTCGCGCTTGACAAGACCCTTGGCGAGGGCAGGGTCCTCCATCTGCTCACAGATGGCAACCTTGTAACCCTGTCTCTTATACACATCTCCGAGCCCACGAGACCGATCAGTATCTC
>ERZ1026971.86-NODE-86-length-56568-cov-8.792880_pt1 | contig 56568 bp, 68 predicted proteins | sample MGYA00519294_ERZ1026971 | MGnify/ENA primary metagenome ERZ1026971 (study PRJEB26926, sample SAMN06164664) | human gut metagenome | biome: ENVO:00009003; feature: ENVO:2100002; material: ENVO:00002003 | host: Homo sapiens | place: USA | collected 2012 ... | reverse complement strand
CACTCGACTAGTCGTCGGCAGCGTCAGATGTGTATAAGAGACAGATGATATACAACATAGTTGGCGCGAACTATGTTAAATGAATCAACTGATTCCCCGAAAAAGAAAAGTTAAAATCTATAAAAAGTAAGAACTATCTGTAAAAGCAGAAAATAAAAATGCTTTACAGATAGTTCTTTTTATTTCTCAGGTGGGAAATTTCCGTTTTCATCCGGCTGTACGCGGAACCAGTAAGTATAAAGCTGCTGGAATCCAAGTGATCTATATAATGCCCGGGCATTGTCATTTCCCTCTACAACCTGAAGATATGCATTCTGTGCACCTTTTTTCATTCCTTCTTTCAGAAGTCCTGTGCAGATCTGACGGGCATAGCCATGTTTGCGGTATTCTTCTTTGACATGGATGGCGTAAATACCGATGTAGTCTCTGTCCAGGATACCAAGCCCTGTTGCAATGATCTGCCCGTCTATGCGGATGCAGGCGCAAATGGTTTCTTTGAGAATTGCCTGATACATGGATGGTACAACTTTTCTGTGAATCGGATTTATAGTATTTTTTAGATTGAACAGACTTTCAATCCATTCAGACGGAATGTTATTGTAGAATGTTACATCAGGATATGGAGTATCCAGATGTGCGGCGTTCATGCTCATTGCCATGACATTGGTGGTATGCTGGATGGCATATCCCCGATTCTCCAGAACATAATCAAAGTCAGGAGAGACAAGAGGACTGATCTTAAATACAGCGGGGGTTCCCAGACGCTTATATACGCTTTCACAGTATGGGATTTTTTCCCGCCAGGTGAGGGTGGAATTGCCGAACTGTTCCACACTGTTGGTTCTGTGTGTATAAAAATAAGAAAATCTCAGGATCCAGCCGTCGTATAATTCCATCTTGTGAGATGGCCAGGCATTCAGAGACATATCTTCAATCTGTTTAATTGTAGTTTCCATAATATAAGGAAGACTCCTTTCCATAATAAGTCCACAGATATGAGCGTGGACAGTGATTTATTATACGAAGTTCCGGGAAAATGCGCAATAGCTTATCTGTTCAGGGATTGTTATCAATGCTTTGAAGGAGAGGGAACAGTTTCTCAGCCAGAAGCTTATGCCCATACAAAGTAAGATGAATCCCGTCCGTTGTTATGGCATCAAATCCCGATTGAGTTGCTTCCTTATTAAAATAGTTATGCAGAGGCAGAAATGGAAGTCTGAATCTGACAGAGAGCTGTCGGATAATATCAGACATGGTATGGACATAGGGAATCCATGTCTCATATTCTTCCGGATGTGGAAAGATAAAGGGTTCCATAAGGATTACCTGCCTGGCATCTGTAGTGAGCAGATTCAATAATTCATTGTAATGAGTGGCAAACTCTCTCATCATCTGTTCTTTCTGAGAATCCGTCCGGTCTGTGTTCATTATCAGACCGATATCATTGATGCCGATCAGCAGAGTTATAACAGGAGAGCGATGCAAAAAAATACGGTGTTGACGGATATTTTCAAGGACTCTTGCCACAGTGAAGCCATCTATGCCACAGTTCCTGAAATGTATGGCACCTGTTGATTTATCTGTTAACTGTACAGCGCTTGATGAGCGTCTGACGGTATCTGCGGATATGGAGAAAGAAGGAGTCTGATTACGGAACATTTCTGAGAGTATCTGTACATACCCATTTCCCAGAGGAAAATCTTCAAATAAATGATTACAGTCCGTAATGCTGTCTCCCAGACAAATGATTTGCATAAAAAACCTCCTGTTTGGTATTACCAATATAAGGATTGGTAAGTGCAGAGATATAAAATTTATATAAAAACCATATAAAATAATATCATCTGCTTACAGTTCGGTCAATGAAAATTGCCTTTTTTTCGTGAAAATGCATTAAAAAAATTATGAAAATCTATTTTTCAATCAAAATATCTGGATGAAATGCACAAAAAGAAAATCTATTTTTGCCAGAAATAGTCAAAATAATTGTTGACTTTTTAACGGATTTTAATATAATAATCTCAAAATCTTGAATCGATGGAAAGCTTATGAAATATTTTACAGACATAAGTTTAGGAATCCTGGCTGAGGCATCTGAGGCAGACAGCATAAAAAGCCAGAATATCTTCCGGAGATTTAAATAGAAAAAGGAGGGAAAAGAAACGGGTAATTTAGCAGACACGTTAATGGAAGAACTTCAATGTAAGACAGTTTTTACCATACCGGTGTTTGGAGGAATACCAGTTGCAGAGTCAGTAGCAGTGACATGGGTGATCATGGCAGTGCTTTTAATTTTGTCATTGGTGCTCGTAAGAAACCTGAGTGTGGAAAACCCCGGTAAGAAACAGATTTTGTTGGAAACCGGTGTCAGTTTTCTTCATGATTTCTTTAAGGATATCCTTGGAGAAGAGGGAAAAATGTATATTCCCTATCTGATGACAGTTGTCATTTACATTGGAATTGCAAACATTTTCGGTGTGTTTGGATTTGTACCGCCTACAAAGGATTTAAACTGTACGATCGGTCTTGCGATCACAAGTATTTTTCTGATCGAGTATGCAGGATTTCATAAGAAAGGTCTGAAAGGCTTTCTTAAAAGCTTCGCAGAGCCGGCACCGATTATGCTGCCGATTAATATTCTGGAGGTCGCCATTCGACCCACATCACTTTGTATGCGACTTTTTGGTAATGTGTTAGGAAGCTATGTGGTTATGAAACTTCTTGAGTTTATATGCCCGGCAATTATTCCTATCCCATTCAGCCTGTATTTTGATTTCTTTGACGGATTCATTCAGGCTTATGTATTTGTATTCTTAACTTCTTTATTTATCAAAGAAGCTATTGAATAAAAAAGACTACTGTTCATACAGGAATATGACACCTATATAAGACCTGAGACGCGGGACATAAGGGATAAGACAGCAGTTATGAACAGCACTTAAATGCTGTCCGGATATTCGGTGGGTCATAACGGTCATAAACAACCGTTGGTACAGACATCTGTTGTACAGGCATCAAATGATCTCATCGGAATATCGACAGGATAGCATATTGTGAAGAAAGATTTGTAATATTTAGTTTATTTCAGTTAAACAACAGGAGGAAAAAGTTATGTTAGTAGCTATTGGAGCAGGAATCGCAGTTTTAACAGGTATTGGCGCTGGTATCGGTATTGGTATGGCAACATCTAAAGCAGTAGAAGCAATCGCAAGACAGCCGGAAGCAGAAAGCAAGATCAGCAAATCCCTTCTTTTAGGATGTGCCCTTGCCGAGGCAACAGCTATTTACGGTTTCGTTATCGGTCTTCTGATCGTTATCATGCTTGGCTAATTAATGGATAAAGAATAACTAAGAAAGGCAGGTGGGACAGGTGATCGAGATTAACATCAACCTGGTCTTTACAATTATTAACCTGATTGTTCTTTATCTTTTAATGAAAAAGTTCTTATTTGGTCCGATCCTCAATGTGATGGAGCAGAGAAAAAACATGATCGACCAGCAGTTCGCAAGTGCCAAAGATACAGAAGAACAGGCATATGAACTGAAAGGCAAATATGAAGATGCACTGAAATCTGCGAAAGACGAATCCATACGTATTGTAAACCAGGCAAAGGATGAGGCAAAAGTACAGGCTGAGCGTATTGTAAAAGATGCAAACACACAGGCTGGTGCAATGCTTGACAAAGCAAAGGCAGATATCAGGACAGAGCAGGAAAATGCTATGAAGGCTATGGAAAGCAGAGTGGCAGAGATCGCGCTGGATGCAGCCTCAAAGATCATGGGAGAGAAAAACAGCAGTCAGCAGGATTTGTCCCTTTATGACCAGTTTATAAAAGAGGCAGGTGATTCCAATGACGGAAACAAGCATTAATTATGCAAAAGCATTATATGAGCTTTCTGTCCCGGAAGAAGCTGTTTTGGAGACAGAAAAGATTTTCAGGGGTACCCCGCAGTTAAAAGGTGCCCTTGAGAATCCACTGGTTTCTTTAAAAGAAAAAGAACATGTAATTGACAGAGTCTTCCCGCAGGAGATGAAAAATTTCCTGAAGGTGACCTGTAAATATCAGAAAATCAGCAGCATTTATGATATCCTGGAAGCATATGGCAATTACAGCCGCAAGCAGAAAGGAATCCTGAAAGCTGTTCTCACATATGTAACAAAACCGGAAGAAGCCCAGAAAGAGAAGATGGAAGATTTCCTTCGCAGGGAATTTGGAGCAAAGGAAGTAATCCTTACTCTCAGAGAAGACAAATCTTTGATCGGAGGCTTCATTCTTTCTGCCGGAGACAAAGAGTTCGACTGGAGTCTCCGCGGACGTTATAACAATTTAAGACAGAAATTGACACGGAGGTGAATAAAAGTTGGCTGCAATGAATCCAGATGAAATCATTTCGATTCTGAAAGAAGAAATTAAGAATTATGACGAAATCAGCAAGGACCAGGAAGTAGGAACAGTCATCTCCGTCGGAGATGGTATCGCCACGGTACATGGTATTGATCATGCTATGTATGGCGAGGTTGTAACCTTTGAGAATGGTCTGAAAGGTATGGTTCAGGATATCCGTGCAAACAGCATCGGATGTATCCTGTTCGGTAAAGATACAGGGATTAAAGAAGGAACAAAGGTAGCAAGAACCCAGAAGCAGGCAGGTGTGCCTGTAGGTGACGCTTTTATCGGAAGGATCGTAAACGCTCTGGGAGCGCCGATCGATGGTAAAGGTGAGATCAAGGCAGACGGGTATCGTCCGGTAGAGAATCCGGCACCTGGAATTATTGACAGAAAATCTGTAACAGTTCCTCTGGAAACAGGTATTCTTTCTATTGACTCCATGTTCCCCATCGGCCGTGGCCAGCGTGAGCTGATTATCGGTGACAGACAGACAGGTAAGACTTCCGTTGCACTGGATACCATTCTGAACCAGAAAGGCAAAGATGTAATCTGTATCTATGTTGCAATCGGACAGAAAGCTTCCACAGTAGCTAAGATCGTATCTACTCTGGAGAAACATGGTGCTATGGACTATACAACAGTATTCTCCTCTACAGCCAGTGACTGTGCACCGCTTCAGTATATTGTTCCTTATGCAGGTACTGCACTTGCTGAGTACTTTATGTATAAGGGAAAAGATGTATTAATGGTTTATGATGATTTATCCAAGCATGCGGTTGCATATCGTGCACTGTCACTGCTTCTGGAACGTTCACCGGGACGTGAGGCTTATCCTGGAGATGTATTCTATCTCCATTCCAGATTACTGGAGCGTTCCAGCCGTCTGAATGAAAAGGCCGGCGGTGGTTCTATCACTGCACTTCCTATCATTGAGACACAGGCAGGTGACCTTTCCGCATATATTCCTACAAACGTTATTTCCATCACAGATGGTCAGATCTTCCTGGAGAGTGACCTGTTTAACTCCGGTATGCGTCCGGCGGTTAACGTAGGTCTTTCCGTATCCCGAGTTGGTGGTGCTGCACAGGCAAAAGCCATGAAGAAAGCAGCAGGAAGTGTCCGTATCGATCTGGCTCAGTATCGTGAGATGGAAATCTTTACACAGTTCAGTTCTGATCTGGACGAGGCTACAACTCAGCAGTTGAAATACGGAAGTGGACTTATGGAACTTCTGAAACAGCCGCTTTCAAGCCCGTTAAGTCTTCATGAGCAGGTCATCACTCTTTGTGCGGCAACACACAAGGCAATGATGCACGTGGAAACCAAGAAGATGAAGAAGTATCAGAGAGATATGCTGGACTACTTTGACAGTGCTTATCCGGAAATCGGAAGAGAGATCGAGGAGAAGAGACAGCTTCCGGATGAACTGGCAGAAAAGATCGTGAAAGTGGCAGAAGAATTTGCAGATAAGAGCAGGTAGGTGTTGATATGGGCAGTACGAAAGAGATTCAGACTCGAATGAAAAGCATTCAGGACACCATGAAGATCACCAATGCCATGTATATGATCTCTTCATCCAAGATGCAGAAGGCCAAAAGAATCCTGTCCGATACAGAGCCGTATTACTATAATATGCAGGCAGCAATTTCCAGAATCCTGCGTCATATGCCGGATACAGAGCATCCTTTTTTCAGTATCCGTCATAAGATTGCGGAGGAAGACCGTAAGATCGGCTGTATCGTAGTTACCGGTGATAAGGGTATGGCAGGTGCCTATAACCATAATATCCAGAAAATGACAGAACAGTTTATGGCAGAGCATGAGCACTGCAAGCTTTATGTGCTGGGTATGGTAGGCCGTCAGTATTTCACGAAGAAACATATGGATATCGCAGAGAACTTTCCATATACAGTACAGAAACCGACCATGCACAGAGCGCGTCTGATCTCAGAGGAGATTGTCAGAGCGTTCTTGGACAGAGAACTGGACGAAGTCCGTATTTTCTATACGGAGATGCAGAGTGCAGTTGCCATGGAGCCGGTGAATATGCAGCTTCTTCCATTGAAGAAAGCAGAGTTCCTGCCAAATCAGGCAATGCTTGCGGACATGCCACAGGAGGAAATCGTGCTGTCACCATCAGCCGATGTACTTCTGAATACCATGATCCCAAATTACCTGACTGGTCTGATCTATGGATGTCTTGTAGAAGCCTATGCCAGTGAAAATAATGCCAGAATGATGGCAATGCAGTCCTCTACGGACAGTGCAAAGAAGATGCTCAGGGAGTTATCCATTGAGTATAACCGTGCGCGTCAGGCTGCCATCACACAGGAAATCACTGAGATTGTCAGCGGTGCAAAAGCACAAAAAAGGAAGTGACGACGATGAACAAAGGTAAAATTGTACAGGTTATGGGACCTGTTGTAGACGTTGTTTTTGAAGATGGAAATCTTCCTGAGATCAAGGATGCCCTTGAGGTAGAGAACAACGGTAAAAGATGTGTAATGGAAGTTTCCCATCATCTGGGAAACAATATGGTACGCTGCATTATGCTGAGCGCAAGCGAAGGCTTACAGCGTGACAGAGAAGTCATCGCCACAGGAAGCGGCATTAAGGTTCCTGTAGGTGATAAGACACTGGGACGTTTATTTAACGTACTTGGTGATACAGTAGATGACGGTCCTTCCCTTGAGGGAGAACAGAAATGGGTCATCCACAGAGATCCGCCGGATTTCGAACATCAGAAACCGGCTGTAGAAATCCTGGAAACAGGTATTAAGGTTATCGACCTTCTTGCACCATATGCAAAAGGTGGTAAGATCGGTCTGTTCGGTGGTGCCGGTGTTGGTAAGACAGTCCTGATTCAGGAGCTGATCCAGAACATTGCCACAGAGCATGGCGGATATTCCATTTTCACAGGTGTTGGAGAGCGTTCCCGTGAAGGTAACGACTTATGGTCAGAAATGAAAGAGTCCGGTGTTCTTGAAAAAACAGCCTTAGTGTTCGGACAGATGAACGAGCCACCGGGATCCCGTATGCGTGTTGCTGAAACCGGACTGACAATGGCTGAGTACTTCAGAGATGAGGAACACAGAGATGTGCTTCTTTTCATTGATAATATTTTCCGTTTTGTACAGGCTGGTTCCGAGGTTTCCGCCCTTCTTGGACGTATGCCTTCAGCCGTAGGTTATCAGCCAACACTGGCTACTGAGATGGGTGAACTTCAGGAACGTATCGCTTCTACTAAGGATGGTTCTGTAACATCTGTACAGGCTGTCTATGTACCTGCCGATGACCTGACTGACCCGGCTCCTGCAACTACATTTGCTCATCTGGATGCAACAACCGTTCTTTCCAGAAAGATCGTAGAGCAGGGTATTTATCCGGCCGTTGACCCGTTGGAATCTACTTCCCGTATCCTGGAGCCGGATGTTGTAGGTGAAGAACATTATGAAGTAGCACGTAAAGTACAGGAAATCCTTCAGAAATATAAAGAACTTCAGGACATCATTGCTATTCTTGGTATGGAAGAGCTTTCTGAAGAGGATAAGAGCACTGTATTCCGTGCAAGAAAGATCCAGAAGTTCCTTTCTCAGCCGTTCCATGTAGCTGAGAACTTCACAGGTATCAAGGGTAAATATGTTCCTCTGAAAGAAACCATCCGTGGATTCAAGGCAATCGTTGATGGTGAGATGGATCAGTATCCGGAAAATGCTTTCTTCAATGTTGGTACAATTGAGGATGTCATCGAGAAAGCAAAGACTGAGATGGGTCAGGAATAAGGAGCGGATTTTATGGCAGATACATTTGGTCTTGAGATTTATGCCAGTAATAAGCTGGCGTTTGCAGGACGTGCCAAAACCCTGACAATCCCGGCTGTTGACGGTGAGCAGGCCTTTCTGGCACAGCATGAGAATATTGTTGCTGCTATCATTCCGGGAGAAATGCGTTTCGAGGAAGCTGATGGCACAAAGCATGTTCTGGCTGTGAGCAGTGGGTTTGTGGAGATGATCAATAACCGTGTGAAGCTGTTCTGTCTGACGGCAGAGAGTCCTGAGGAGATTGATATCCGCAGGGCGCAGGAAGCGAAGGAGAGAGCAGAAGAGCAGATGAGACAGAAGCAGAGTATTCAGGAGTATCATATGAATCAGCTGGCTCTGTCCAGAGCTATGGCACGACTTAGGGTTACGAGTCATAAAGAAATTTAAAGAAACAAAATATATCAATAAAAAGCATCTTTGGATGGTCTGATGAAGGCTTTCCGTAGATGCTTTTATTGCTTTGTACCATGTTCTGACTTGTTTCTTAGCTGGTGAAAATTATTTTTGCAGAGTCCATTTTCTGTTTGAATTATTTCCAATTGGAGATACATCAGGTATTTCTTTTAAAATAGCCCGGGTTCGCGGAAGACTTAATCCAATATATTCAGCAATATCACTGGTTTTTGAGATATTGTTTTTAGATAAATACTCTCTGATTTTTTCTATATTTTCCAAAGTTTTTTGGTTTTGTTTTTTATGACAGGATTTATTCGCTTGTTTTTTATCGCTTGTTTTTATCGCTTGTTTTTTATCGCTTGTTTTTATCGCTTGTTTTTTATCGAAGCTAAGAATCAGAAGAGTTCTATCTGGATCAAATTGTTCTTCTATAACTGGTTCAACCCAGCCTTGATCCTCCCATGTGTTAAAAATGTTGGGTACTCCGCTGCCGGCACGCTCGCCGATATTGATCAGATTAAACATTTTCATGAGTACTTTGTTGCGAGGATCAGAAATTCCCCCTTTTTTCATTTGTTGTTTTCCTGTTCTGGAATATCCTGGATTTTCAAATACTATTCTGTCAGCTTCTTTTCGGACTACAATGCCTCGAACACCATAAAAGTCTGCATTTATCAAACAGTTTGCGAGGGCTTCCCTCAATGCTTCATGTACGGGAGTATCATCAATACGGTTTCCATCGATTGTTTTAAAAGGTACCTTGATATCTTTAACAAGTTTATTATATACTCGGAAGTAAAAATCACATATATTACCGGACCATTCACCGGAACTTGACTGTAAGCGATCGGTCCAGCGTATAGTTGGATCCAGAATTTCACGATAATCTAAAAAATATTCAGGGAAATGTCGTACAATGTTATATTCATCTCCAAACATTAGCATTCCTGCAGCTGTTGGATGAAGGCATTTATCAATATTGGAAATGGCAGCAGCTCCTATGCTGCGTAAATATTCAGAATCATTTAAACGGCCAAATGGATGTGCAGGTTTAAGGGCTCGATGTCTGTTGCGATATCCCTGAATGGTTTCATAATTTAGGTCGCTTATTGGAACATCATCCAGTACATCCATATCCATAGTGTTGTCTGTCTGGTCGCGGAGCATGGCTTTCACCTGAAGTTTGGTACAATGATAGTCTCCTTCGTGATTTCTTCGAAATGTTCCGCCAAATATATCATCATTAATATACACAGGTTTTTGTTCTCTGTTTGCCATAGGAACATAAATCACGATGATAGTATCTTCATCCTTCTCATATATCTCTACATCCTGATCAGATAGAAGATTTACGTTGACCTTTTTTCGATTATTGATTGTATCCCAGAAATGTTTTAACAGCTTGTCCCTGTCTGTACTTTTTAAACCTGTAGTTCTCCAGGTTCCATCTTTGTTTTCGGCAACTCCCAGAATAATTACGCCGCCATAACAATTTGCAAAAGCAGAGTAAGTCTCCCATAAAGAAGAAGGAAGGCCGCCATTTGCTTTTTTTACTTCGCGCCGGTTATCTTCTTTATATAAGTTGAACTTTGTAATATCAAAAAAATGTACCATTGTTATTACCTCTTTTTGAAACCAATAATTTGTCTTTATTATACCGTACAGAACTGAAAAATGGCAATGGCTATAATTAAAGAGTATTTGTCGAAATTGCCACAGGTATAGAGTGCTTCACATTAATTCTGGAAACAGATATTCTGTTTTGCGAGTACAGGATATCGGATTAGGACTGTTGTATCCAGATTTTCACGATGCATATCGACAGCATTGATCTGATGATTTTCATAGGTGGTATAATAATAAATTCCCTTTGTTGTGTTGCAGCAGGAAGTGTAGAGAGTGATCTCATATTTGCCTTTTGCTACTTCGCAGCAACCACGCTGCTGATCTACGGAGCCGAGGATGTGGAAGAACTGGCTGACGCTTTCGAGTTCGGAGTCGCCGGATCTGGAGTTCATTTTTGTGAAGGCAACTTTGGCAAAGCGGGAGGCGGAGGAAAGGTCTCCCGGGAGGCCGAGGGCGCCCATACCGCGGCTGTAGGATTGGAGTTCTAATCCTGGAGCGAAGGTGTTCTCTGGTTGGCGAGGGGAGAGAGACTGGTAGTTGTTAAGCTGGAACATCTGCTGTGGGAAGGGTGGGTTATTGGTTAGTACCCCTACAGGATTTTCGTAGATATGGAAGCCGTCCTGCATGGATTCGATAACGAGGCAGCCGGAAGCATCTGCGAGGATCCAGTGGAGCTGAGCACATGGGAAGTTCTCACTGAACTGTGTGTTGGTGAGATTCATAGTTGAGAGTCTCTGGCGGGCTTCTTTTAAGGTGGCACACTGGCTGAGAATCCATGGGATGAATTCGAACTGGGCTACGTTTTCTTTGTCCGATACTGGTTCTGCATAGACTGCATTTCCTACGAAATTCAGACCTGCCATGCCGAGACCTTTTTCGTTAACGGCATCATAGTAGAGTGGATAGTCTCCGGCCACATGAGCCATTCCGATGATGGCATAGTGAGAGTCAGGGGCTTTATCAGAATGACGGAAATGGAATGGGTAGTTTCGTGGTGTGATGGTGATTTCATCACCGTAGGAAAATTCATAATCAAGGGTTCTGCCGAAATAGAAATCTTTTGTTTTATAAGTTGCTGCTGTGCACATATTTTCTTACCTCCTGGTGCCAAAATAGATATACTTGTAGAACGTGTATATTTTGAAGAATATTACCACAATCTTTTGTTTTTATGCAATATACAGATTTTGTTTTTTGCACAGATAAAAATTGGGTTATATTGCTGGTAAGAAAAAGAATCATGATGTATACTGGTATCAGATAATTATTCAGCAGTCCGTTATCCCGCGAGGTACTGAAAGAGTTTCAATTTCGGAAAATAAGCAAATCATAAGATTAAAAGCAAGGAGGATCAGGAATGAAGTTCACAGAAGGTTACTGGGAGAAAAATGAACGCGCAAACGCATCCTATGCGATGCAGGCTTTTACAGCGGAGGCAATTCCGGGAGGAATGAGAATTGTTTCTCCATTCCGCCAGATCACAGACAGAGGCGGTGCTCTGGATGTAGGAACTATCACTACAGAATTTACTTCTGCACGTAAAGATATTATAAGCGTAAGAAGTTATCATTATGAAGGTTATGTAAAAGGTGAGCCAAGGTATGAGCTGAATGAGGATCCACAGGAAACAGAGGTTGAGATTACAGAAGATGAAGCTGTGATGAAAGCCGGAAGAATGACAGTAAGAGTGGACTTGAAAGACTTTAAGATCACATATGAAGCAGACGGAAAAGTTCTCACAAACATCGGATTCCGCAATCTTGGCTATATGCAATATGACAGAGCTACGCTGACAAAATTCCCGGAACCGAACTATATGGCAGCACAGTATCAGCCATATATGGTGACAGAGCTTTCTCTTGCACCTGGAGAATGTGTATATGGTCTAGGTGAGAGATTTACAGCGTTTGTAAAGAACGGTCAGGTTGTTGATATCTGGAATGAAGATGGCGGTACAGCTTCTCAGATTTCTTATAAAAATATTCCGTTCTATGTAACAAGCAAACATTATGGCGTATTCGTAGACCACAGTGATCATGTTTCCTTCGAAGTTGCAAGTGAAAAGGTTGAGAATGTGGGATTCTCTGTGAAAGGTGAAGAGATCAGATATCATATTATTTACGGAGATGACATTAAGGGTGTGATCGAGAACTACACAGATCTTACAGGAAAACCGGCATTGCCGCCTGCATGGTCCTTTGGATTATGGCTTTCCACATCCTTTACAACAAACTATGATGAAGAGACGACCAATTCCTTTATCCAGGGAATGGCAGACAGAGATATTCCATTGAGTGTATTCCATTTTGACTGCTTCTGGATGAAAGAGTTCCACTGGTGTGATTTTGAATGGGATTCCAGAATCTTCCCGGATGTACCGGGAATGCTGAAACGTTATAAGGATAAAGGACTTAAGATCTGTGTATGGATCAATCCATATATTGCACAGGGAACTAACTTCTTTAAAGAGGGTCTGAAGAACGGATACCTGGTACAGCGTGCAGACGGAAGAGGAATCAAGCAAATCGACAACTGGCAGCCTGGCATGGGCCTGGTTGACTTTACAAATCCGGATGCAGTGAAGTGGTATCAGAATAAGCTGAAAACTTTGCTTGATATGGGTGTTGACTGTTTCAAGACAGACTTTGGCGAGAGAATTCCGGTCGATGTGAAATATTATGACGGTTCAGATCCGGTTTCTATGCATAATTATTATACATACCTTTACAACAAGGCAGTATTTGATCTGCTGAAGGAAGTAAAGGGTGAAGGTGAAGCAATCCTTTTTGCGAGAAGTGCTACAGCAGGCGGACAGCAGTTCCCGGTTCACTGGGGCGGTGACTGTTCTGCAACCTATGCTTCCATGGCTGAGAGCTTAAGAGGTGGTCTGTCATTTACTTTATCAGGATTTTCTTTCTGGAGTCATGATATGGGCGGATTTGAACTGACGGCAGAGCCGGATGTGTACAAACGCTGGCTGCAGTTTGGTCTTCTGTCAACACACAGCCGTCTCCACGGATCAAAGAGTTATCGTGTGCCGTGGCTGTTTGACGAAGAAGCGGTAGATGTTTGCCGTAAGTTTACAAAACTGAAATTAAGATTACTCCCATATCTGTATTCTATGGCCGTAAAATCACACAAGACAGGTATTCCGTCCATGCGTGCAATGATCATGGAATTTAACGATGATCCTGCAACCAAATATCTGGATATGCAGTATATGTTAGGTGACAGTATTCTGGTTGCACCAATCTTCAACAAAGAAGGTCATGCAGAATATTATCTGCCGGCAGGAAAATGGACTCATCTTTTAAGCGGAGAAGTCAAAGAAGGCGGAAGATGGTATGAAGAAGATTATGATTTTTCTTCATTGCCTGTATTTGTAAGAGAGAATACTCTGCTTCCGATTGGTGCTGTAGATACTACCGTTGATTATGAACTGGAGAAAGATGTACAGATTCAGGTTTATGAAGTAAATGAAACTGCATCCTGTGAGGTAGTGACGCGTAAAGGAGAGACAGCTTTTACAGTAAAAGCTGTAAGAGAGGGAAATAAACTCACTCTGGAAGCTTCAGCAGAAAATGGAGGTATGACCTATCTGCTGAGAAATATTCATGAAATAGCCGATGTTACTGGTGGAAGTATAGTGAAAGATACAGAAAATGGTATTATTATTGTACCGGAAGGATGCAGACAGGAAATCGAACTCTAATTGACAGGTGCATGATATTCTTTCTGTGAAGTGCATTATAGCCGGGTTTATGTTACTGTTCAATTTGTTCTCAGTAATACACTTCGCATAGTATATTTCGGGATAGCAGCGTGTGGACAGGTAACAAGTTTATAAATATTTTAGAAATTCGACAAAAAATAGGACTGGACAAATGGATTGTCCGGTCCTATAATAATACTCACCAGAGTTCTTCTGGTGATTCAATCCCGTCAGTTCGGCGGTTAATTCCACTTTTATTTTTTTAAAATACCAAAGAAGAGACAGACTGTTTCCTATTGTATGAACAGTATCGAAACAGTTGCGAAAAATATAAGACTGGAGGTGATGCAATATGCATTTTTTCACCTTTTTCCTGTAGCGGTTGCCGGGATTGCCATGATCATGGATATCCGTACAGCAAAAGTTGATAACGGATGGATTATTTTTTCCATGTCTGTGGGACTGTTTGTCTGTATATGGCAAAAGAATATTACGGGAATTGGATTTTTTATAATGGGAAGCGTAATGCCGTTATTTCTTATGATCCTCTTTGCTTTTGGGATGATAGGTGCCGGAGATATTAAACTATTCTGCGCACTGGGAGGGATAATGGGCTGTGAATCTATCATAAAATGCATCTTTATTTCTTTTCTGACAGGTGCAGGCATTTCGGCCGCACTTCTGATCTTTAACCACAATTTCTGTGAACGTATCCTTTATTTTATTGAATATGTGAAATGTACAGTCAGTACGGGAAAGATTAGTTCCTATCGGAGAAAAAGTATTGCTGCTCCTGAAAATTTCCATTTTACGATTCCTGTTTTTATAAGTGTGTTGTTATATGCAGGAGGTATCTATTGAAAAGAAATATTTTTGCAGTATGCGATCTGGAAGTGGATTATGCGCTGAACTTTATGGACTATATGAACAGGAAGAAGAATATTCCCTTTGAGATACAGGCATTTACATCTGTAGAGAACCTGATCGCCTATGGGAAACAAACACATATAGAGTTGCTGTTGATCTCCGGGCGGGCTATGTGCCGGGAAGTCCGGGATCTGGATATCGGGAAGATCATCATTTTGTCGGAAGGGGTACACCCTCCGGAACTTGACCAGTATCCAAGTGTGTATAAATATCAGTCTTCTTCTGATGTTCTCCGGGAAGTGATGGCATGTTATGGCGCCGAAAAAAAGACAGTGGCAGATCAGATTGCTGTATTAAAAAAGACAACAGAAATTATTGGAATATTTTCACCTCTGGGACGTTGTCTGAAAACCTCTTTTGCATTGACACTTGGACAGATACTTGCCAAAGAACGAGCCGTTCTTTATCTGAATATGGAAGAATATTCCGGATTTGAAGAATTGATGGGAAAAGGTTTTGCCCACAATCTGAGTGATCTTCTTTATTATGTGAGACAGGATAACCAGAATCTTCTCTATAAGATGAACAGTATGATACAGACGATCAATAATCTGGATTATGTTCCACCTGTGCAGATGCCGGCAGATATCCGTACAACAGCCTGGCAGGACTGGGAACGGCTTTTTCAGATGCTTATACTTGACAGTTCTTATGAAGTGATTGTGCTGGATATTGGATGTGGGATTGATGAAAATTTCCAGCTGCTGGATATGTGTAAGAAGATTTATATGCCTGTATTGTCTGATGCTGTTTCACAGTGTAAGATTGCGCAGTTTGAGAATCTGGTCCGAATCTGGGATTATCCTCAGATTCTGGAAAAGACGGAAAAGATAAATCCACCGTTTCATATGGCAACCTGTCTGTCACCTGCGTATGTTGAACAGCTGATGTGGAGTGAACTGGGAGATTATGTGCGGAACCTTCTGAGGAAAGAAAGCCAGAAAAAAGAAAATTAAAAAAGTTCCGGAAAGATGCTGTAAAGGGAAAAAGGATGAACAAAGATGTATTTAGAAAGCTGCGGCAGATGCTGATGGAAGAACTGGATCTGTCCAGAGAATTATCGGATAAAGAAATCCTTGATGTAATTGATGAGCTGATTCTGAACCAGATAAAAGATGTCCGTCTTGCGCTGAAAGAAAAGGTACAGCTTCGTCAGGAACTGTTTTATTCTGTCCGTAAACTGGATGTGCTTCAGGAACTGGTGGATGATGAGACAGTGACTGAGATCATGGTAAACGGGCCGGATACCATTTTTGTAGAACGGGCCGGCAAGCTTATGAAATGGCATAAAAGTTTTACTTCTGCTGAGAAACTGGAGGATGTGATCCAGCAGATTGTTGGAAAATGTAATCGTGTGATCAATGAATCCATGCCAATCGTGGATGCAAGACTGGAAAATGGTTCCAGGGTAAATGCTGTAATTTATCCGGTTGCATTAAATGGTCCGATTCTCACTATAAGGCGTTTTCCTGAACACCCCATTACAATGGAAAAGCTGATCGCACTGGGAAGTATCACACAGGAATGTGCAGAATTTCTGGAGAAGCTTGTGAAGGCCAGATATTCCATGGTCATAGGAGGCGGAACCGGAAGCGGAAAGACTACATTTCTTGCAGCAATGTCGGAATATATCCCCAGGGACGAAAGACTGATCACAATAGAAGATAATGCAGAACTTCGCATCAGGGGAATTGACAATCTGGTCCGGCTGGAAGCAAAGATGGCAAACATGGAAGGAGCAGTTTCCGTTACGATCAGAGATCTGATCAAATCTGCATTACGAATGCGTCCAGAAGGACGCAAGATAAAAAAGTGAGCATCAAAGCATAATAGAAAGGGACTCCCCGTCCCATACACATTTTTTTATAACGTCCTTCACAATAGCATTTTTCTCTGAAGCAGAGAATGAATCCATATCACCAATAAGCCTGCTGATTTCAGAGACCTTCGAAAAAGTGTCCTGCTGCTGCCTGGTTCGATTTCTTTCTGCAGTCAGCGCCAGGTTATGTTCACGCCGTAGCGCCTGGATTTCCAGGTCCAGCCGTTCCAGTTCGACCAGGATGTACTTCTGCGCAGAAGACTCTGCGGCAAGGGAGAGCGAGGACACCAGGCGGTCAATGCGCGTCTGGCAAGTGCTGATCTTTGATGCGAGCACCTTTGGATCCGGACCGGCCAGGACCTCTGCGTTTTGTTCTGCGAACTGCTGAATGAGCGCCGGATCGCGTTCGATTGACTGCAGAAGCTCCAGGACTTTCTGATCCAACAGTTCGCATTTGATCTGGTGAGAATCACAGACTTTCTTTCCTTGCCTCATGCGTTTCAGACAATAATACCAGGAGGAAACACCCTCTTTCTTTTTCTTCCTGGCCACGCACATGATAGAGCCACAGGAGCAACGGAGCACGCCCTTCAGAAGCGGGACATCGTACTTCATTGTTTTATCGAATTTGTTCCTGCAGAACCTGGCCTGCACAGCTAACCATTTGTCTGCCGGCATGAATGGCTCATGAGCACCCAGGCAGACGAGCCACTTCTCCGGAGGCTGCATCTGGTGCTTTTTATTTTTCTGAGTTGTCCGGCCGTAGATCATGACACCGCAAGTACCGTCCCAGGATTCACGTGGAGATTCCGGATCCATCTGGCAGCCCCTGGCCACATAATAATCATAGACCTCTGGAGTGGCCTGCACGCAGTAAGGCATGGTCAATATTTTATGCAGCTGCGCAGTTGAGAAAAAAGCGCCGCGCCGCGTCCGGATTCCCTGGTTTTTAAAAGCTGTCTCCATGCTCTGGAGTGAGTAATCGTTCTGCAGGAAGGTATCAAAAATCCAGTTTACATATTTCACGCCTTCCGGATCCGGAACGATGGAACAGTGCTTTTTACCGTTTACCTCAATGCGGGTACGGACATATCCTTCAGGTGGGTTTCCGCCGGTCCAGTAGCCCTTCTTTGCAAGACCGATCATATTGTCCGCCACCCTGGCTGCGATGGTCTCGCGTTCCATCTGAGCAAAGACGACGGTAACATACATCATGGCACGTCCGATCGGCGTGGACGTGTCAATATTTTCTTTGATAGAGATAAACTTCACCCGGTGTTCTTCCAGGATTGCGTAGATATTCGCAAAGTCCCGGACATCCCTGGAAAGACGGTCCAGCTGGTATACAATCAGAACATCACAGTTCCCGGCAGAAATATCTGTCAGGAGACGCTGCAGATCGGGCCGCTTGGTGTTTGCACCGGTGAAGGCTTCATCCTGGTATTCCAGGAAGGAATCTACCTGTCCGGAGAACTTCATCTCCACATAGTCCCGGCACATCCGGAACTGGTTGTCGATGGAATCTGAGTGATCAGAATAGATCGACTTCCTGCCATAGCAACAAATGTTCATAAGAACCTCCTAAAAAAAGGTATAAAAATAACACCTATGCAGGTGCCATGAACTGTGCTATAATTCTCTTGTCGAGAGGGAATTGTAGCCAGCTGAACGGCTGTCTGCAAGATTTATGAGATCGTCTGGCGTTGGAAGCGCCGGGCGATTTTTTTATTCAGTTTCTGTGTCAGATACAGATTTGCTTCCTATCTCGCAGGTATAGTTTGTAATGATACCTTTATTGTTTGCAGTCACTCCTGCAATAGCTCTCAATAAATATCCAACGAGTTGTTCTTCCTGAACGCGAGACTTATCTGTACATTTAATGTCAAGAGTCATCTTAATCATTGTTTTACCCTCCGTTATTCACTTTCCTCTGCGTTCAAATCTTCCACTTCTCCAGTTTCAACGTCAATCCAGTAATCACCGGTGACTTCTCCACCAAAGAGCAGCTTCGCATCGTGTTCTTCGCCATCCACATATTTGTGAACAGTTACAGAAACGTATCCGGAAATCGGCGCGTCGCTAATCTTTGTAGTTGTCTGATCAGTGAAGTTTACGACCGCATGGATCTCGTCTTTAGAGGTCACAAACTCTTTGTAATAAGCCAGGGCGAAGTCCAGAGAAGATTTGTCGGAGGCCAGGGTAGCAATGCGCCAGTTCCCGGTCACGTCGTTTCTGACTTCATTCGAGAAGTGCAGCTGGATCGCGTCCTCGTCCTTATCATCTTCGGAACATTTCAGGTCATAGGTTCCATCCTTGACCGGTTCCTTCTTTTCTTCTGCCGGAGCTTCTGTGGCGGAAGCGTTCTCGGCCATGACTGCGTAGCTCGGAGCAACTGCAAGAGTTCCGGCCAGCAGTAAAGCGGCTATTTTCTTTTTCATCATAAAGCACGCCCTCCTTTGAGTGAGATTTATATGAAACAGAGCACCAGGGAGGCGCCCGTATTTCCAGAACTTACCAGTTAAATAAACGGTGTTTTACAGTATAATAGTTTTCGTGTGCCCAGTCGCTCCGGTCCTAAAAAAGGGGGAGTTGGATATGAGCAAAAAATACGTTTTCTTCACTAAAAAATACATATACGCGATTTACTACCACGACGACGACACCATCTACATCAACTTAAATGCAAGTAAAAGCGCAAAAATTATATTAATTCGTTAAGGACACAGGAGGACTGGGTGCATTACCCAAGTCCCCCTTTTTTTTCGTCGTCTTCCAAAACCTGGAAGCTCCGCTCGAATTCCTTAGAGGTAGGAGGAACGTCCGAAAAATCTTCTTCTGATTCCTGGATAGAGGCAACAACGTCCGCCATGAACTCCAGGATCGCATTTCTAGTATCTGCTTTCAGATTCACAAATTTCTCAATCAATATCTGATCAGCAGCACTCAGTTTATATTTTTCCGCCAGGGCTTCCAACTCATTATCTGGATCAGGCACACACATATCACCGATTCCATCCCGAAGCCATTCTTCGTTTATTCCAAACTCCCTACATATTAGAGAAATCACTGGAGCTGACGGGTTTCTTCGTCCGCTTTCGTAACCGGTAATAGTATTTTGTACAGAACCAATTCTGGAAGCAAAAGCCTCCTGCGTTAAATCAAATTCTCGACGAATTTTTTTTATTCGATCTCCAATCGTCATTTTTTCTCACCTCCTATGGCCTGAATTATAAAGCATAAAAACCGCATTGTCAACAAAAAACCGCGCTGACAACAAAAAAGTATTGACAAACACGCTTACGTCAACATATAATAACGGCATAGACAACAAAAAACCAACGCACCAACGAAAGGAGGAACCAAGATGGCAGAGAGAAGATACACAACAGAACAGCTCGAAAGCGCTGAGACCATCATGAAGATGCTGGCGGCGGTGCCAAAAGAAAAACGAGCTGAAGTTGTAAAAGCCACAAACATCTTCATGGCCGGCATGGAAGCTCAGAGAGCAATCGACGAACCGGCCATGGCCTAAAACTAAATAGAGAGCTGAGGGACGCGGGACCTCATTAAAAACCCAGGTATGGTGGAGCCGACGCAGATAAATCCACTCGGCGGGGAATCCGATGCCTGCGGAGAGCCGTCGTAATAGGGGTGGAAAGCGCAGACCCTAGTAAAAAAATCCCGGCTTGGAGGCAGATGAGAACACCAGAGAGAGAACATCCGGAGCATGGACTGGTGGGTGCGACTTAACCCCGGATGGCTGACCTGAAACGATCAGCACTGCAGGCAACAGCTATACGGCTACCCCACACAAAACTCAGGGAGCATAGCGGACAGGTTCTTCAATCGCCTTGGAGAACCTGTCACAGACTACCGGACCCAGCCAAGCCTAGAGAGCATAATAAAACCCTTCCGGTAAGTCAAGTACATTCAGAAAGGATGGTAACTATGAACATAAAGATGGAGGTGCAGTACACAGATGGATATGAGAAACGATTCACAGAGTCCCTGCTCAAACAGGTATCAAAGAGGGATGGAACAGAGAGAACGGAACAGGAAACGCCGCAGAAACGCTCGGCTTAAGAGGATCCTGAAAGAAGCAGCTGTCTGCATAAGTGTAGCAGCTCTTACAGCAGGGGGGCTCCTGTACATGATCTTAAATGACCCATACGAAGCTCCGGCAGCTCCCATCGAAAGAACCTACTGGAACGGACAGCAGTACACCCAGGAGGAATACGAATCGATGATGAGCGAGAGAGAAGCGTATCTGCAGCAGGAGGACATCCAGAAATGAAGATGGCATTAACTGACGGAATGGTCCGGATCATTGAAGCCGATGCCATTCAGAAGACGATCATCAAGAGCTGGAACCAGATGCGATGGATCAGAGGACAGCAGATGTATGAAGGAATCGCCAGTGCGGAGCTTCTGAATAAACTGGCCACCCTCGTACATCTCCCTCCGTCCATCGAAGCGGAACGAATCCGCATGAATACGGTCCAGGAGGCGGTAGATCAGGAACGAACCCGGGAACATCCGGAACCCCTGTATAAATACCCAGTAACCAAGAACCTCTATGAGCACCAGGTAAGAGCAGCCAACATGGCACTCATGACCTTCGGATTCATTGAGACGCCGAAAAAGGAGGAAAGCGGAAAGTGAGAGTTCAGATAGAGATACCAAAAGAATTTGAAGAAGACTATCGAAAAGATAGATTCAGAGATTTCTTTGAAAGAGTAAGAACAGACATCGACTGTAGAGGGCTCTGTGGGAATTATGAAAAAGAAACTGCCGGAATGTTCATAGATGCATTTGAAGATTCGAGATGCGTCGATTATGAAAGAACCCACAGACGCGCAGAGCCAACGAAGGAAAGAGGGCTTAGATAGTGAAGACAACAGAGAAGCCAAGGGCAGAGCCGAAGACAGACCGGAGACTTAAGCCGGCACCCAGGGCAAAGAAGAACTGGACTCCGGAAGAGGATGCTTTTCTTCAGGACAAATGGGGAAGCCTTTCAATCCCTGCATTAGCAAAGAAGCTCGGTCGCAGCGTGGAAGCGATAAATAACCGCAGATATCGCCTGGGATGCGGAGCGCACCTGGAAAATGACTACCGGGTTTCGTTAAACCAGCTGATGAGTACCATATACGGCACAAAGAGCATGGAATCATACATAACAGGGCGCCTGATCAAAGCAGGACTGCCAGTACGCTGGCACAGAACAAATGCCTGCAGGTTTCAGGTTGTTGATCTGAAAGAGTTCTGGCAATGGGCAGAACAGAATCGAATGATCCTGGATTTTTCCAAGTTTGAGGAATTGAGCCTGGGAGCAGAACCGGAATGGGTAAAAGAGAAACGCAAGGCGGACTTTGAAAGAGGACAGCAGGTCGGGAGACATAACACCTCTTGGACAAAGTCAGAAGATGAGAAGCTGAAGCGTATGCTTTCAAAACACCAGTACGGATACAGGGAACTGGCCAGGGAGCTCCGGAAGACAGAAGGCGCGGTCAAGCGCAGAATTTGTGATCTTCAGATCAAAGAGCGCCCCGTCAAAAGCAAGACCCGTATGTGGACAGAATCCGAGGTAGAGGTTCTTTGCGATATGGTCGAAAAAGGATATTCATGGGAACAGATCGCAGAGAAACTGGACAGATCGGCACTGGCCACCAGGGGAAAGTATGAACGGCTTATGAACCCGGCATACATGAAAAGATATTACAGAGGGAATGGCACTGAATATCAAGACATCTACAGCATGAAACCTTCAGAAGTCCTGGCAAGACACAAGGCGATGCAAGGTGTGGAATTCAGTGAAGCCCCCCCCGATGACACTTATTATAACAAAGATTCAAGGAGAATTAAATGCAGAATATAAACAAAGGCTTCGGCCTGCTGTTTGAGATGGGCTGCGGAAAAACGCTGACAGCGATCGCGATCGCGGGCGCCGGCTACCAGATGGGAAAGGTCGAACGTCTTCTGATTGTGGCACCGACCTCCGTCGTGGCTGTATGGCCAAAGGAGCTGCAGGAGTACGCAAAATTCAAGTATACCTGCAAGACGCTCCTGGGAGAAAAGAAGCAGCGCATAAAGCAGATCGATGACCTTCTGAAATTTCCATTCAAGGCTCTAAAGGTCGCGGTGATCAACTACGAGTCAACCTGGCGGCCAGAGATTCTGGAAAAGCTAAAGGAATTTGATGCAGATATGGTAATTGCAGACGAAAGCCAGCGAATCAAAACATACGATGCAGCACAGAGCAAGGCCATGCATGAGCTGGGAGATCAGGCCAGATATAAACTGATCTTATCCGGAACTCCAGTCCAGACTGCAGCTATTGACATCTGGTCACAGTACCGCTTCCTGGACAAAACCGTATTCGGAGATAACTTCTTCAAGTTCCGCGGCCGGTACGCTATCATGGGCGGCTATGGAAACAAGAAGATCGTCGGATACAAGGACCTGGAAGGCCTGATCAAGAAAGAACACAGCATCGCCTTCAGAGTTACCAAAGACGAGGCTCTGGACCTTCCGGAGCAGACGTTCGAGACCAGGAAGATACAGTTTAGCCAGAAAGAAAAGAACCTGTACGAGAGAATTAAAAAGGACAGCTATGCAGAGTTGGACGGAGGCGGCCACATTACCGCAACCACAGTCCTGACAAGACTGCTCCGCCTGCAGCAGTTAGCCGGAGGGTTCCTGGTTCAGGACGACGCACAGAAACCGCAGCTGGTAAGTAGAGCCAAGCTGGATGCACTGGCCGACATTATCGAGGACTATGTGATCGGATCCGGAAAAAAACTGGTGATCTTCGCAAGGTTTATCGCAGAGGTAAAAGCGATCATGGAGCTGGCCGGGAAAGTGCTCCCGAAGGAACTGAAACAGGTGGCGATCTACGGAGACATTAAGAAGGAAGACCGAGGCGGCATCGTGAAACAGTTCCAGGAGGACCCGAACACAGTGCTTTTTATCGGACAGATTGACACTGCCGGTACAGGAATCACGTTAACAGCTGCAGATACCTGCGTCTATTACAGCAAGAACTTCAACTACGCAACGTACAGCCAGAGCCTCTCCCGTATCCACAGAATCGGCCAGAGGAACTGCTGCACATACATAGACCTAGAGATCGAGGGAACTATCGACGAGCTGATCAGCAAGGCTCTGAGCCGAAAAGAAGATATGGCCAAGACGGTCGTAGATAACTGGAGGGATTTCTTTTAATGAATAATGACAAATTACGGCAAGCAGGCGAAAAGTTCAGAGAAGCCGCAGGTCTCATGTGTGAATGGTTGTCAGATCAGTTTGAGGCGATAACCGATGTATTTAATAACATAGCAAAAGCGGGGATATCCACGAACGACGCCTTAGATGCATTACTGACCGCGCATCGGGCGGCCGGCAGGATCCGGGAAGCTCCGGAAGGGAAAAGCAATAACTGGCTTAAGATGCATGGATATCCAATGAGAAGGGAGGTCGCAGGAAGACATGGAAGAAGAAAAGAACATATCTGCAGAAACCATTCAGGAAGTTGTCCAGAAGATAATGGACTCAGTAAAAATAAATACCAAGAGCCAGGACGCACTCCTGAAATTGAATCAGAAGTACATAACTGCAAGGGGAAAGATTTACCTGCTCAAAGAGCTGGAGCTGATCGGAGCGGAAACATGCCTGAAGTTAATCGACAGCCTCAACTCGCAGTATGTAACGCTGGCCTTAGAGATCAGAACATGAGGAGGAACCAAAATGGCAGAAGGTATTCCGGCGGCTGGCCGTCGCGCAAGAGATAGAACCTACAGGAGGGAGAGAAAATGAAACTGAATGACGTATATACGAAGCCCCTGAAAGACGTCGTAGAGGAACTGAACCTCACGGACATGAAGGTTCACACAGACGACGATGGAGAAGTGAGATCCATAGAGCTGAAATATGAGCCGAACAATCGCTTCACGAAGGGAGCTCGGCCATGATATTAAAAGAAATCGGCCGCAAGATAGCTCAGGCATTCAGATCGGCAAAGGCTGCGGACGAGAAGGTGGCATCCAGCATAGCTGCGACGCTGGATGCCAAGGCGGAGCAACTAAAGGAATACGAAAAGAGCTTCGAACCAGAACATCCGGAACCGGAACCAATGCAACAGATGATTCAATCATTGGCGGCGTATGGATTGAGTACAGATGAAGCAGCATGCGCAATCGCGAAAGCCATGGCGCAGAATCCAGAACCGCTGCGACACCTAACAAACAACTGGCGCAAGATGCATGGCCTACCGATGCATCGAAAACCTGCAGCGTTCAGGAGAAGGAGGAAAACTAAATGAAAGATGAGACAGCGATAAACAGCTACGAATTAACGCTGACACCAAACTATGTATCAGATTGGAATTTTAACGATGCTCTCAGGGAGTTGATACAGAACGGCACTGATCAGGAGGTGCTGGATTCAGATAACGAATTCCAGATTGACTACAGTCCAAAGGAAAAAGTACTCCGGCTCAAGAACCGGAAGTCTGTTCTTAAAATAAATACCTTGCTTTTAGGAAGAAGCAGCAAGGCGAATAACGAGGACACGGTCGGACAGTTTGGAGAAGGGTATAAGATCGCCGCGTTGGTTCTGAATAGACTAGGGAAGACCTTCACGATTTACAACAATGAAAAAAATGAAGTCTGGGAGTCCCGATTCAAAAATTCAGAGAAGTGGCTGGAGAAAATCCTCTGCTTTTATGTCAGCAAACGAAAAACGGATGACCACGGCTTATGCATCGAAGTAGGCAATGTCACGCAGGGAGAATTTAATGATTTATACAAGGTATGGCTCCACTTGGACGATTGTGACTACAGCAAAGCGGAAACGAAGTATGGAGAAATCATCTTGGACGAAGCATACGCCGGAGAAGTGTACGTCAACGGCTTATTCGTGGACTGTAATAGCGATCTGAAATACGGTTACAATTTTAAGCCAAAATACATACGCCTGGAGCGCGATAGAAAAACCTGCGACACATGGAATGTTGAAGACACAACATCGCTCATGATTGCAGAAGCAATGGTAAAGGGAGACATTCCGATGGAAAAAGTGCGGAGGATGGTCGAGGAAAGAGCCGACGACGTGTACCATTTCGAGTTCAACGCCTACAGCGACGACGTGAAAAAAGTTCAGGAAATGCTGATAGAATCATTCGATACACAAAACCCGCAGCCATACTCTGTGCCGGTAGATTCGCAGGAGGATATAAGAAAAGTTAAGGCATACGGAGGGAATCCAGTAGTCGTTCCAGCAGGCGTGGCGAAGCTGCTCGAGAAAGAAAAAGACAAGCGCATCAAAGCGCTTACAGAAATCCCATGCGCCAACGTTATGACTTTGAAAGATAAATTCAATCGCTGGTACGACGTATACGCGGAAGACATCCGAGACGAAGCGCGAATGGAAATAAGAAATCTCATTGATGAATTGGAGTGATCACCATGGATAAAATCGTGATCTGCAAGCAGTGCGATCGACCAGAATACTGGGGAGAGATGCGGTGGTTATCGGGAAAGTGCATCTGCAGAAATTGTTATCGAGCAAACTGGCAGGATGAGAATAAAGCACTGTATGAATGGGATGACCTGGACGGCCCGCGGCCGACAGTTGAAGAATATAACATCCAAGAAAGAGAGGACAAAGACAATGGCACTTATTGACATGGTGAATAGCTACCAGGAACTCCTGGAGAAAAAGGAATCCCTGGCAGAAGCCACAAAGGAAAACAACGAGTTGATCGAAGCGATGAAGCAGGAGATCGCGCAGCAGATGATTGATGATGATTGTCCGCGCATCGCATCCGGTGATTACATGTTCAGCCTTCAGATCAAGAACCAGTTCTCGAAGAAATCAGAGGCTGACCTGGCAGCAGGCGGATTGGACTTCTTCGAGGTCTTAAGAGAACAGGGATTCGGGGAACTGATCAAAGAGACGGTCAATCCTAGATCTCTTCAGAGCGCCATGAAAGAGCTCGTGGCAAAGGAAGGAGAACTCCCTCCGGAGCTGGCCGAAGTGATCAGTCAGTATGATCAGACAGATATCTTAAGAAGAAAGCAGACAAGCAGTGCTTTAAAGAAAGCCAAGGGAGGAAAATAAAATGGGATATGAACAGATGGAATTTGATGTAACGCTTTCCGGAGACCGGGAGCTGAAGGATAACGTAGGCATTGCCGTAGAGTTTGCCTGCCGCCAGGTAGCCGCTGAAAACCGCAAGACCGTAGAAAGTAACCATGAAGGATACGGAATCGCCGCTGAGGGCAAGGTGGCCTTGGATTCTGCAATGAAGAAAGTCAGCGATGACATGAAACTGTTCCTGCGTATCCTTCCGGCAGGAAGCGGCGAGGCGATCAGCGCGGCCAGCAGTCTGAAGAACTCAGCTATCGAGGTGGCCTTCGAGGCAGTGAAGCTGGCAGCCAATGCAGATAAGGTCATGAACGATCTGTACACTGTAGCGCAGAACGAGACAACACCGATCGAGGAATACCTGGATAAACAGGACGGAGAGTTTGAAGAAGCAGCAGAACAGGATCCGGAAGAAGTACAGGAGGAAGAGACAGATGCAGAATGACGTAAAAGTGGAAATCACATGTGCAAATGGAAGAGTGGAGGCAGTAGAAAGCCATGCGGTATACGGATGCGCCGTAACAGAAATAGAAGAAGAAAAAGGTCATGGCGTCGCCTGCAAGAGTTTCTTCACTGGTCATGTCAACCCAGTCCTCATGGGTGCCCCGATGGGAACCAGCATCGCACTTGTTACAAAGGAAATGTGTGATGGCGATCTTATACTTGAGCGAATCATTCTGGAACAGGCAATGGGAATCCTTGACGGAAGACTGAGAGAACTGAAAGGAGAAAGCAATCATGGCGGGAATTAATGTAAAGCAGCAGGTGATCCAGGAGTTCACCGACAGCTACGGAAACGAAATCCATGAGGGAGATCTTCTTCTTCTCTGCATTAAGAAGACAGAAAAAACAGAGAACATCCTCTGCGTTTTCAAGGGAACCAAAGGACAGTACCTCGTGACCAGCACTGTGGATCACAAATTCTTAAACCAGTACCGCCTGAGCTCTGTGAATGAATGCCAGGTGGTAGAAGGTATCAAATTAAAGAAAGCGGAGGATGAAGAATAATGGCAGCAGAAAAGGAAAACACAGCACTGGCAACTGTTGATACATTTCAGATCGTGACAGGCATGGAAGGCCTGGACGAAGAACTCCTGGCTGAGCTGGAAGATGAAATGGACGACCTGGACGATGTGAAAGGAATCTCTTGTAGACACATCAAGATTCCGTCCGGAGGCGGCAAAGCGTATGAGGTCGAAAGCGATGATCCGGACGATCCCGACATCGAAAAAGAGATCGAGGCAGTGATCATTTTCACGCATAGAATGAACTCTTACTGGGAGGGAGAGTTCGGAGCTACCGCGGAAGATGGTTCTCCGAACCTTCCGAAGTGCAGCAGCATGGACGGAAAGACAGGAGTCGACCTGGATACCGGTGAAGTCAAGAGTTGCGAGAACTGCCCTCTGAACCAGTACGCAGACGACGGATCCGGAAAACAATGTAAGAATATCCGCCGCCTGTACCTTCTCATTTCCGGGAAACCGGGCGTTTATCTCCTCAGCGTTCCGCCAACATCTATCAAGGATGTAAATAAGCAGCTGGCCAAGATCATGGGAATTCAGAAGATCCCGTATAGCAAGATGGTGGTTCGTCTGAAACTGGAGACTGCAGTAAACCGTGGCGGAATCAAATACAGCAAAGTGGTCATCGAAAAAGCCGGCACACTTCCAAAGGAAGCCTGGCCAACAACCTCAGCCATGAGAAAAGAACTGAAGGAAAAATACAGAGACGTAGCGATCACTTCAGACGACTACAACCAAGGAAGCAGCTCCGCGCCGGTTGATAAGGAAGGATTCATGGATGTGGATGGAGCTATCACAGAAGACGTACCTTTTAACCAGTAAACAACAGGGGGGGGGCTCAGGCCCCTATCCCCCTCGATTTGTAGGAGGGCAACATGAATACGGAAATGGCGGACCTCGACAGCATAGTCGATTACAAAAGTGAATATGGCGTCATTAAGAAAGCGAAGATCACAGGTGATCAGTTGATAGGTCTCTGCCCTTTCCACGATGACAGCAACAACAGTTTCTCGGTGAATTTAAAGACTGGACAGTGGCACTGCTTCGCAGAAGACCGCGGCGGAAACTTCCTGGACTTCTATGCAGAGTTAAATGGCTGCGATACGAAGGAAGCCTACGCAAAGATCATGGAAAAGTATGGCGTCGAAACCGGAGAACAGAAGAAACTGGAAGCGCAGAAAAAAAGCTACAGCTTAACACAGTATGCCTTCGAGAAAAAGCTCCCGGAGGAATGGCTGGCCAGTGAGTGCTTCTTAAGTACCGTCAAGGATAAGCGAGCCGGCGCTTCTTACATGAAAATCCCGTATCTGGACGAGAACCGGAAAGAAGTCACCTATCGAAAGCGTTTCGCGCACAAGGACTTCCGGTGGAAATACGGTTCTTCCGGAAAGATCGGACTGTATGGAGAATGGAGACTGCCGGAGATCCGCAGCGTAGGCTATGCGGCCATGGTGGAAGGAGAATCCGACTCACAGTCAATGTGGTACATGGGTATCAGCTGCCTGGGCGTTCCAGGGGCGTCCATGTTCAAGCCGCACCAGGCAGCCATGCTGCAGGACTTAAAGATTTACCTGCACGTTGAACCGGATCAGGGCGGTGAGACGTTCCTCCGGAAAATGCTGGCAGGATTAAGAGAGGGCGGATTTATCGGAGAAGTATATCGCTTTTCCTGCAGCAGGATCCAGGGATGTAAAGACCCGTCAGACGTTTATGTCAAATTCGGAAAAGAGGAAGCGCAGAAGAAGATTCTGCAGCTGATCAAAAATGCAGAGAAGATAGACCTGGATGCTCCGGAAGAAATCCCGGAAGCTATACAGGGAGCCCCGGTGAATTTAAGACAGCCAGAGAGCTGGATATATTCAGACAAAGGGATCAGTCACATCGATGAGAAGCAATACACTCCAAAGATGGTCTGCAGGACTCCGATCATATTAACGCAGCGTCTCCGGAGTATTGAGTCCGGAGAGGAAAAGATAGAGATCGCCTTCAAGAGAGATGGGTCCTGGCACAGGGCTATCTTCCCTCGATCAACAATATTCACAGCGAGAGGTATCACCGTCCTGGCTGATCTTGGATGCACCGTCACATCGGAAAATGCAAAGCAGGTCGTCCGGTTCCTGGCGGCTCTGGAAGCGGAGAACATCGATATCATTCAGAAAGCGGATGCGACGTCAACATTCGGATGGCAACCAGGAAAACGGTTCATTCCAGGAAGGGAACAGGGAATCGTGCTGGACATTGATCCAAGCCAGAAGGGAACAGCCATGGCCTATTGCCAGGTCGGAGAGATGGAAAAGTGGGTGGAAACCATGAAACCCCACCGGGACAGGGACAAGTTCAGATTCATCCTGGCGGCCAGCTTCGCAGCTCCGCTTCTGCGGATCCTGAAGCAGAGAATATTCTTCGTATACAACTGGGGAGGCTCCAAAGGTGGAAAGACTGCAGCGCTTAAAGCAGCACTGTCGGCCTGGGGCGATCCGGAACGATTGATGGTCAATTTCAATGCAACACAGGTCGGCCTGGAACGTACCGCCAGCTTCTTCTGTGATCTTCCGCTGGGAATCGATGAGAGGCAGCTGGCTGGAAAGAATCAGGAAGGCCTGGAGAAGACCATCTACATGATCGCATCCGGTACCGGAAAGATAAGAGGAAGCAAGGGTGGCGGCCTTCAGACTACGCACCAGTGGCGAACAGTAGCCCTGGCTACAGGAGAAGAACCACTATCGACAGAAACCTCGCAAACCGGCGTCAGCACTCGTGTTCTGGAAATCTACGGCGGACCATTCAATGATGAGAAGGCGGCCAGCAAGATGCATCAGGACGCAGGAACAAACTGCGGATGGGCTGGCCCGGAGTTCATCGATCATGTGATCAGCGTCTCAGAGCGGTCCATCTGCGAGAAATATGAAGAGATGGTGAAATTCGTCTCCGGAATCGCGAACGGGAAATCCGGAAGTCATGTGGCAGGAGTCAGCGCCGTAGCCCTAGCCGATGCCATGATCGATACCTGGTTTTTTGCACAGCCAGTGGAAAACAATGTGGGTAACTCTTCCGGAAATGATATGAATGTGGATAACTTGAAAATCCTGGATTCCTCATGGGAACGAGCAAAGAAAATGGCAGCATCTATACTTCAGGAGCAGATGAACGCAGACGTCGGAGATGTCAATGAGAATGCAGTCCAGTTTGTTGTGGACTGGGTTCTGCAGAACCGGCTCTACTTCGGAGAGAAAGCCATCGGCACCTGCCTGGGTACCTTTTCAGAATCCGGAAACACCGCATACATATTCCCCTCGGCGTTAAACCAGGCACTCACAAAGGCCGGGTACAGCGCCAGGAAGACTCTGAAATACATGGCTGACAATGGCCTGATTACATCGCAGGAACGCTCTGATCACAAAGGAAAAACCTACCAGGTAGTGAAACGATTTGACAACCGTCTCTGTAAATTCGTGGAGTTCTTTGTCGGAAAACTTTCTGAAAAAGAGGAAGCGATAGACATCGATGACGATGAGGAAGAAACAAAGCCACCGAAGCCAGCAGAGAAAAAACATCAGTACAAACAGGAAAGTCTGACAGATAAAGACGGGTTTATACCAGTCGATGAAGGCTACGAACTTCCATTCAATTAACTCCGAAATGTTACTCCTTTTTAAAAGGAGTAACATTGGAGTAACAAAAGGAGTAACAAAAAAAGCCAGTATTTATGCGGCTTTAGAGGGTATGTTACTCCTGTTACTCCTAAAATAGAGATATATAGTGTTTTTATGGAAATTTGTACCCTGTGTACCCAAAAACGGTACAAATGGTACAAATTTTAAAAAATTTCATTGTGTATTAAAAAAAAGGAGTAACAGGAGTAACAATGCCCGGAACCCTAGTAAAATCAAGGGTTTTCGTGTTACTCCTTTTTAAAATCAAAAGGAGTAACAAAAATGAAATGTACATGGCAAGAATTCACCGAAAAGCTCCGAATATACCGTAAAAACAGGGAAAACGTGCCCTTGCAGGAGCTGAAAACAAAATATGCAAAGGGATACAACAAACTCGTTTCAGATTTGTACCAGATGGCCGCGGAAGTTTTAAGAGATGTGATCTGTTCCGGAATGTACACAATGACCTGCGATACTGCAGAAAGAAAAGAACTGGCAGACCGGATAAACCAGATCATTGATTTAGAAAAAGAAGCCGGAATAGGCAAGGAACTCCGGCAGGCCATGTTTAAGGAATACGATCCGGAGAAGTTTCTGGACATTGCAGTCGAGAAGCTGCACACGCCGGCATGGTACCAGGCATACGCTCCATACTGGGTGTCGAAATGTAAAACGGGATCGGACGGACGGATCCGGTGCGATCTGCTTCCGGAATTTTGCTGGGACGAAAGCTGTCAGGTATGGATAAGGGAAGACAACGGCACATGGGAATTTACATCCATGCTGCCACCAACAATGGAAATGGTTAGAAAAGAACAGGAGGATATGAAATGCCACAGGACATAATTACACTCGTAATCTTAGCCGTAACCGTAGTTATGATTGTATCACTGATCACTGACTGCGTGAAAGACGGACACAGAACAGAAGAAAGAATTCTGATCAGAAAAGAATCCATGCTGAGAAGAAAGATTGAAGCTAAGGAAAAGAAGAGAGCTGAAAAGTTACCACTTCAGAATGAAGCAGGCCAGGAGGAAAGTGCCGATGATAACAAAGAGAGCCATTGAAATCGCCAGAGACATACATAACGACGAAACCGAAGTGGAGGATAAACTGACAGCGATCCAGGACATCGTGGAACTGGACAAGGTGCCGAAAAGCGTCAGAAAAGAAGACCTGGTGGAAATGCTCCGCTGGTTGATCGAAGAATATATCTAAGGAGGATAAGACCATGACAGATAGAGAAAGATTTGAGAAATTGATGCAGACCATATCAGATCGGCCAGGATTTGACCGGTTAATGAATTACATCCGGAAGAGCGACTTCTATACAGCCCCGGCGAGTACCAGATTCCACCTGTCCTGCGAAGGTGGGCTCTTGCAACATAGTCTGAACGTATATGATGCGCTGACCGGAAGACTTGAGAAACAGCAGGACGGAGAATATCACTACATGGTAGCAGGAAAGAGCGTCGCCTCCTTCAGCCAGGGAACCCTGGTCGTGACAGCCCTGCTCCATGACATATGCAAGACCGGATTCTATACAGTCGAATACCGGAACAAAAAGGTGTACAGCGAGAAAGGTTCCAAGAGAGATGCCGGCGGCCGGTTCGACTGGCAGACGGTACCGGCATACGCAGTCGATGATAAGAATCCATATGGACACGGAGAAAAGTCCGTCATGATGGTTGAAGAATTTGTGAAGCTCTCCATGGAAGAGCGCTATGCGATCCGCTGGCATATGGGAATGGGAGACTGCAGCTACAATCAGATTCAGGCATTCAATGCCAGCTGCGAACTCTACCCTCTGGTTCTTCTTCTTCATAACGCGGACCAGGAAGCGAGTCACTTCATGGAGGATCCGGATGGAATAAAACAGATATTTAAGGAAGCAGCGGAGCCGGCAGCAGCTCCGGCCAGCCAGGACGTATTCATGGAATGCTGAGGTGATGCCCATGAACACCGAAAAAGACGATCAGGAACAGATTGAATTTCTGAATGAATGGAAGCAAAAGCAGGAGGATAAGAAACATGCTAGAGAGATACGAGCCAAACTTCGACGAGAGCTCATTTATAAAATCTTTCATGGAGGTAAGAGGCCTCCGGACTAAAAAAGAGGCACTGGCCATTTTAAGAAAAGAAATCAAAAAGGAACCGTACTATCAGGATAAGATCAAAATAGCCCTGAAGACAAAATATCCAAAATCCTACATAGCAAAGATCAGTCAGAGCATGTACAGCCAAGCTGGAATCCCGGATATCATGATGATTTATTGCGGTCACTATTTCGGATTTGAGGTAAAACGTCCGGTGGTTGGCGTACCATCAAAGCTGCAGGAGGAAACGATCCGGAAGATCACTGCTGCCGGCGGTACCGCGCTCTTTGTACGCTGGCCGGAGGAAGCCATCCAGGCAGTGGAAGGATATGCAGAAGAGAATCTGAGAAACGCCGGCGCTCAGATCATGGCCGGGATCGGCGATGTGATCAGAGGCTCAGCAGAAACCCTGATGGGAAACCAGGTAAGCTATTTAAGAAGGAGATAATGCCATGCTAAGTGAATTCGAAACAAAGCAGATTGGCGACTGGCTGAGTGACATCGAAAACGTCAAAAGTCTTTCTTCAGAAGATCAGATAGAACTTGCGAAAGCGAATAAAGAAATTCAGGACGCGCAAATTCAGGTGGAGAAGGCTAGCCAAACAATAAAGAACATCGTAATGGGCGCGATGACGAAACAGCGGAAAACCACATTCCTTTTTAAGTTATAGGAGGGCAGGATATGAACAGAAACAGAAAAGGCGTCATGCCTGAGATTACCAGAGCAATGTACAAAGATATCAAGAAATACGACCGTCAGCAGTTTACAGGATTCTGCACTGATCTGTACGGTTATGGATTCGAGGACGGAAAAGCAGCTGTCCCTGGCGTGGATATCAAGGAAGTGTATACTGCTTTAGATCAGGTAAAAGGAATCGGGCCGAAGGTGATGGAGAGAATCCACGCCGCGCTGGATCCGCTCTTTCAGGAGGAAAAGAAATGAAGGCACTCACTGTAAAAGAATTGAAAGAAATGGCTGGCCAGCCAGTATGGTGTCCGGAAGAAGATGCATACGGAATCGTAATGTGCGATAAGCATGGAAAATGGGCCGGAATCCCGTTTCTGCATGGAGTGTGGCAGCAGGATGAAGTAGGTGTCGAATTCAATCACAATATTATTGGGCGAAAACTGAAATGTTACAGAATTGAAGACAAGAAAGAAGTCCCGATGGAGCTGGTACCGAAAATCGACGACTACGGGAACGGGAAAATGGTGTGTCCGAGCTGCGGAGAAGCGGCGGTGTTTAATCCGTTTAGATCACCGGCAGAAACGTACCCGTACTGCCCCTGGTGTGGACAGAAATTGAAGGGAGAGACAGAATGAAGGCACTCATAATCGCACTGATGAAATTCCTGGTCGTTTGTTGGATATGGCAGCGCCTGGAAATAAAGTTTTATGAATCCATCCAAGTGCGAGAAGTCGATAACTATATCGCATTTATCCTTTTTTATTATATTTTGAAGGGAGAGCAGGGATGAGCAAGAAATACACAGAAATTCACGTCCTGAAAGATCGGCTGAGAGAAGCCGGAATTCCATATGAAGTCCAGAAAGCAAATGATGGATGGCAGGTCGGAATCCCACATTTGTATCCGGAAGAAAGCCGGATCAGCGTGATTGAACACTTTGCAAGCTACGGATCCGCGTTTGATCTTTTGGAAATTCAGTTTCCGGACGGGGAGATCCGGGGATTTTTGAAAGCAGAAACAGCTTTTACACTTATTCAGAGAATCAGGGAGAAAGAGCATGAAAAGAAAGAAACCGAAGACGGAAAATAAGAAATTATTTCTTCCGCCACTGAGCCAGACCGCGCAGATGAGGAACTTTCTTCTTCAGATGCCGGTACCGGCACTTTTGTCAAGTCTGGAAACTATGGTGAGTATCCTGACAGAAAAAGGCATTGAAATAAAGGACTGGGAAGACAAGGACAGATACCTGGTGCAATTTAGACAGCTGGGAGGAAAGTGCTACTTCTTCGCACAGCGGAAAGAGAGGTAAGACCCATGGACAGGGACGAAAAAGAAGATAGAGAAATATTGAAGTTCGTTCTGGAACAGATCTATCGGGCGAAGCGCCGCAAAGGCCAGCTGGACCGGAGGCTTGAGAATTTAAAGCAGGACATGCGATCCGCTCCAGGAGCACAGGGACGCGGCCGCAGGACAACCGGAGACCATGGAGACGGAACTGCGAACCTGGTAATGAAGCAGTCCGGCATCGAAGAAAGAATCGAGAAGCAGAAATACAATGTCAGCCTCTCGATCGAAAAGACCATGGACTTATTAGAACTGCTGCCGGAGACGTCCCTGGAACGAGAGATCATGGAACGCAGGCATCTGGACATGGAAGACTGGAAAGACATAGCGGATGGCATCTACATGAGCCGGAGCCAGTGCAATAAGCGTTACAATGCAGCGCTTAACTATCTCCTGCAGCAGGATGGAGTCCTGGATATCGTAGATGAGAACAGGGCAGTTTACCAGAAACATCTGGCTCAGAAAATGGCCAGGAAAAAATTCTGGAAAAAGTGACACCCGGGGGTATAACCCGGAAAATATTTTCAGGAATTTTTTCAGGAAAATAAAAGCTCGGTGCATCCGGGCTTTTATTCCGGAGTGAAGCAGGCAGGGCAGTAGGCAGTGACAGGGCAGCAGCTCAAGACCGTAGCTGCAGCACAGCACCAGCGGAACGCCATGCAGGGAACACAGTAGGCCATGGGTCAGAGCCAGGCGTACAAAAGAAGACACCCCGGTAGACGGGGCCAGATATCCGCCCAGGAATATACAGGGCTTACCTTCAGATGGATAGCCGCAGCCAGGGCAGAGGGAGAAGACAGCAGGGGCCAGGCAGCAGGGAACAAGGCCAGTCAGGACAGGCCAGGCCACACAGCAGCCAGGGCAAGGACAGACAGCACAGGCACAGTGAGGCAGGGCAGGCCATGGGCAGAGCACAGGGACAGGAGGACAGCATGGAGACACAGCAGGTCAGGCACACACACCACGCACAGCAGACAGAGCCACACGGCACGCAGGGCAAGCGAGGCAGCAGAGGGACGAGGCAGGCCAGGGGCCAGGCAGCATGGAGCGCAGGTGCAGAGGACCACCCTCTTAAACATGAGACACACTGAGACATCCAACTGTGCTATAGTGGTAGCGTGGCAAGAGAGTGAGAGAGGACGAGCAAGGCAGGGCAGCACCCCGGCCCACCAGCTCGTAGAGAGAGACAGTCGAGAGGCTGTCTCTTTTGTTTTGCCTTCAGACGCCTACGCGAGCAGGCCACCCGGCCAGCGCGGCGCGACTTAGGTACTACCCAGGCCCCCTACGGCCCGCGGCGCGGGGAAGGCCCGGCTCTTCACCGGATATGAACAAAAATTTTTTTCCTATTTCGTTACGCTTGCCCCAAAATCCCCCAGGAAGGAGGCAAAAACCATGGGAGATTATATGAAGATGGAACGCCGAAGGCTTTCAGACCTGAGACCTGCGGAATATAACCCAAGGGTTCCGCTTCAGCCGGAGGATAAAGAGTACCAGGACATAAAATGCAGCATCGAAGAGAACGGATACCTGGATCCAATCGTGATCAACTACGACGGGACCATCATAAAAGGCCATCAGCGCCGCACAGTTATGATGGACCTCGGAATAGAGGAAGCAAAAGTCGTTGTTCTCAATATCAGAGACAAAGGAAAGGAAAAGCAGGCCAATATCGCTCTGAATAAGATAACCGGGCGATGGGATGAGCTGAAGCTCAGAGACCTGCTCCTGGATTTGGAACTGAATGAGTACGATCTTGCAGCAACTGGGTTCTCTACCAGCGAGCTGGAAGACCTCTGCGTGGACTTGGAGAAAGATGCCGAGGCAGAAGATGACGACTTCGACCCTGAAGAAGAATACAAAAAAATCGATGAGCCCATAACCAGAAGGGGAGATATCTGGATCTTAGGGCGTCATCGATTGATGTGCGGAGACAGTACGTCTCCATCTGACATAGCAGAACTGATGGCCGGTGAAGAGGCCGACCTCATCATAACAGACCCGCCATACAACGTCAACTATGGAGGAAAAACTGAATTTATGAAGGATTCTGGCAGAGGCCAGGGACAGTCATGCATTCAGAACGACGACATGGACGAGGAAAGTTTTCACGACTTTCTGTTTGACGCTTACGGATCAGCTGTCAGTATCATGCGGCCAGGCGCCGCAATTTATGTATTTCATTCCGATTCGCATGGCGAAACATTCAGGAGGGCCTTCAGAGAAGCTGGCCTGAAGCTGAGTGAGTGCCTGATTTGGGAGAAAAACTCCTTCGTGTTAGGCCGGAGCGATTACCAGTGGATTCATGAACCCATTTTATATGGGTGGAAGGAAGGCGCTGGCCATTATTTCATTAATGACCGTACTCAGGCTACGGTTCTTATGGATGAAGAGCTGGATCTCGAATCCATGAAGAAAAAAGACCTGATCACATACATCGAGCAGATCCGGGAGGCGTTCAAAGATCAGACTACGGTTTTATTTGAGAATAAGCCTTTAAGAAACGACATCCATCCAACCATGAAGCCGGTACCGCTGATTGGAAGACTTATGAAGAATTCCAGTAAACCGGGATGGAATGTCACGGACCTGTTCGGAGGTGGTGGTTCCACCCTCATGGCCGCGGAACAGCTGAACCGCGCAGCCTACCTGATGGAGCTTGACGAGAAGTTCTGTGACGTAATCGTCCGCAGGTGGGAAGAGTATACAGGAGAAAAGGCCTTCCGTTTATCGGATTCAGACCTAAACCTGCAGCTATGAGCGAAGAGTCAATGTTGCTAGGGGGGGGGATTTTGATGGCCGAGAACGGTGAAGTCAAAGGAAGCCTCTATCGAACCGAAGTAATCGCGCAGCTTTTCGGAGTCAGCGTCCGGAGAGTGCAGCAGTTGACTCAGGAAGGGATAATCTCCACAACAAAGATCCTGGAAGATGGTCATACGGTCCGCAGATATGACCTGGTACCGACTATTCAAAGCTACATCAAGTACCTGTCTGAAAAGGCGTATGGGAAAGCTGGGCGGTCGGAAAAGGAAGTGGAACTGAGAGAGCAAAAGATGAAAGCGGACGTCGCTCTCAAGGAATCCCAGGGCGAGCTGCATCGGTTAAAAACCGAGATTGCAGCTGGTAAATACATTTCTATCGAGGAAGTAAAGCTCGATTATGCGAAATTTTTCGTTGCTTTTAAAAAGTTCGCAGCATCACTCCCGTCCAGAATCATCGGGATGCTTTCAGGCGGTATAGACCCAACGGAAGCCCGGCATCTGGAAAAGGAACTGGCCAGTGAGGTCAATCGGCTCCTGGGCGCCTTCGTAGTCGCAGGCGTTGTAGGGCCGGAAGATGTACATGGAACTCAAAAGAAAAAGAATTCAGATCCGCAAGTATAACGTCGCGGAATATCAGAAGGAGGCTATGCGGCAGCTGCAGCCTCCGGAGAACCTCACCGTTTCCGAATGGGCCGAAAAGTACAGAATGCTGGACTCGAAAACATCGGCCATGCCTGGGCCATGGAGGAATGAAAAGACCCCATATCTCAAAGAGATCATGGACGAATTCATTAATTACGACACAGAAGAGATCATCTTCTGTAAACCATCCCAGGTCGGAGGAACCGAGGCAATGCAGAACATGCTCGGCTACGTCATTCAGCAGGATCCATCGCCTACGCTTATCGTTTATCCGACAGATACCCTGGCGGAATCAATAAGCAAGAACCGACTGGAACCAATGATCAGAGCCAGCAAGCCTCTGCGCAAGCTGTACAACGAAAACGAATCATCGAAGCTGGAGCTTCAGTTCGAGGGAATGTATCTCAGTCTCAATGGTGCAAACAGTCCATCCGCACTGGCATCTAAGGCAATTAAATATCTTTTTCTGGACGAGGTAGACAAATACCCCGGAGCCAGCAAGAAAGAAGCGGACCCTATCAGGCTGGCCAGGGAACGTACAAAGACGTTCACCAACCAGAGAAAGATATACATGACAAGTACCCCCACACTGCAGACCGGCCATATTTGGCAGGCCCTTATGGGAGCAGATATCGAAAAGCATTACTTTGTCCCATGCCCGCACTGCGGGGAATACATAGAACTGAAATTCAGTAACCTGCGCTTTCCGGACGGAGAAGGCCTGGACAATTCAGAGCGCGCTGACATGGCCGTCTATGTTTGCCAGGAATGCGGATGCAAGATCACTGATCAGGACAGAGACCGCATGATTCGATATGGAGAGTGGAGGGAAGTCAGAAGGAACACGAAGGCAAGTAAGAAAGTCGCATTCTGGATTAATACCCTGTATTCACCGTTTGTGCGCTTTTCTGAAATTGTAAAAGAGTTCCTCGACAGTAAAGACAATCCTGATCTTCTTCAGAACTTCGTAAACTCATGGCTGGCAGAGCCCTGGGAAGACACCAAACTGAAAACGGATGCGGACATGGTCATGGAAAGGCAGACAGATCTGCCGCAGCTTGTGGTTCCGGACTGGGCCAGATATCTGACAGCAGGAGTGGACGTCCAAGAGACGTGCCTCTACTGGACAATCCGAGCCTGGGGACCGTATATCACGAGTCAAAACATCGCACATGGCCAGGTTTTATCTTTTCAGGATATCGAAAGCATCATGAACACCCCGTACCTGACGGAATCCGGAGAACAGGTAGTCGTGTCGCTGTGTCTGATCGATTCAGGATATAACGCAGACAGCACATATGATTTCTGTGCATCAAATTCTGAGTGGGCTATGCCGGTAAAAGGCGCCAATAATCCCATGATGTCTCACTTTAAAACATCAAAGATCAACAAGGTAGACAGCAGAGCCTACGGCATGAACTTAGTTCTGGTTGATGGTGATAAGTACAAAGACATGATTGCGTCCAGGATGCGAAAAGACAATGGGAAAGGCGCTTGGATGGTATACGAGGGATGTGATCGGGAATATGCCGAGCAGGTGACTGCAGAGCATAAAGTCAATGTGAAATCAGGATCCAGAACCATACAGAAGTGGGTACCTAAGCACTCGCATATAGATAACCACTATCTCGACTGTGAAGTTTACTGCCTGGCCGCTGCGGATATCCTCGGAGTCCGGATGCTTCACCTTCAGGTCGAAGCAGAACGCAAAGAGCAGCTGCAGAGGCAGCAGGAAGAGAAACAGGAAACTCCGGAAGAAAACTGGATCCGGGCAAATGAACACTGGGTATAAGGAGGAAGAGAATGGCAGAAGAAGGACAGATGACAGCTGCGGAAATGCTGCAGCAGGTTAATGAAGCAATCACAAAGGTCCTGATCGGTGGCCAGAGCTATCAGATCGGTAGCCGTAAACTGACCAGAGCCGACCTCTCCATGCTCCGCACAATGAAGAAAGAACTGCAGGCAGAGGTGAATGCCGAAGGAAGCAGCAGCCTCCTGGACAATACCTATGTCGCGTTTTTCGACGGGAGGTAAAAATGAACTGGTTAGATTCAGCAATTTCCTTTATTTCCCCGAAATTGGGCGCGAAAAGAGCAGCGTGGAGAAATTATGCAGATGAGCTTCGGAATTATGACGCAGGGAACTACGGCCGACTGAATGCCGGCTGGCGAGCTACGAATAATTCCGCAGAAATTACAGACCGGATGAGTCGTGAGACGGTCCGGGCCAGGGCGAGAGACCTGGAAAGAAACTCCGACATCATGAATTCAGTGATCCTGTCCTATAAGCGGAACGTGGTCGGCCATGGATACCAGATCCAGGCGGCAACCACTAACAGTTCACTGAACAAGCAGCTGGAAGAGTTATGGATACAGTGGTGCAAACCAAGGAACTGTGATGTCACTGGAACACAGAGTATGAACGACATCTTAAGAATGATCGTTCGCAGAAAGAAAGTGGACGGAGGCATCCTGATCCTGAAACGGTACACCAAGGATGGCATGATCCCATTCAAACTTCAGGCCTTAGAGGTTGATGAGTTGGATAACATGCAGACCGGTCCGAATGAGAAGGGAAACCGGGTGGTCGGAGGTATCGAATATAACCGGCATAACCGCCCTGTTGGTTACTGGATCAGGCAGTATCAGATTGATGGCTACACCATCGCTGAACCGGTATATATCCCGGCGAAAGATATGATCTTCATTTTTGAGAAGAGGCGGCCATCGCAGATCAGGGAGATGTCCGACATGGCCTGCACCGTTCCAAGGGTGAGGGATACCAATGAATTCATGACGGCTGTATCCGTAAAAGAAAGGATCGCCGCCTGTCTTTCAGTCTTCATTAAGAAGCAGCTGCCGCCGGTTGGCATGGGCCGTTCCGGAAGCAACAGTGGAAATGCAGGACAGAAAGAATACGACGGAAAGACCCTGACTCCTGGAATGATCAAGGAGCTGAATGCAGGCGATGAGGTTCAGGTGGTTAACCCAACCGGGCAGGCCACTGATGCGGCCAGCTTCACAAAGCTCCATCAGAGGATGATTGGAGCGGGACAGGGACTCAGCTACGAGGCAACGTCCCGCGATATGAGCGAAACTAACTACGCATCCGCAAGGCAGGGAGCCATAGAGGACGAACTGACCTACGCGGAAGAAGAAGAAAGACTCATGACAGCCCTGGATGAAATCTATGAAACATTCGTAATCAGCTGCGTGCTGGCCGGACTGGTTCAGATTAAGGACTTCTGGCTTAAGAAGGACAAGTATCTGAAGCATGAATGGATTAAACAGCCGAAGAAGTGGATTGATCCGCTTAAGGAATCATCTGCGACAAAAACAGCTATGCAGACAGGACAGAAGACATTTAAACAGATTGCGGCTGAGAGCGGCCGGGATTGGCGGCGTCAGGTTGATGATATGGCCGAGGTCCTGGAATACGGTCGCAAAAAAGGAATTGACCTGGAAGGGGTGATTTTTAATGCCAAGGGCAAAGAAAAGGATCCGAAAAAAGAAGATGCAGCAGGCCAGGAACCTTCTTCTGAAGAGGGAGACGGCGGCGACACCACTGCAGGCGGATCCGAAGCAGCAAAAGAATAAGGGCATCCGGGAACTTACTATCGGAAGTATTCGAGCTTTAGAAGGTGAAGGAAACGAAAGAACCTTCGTTCTCAGTTTCTCTTCTGAAGAACCATATGATCGGTGGTTCGGCCCTGAGATTCTGGATCACGCAGACGGATGCGTAGATCTTGAGAGAATCAACAGTATCGGATGCGTTTTATTTAACCATAAACGTGATTACGTCATCGGAAAAATCAAGAGGGCGTGGATCGAGAATGGTCGAGGCCAGGCAGAAATCGAGTTCGATACTGATGAAGCCTCGGAAGTTATCTATCAGAAAGTCAAAAGCGGAACCCTTAAAGGAGTCAGCGTCGGCTACATGGTAGATTCCTGGGAGGAAGTAATGCCAGGAAAGCAGTCTGCAGATGGAAGATTTACAGGACCATGCAGTATCGCAAGGAAGTGGGCGCCTTACGAGATCAGCATCGTATCTGTGCCGGCAGATCCAACCGTCGGGGTCGGAAGATCCGAAGGCGATGAGGAACCCGGAAAAACCAGCCTGGAGATGTGCGAACGGCAACTTCAAATAAACAAAAATTTAATGGAGGAAGAGACAGATGACAATCAGAGAAATGATTGAAAGACAGCAGCAGATTGTTAATGCGGCAAGAACTGCCGGCCGAGATATGACATCGGAAGAAACCGCAGAGTTCGAGCGTCTGCAGAGAAGCATTGATGCTGCAAGAGCTGCTGCCACACATGGTGCCGGAAGCTCCGGCCAGGGATCCTCTGCAACATCTGCTGCAGGATCCAGACAGCAGAACACCGGCGATGATCCGGATGGTGATCCTGGCCCGGAGGGTGACACTCAGAGGGCAGTAGCTGCAGAAAGAGCAAGAATCCAGTCTATCACAGAGATGTGTACTCAGTTCGGTATGGAATCAAGAGATTACATTCAGAATGGAACCACAGTGGACCAGATGAGAGCTGCAGTCATCGAGCACCTTACAAACGGAGGCGCTCCGGTAAACACAGGGGTCAGAGTCCTGAGATCCGAAGAAGACAAGTACAGGGTAGCAGTCTCCGATGCACTTCTTCAGAGAGGCGGAATAACAGTCGAGAAACCTGCGGAAGGCTCCAGGGACTTCATGGGAATGAGTATCCGTAACCTTGCTGTTGAATGTCTGATCAAAGAAGGCGGAAGTACAGATTTGTACAGAAAGTCCGCTGAGGAAATCTATCAGATGGCAGTCAGAGGATTCTACAATCCAGAATCTGCGTTCCCTGCAATCCTGGATCAGACTATCGAGAAAGCCTACAAGGAAGGATACAACAAAGTAAACGTGACTTTCGATAAGTTCTGCAAAAAAGGAACACTGACAGACTTTAAGAAACACGACAACTACTATGTAGCAGGACCTGTCGGTGAGTTCTACGAGGTACCGGAGAACGGAGAACTGAAACATGATGTATTTAGCGATGCGAAGTTGCCGCAGCGACAGCTGAAAACATACGGTCGCCAGTTCACACTGTCCAGAAAAGCCTTCGTGGACGATGACATCAGCCTTGTAACATCCGTTCCGGCCAGATATGCAGCAGCCTCAAGAAGAACCCAGAACAAACAGGTATTCGAGATCCTTCTGAAGAACCCGGCCATCTACGATGGAGCTCAGCTCTTCGGAACAGCTCACAAGAACCTTGTTAAAACTGGTACCGGTGTCACCCAGGAAGCTATGCAGACGATGATTATGGCACTGGCAAACCAGCGTGACCAGTTCGACCAGGCAATCGTGATCAATCCGCGCACCATCGTCGTTCCTTCTGGCCTGAGCTTCGACATGTACACACTATTCAACAGCCCGTACATCGAAACAAAGGATAATACCCAGGCAGTAAACCCGCTTTACAACTACCGCGGAATGCTGGAAGTCGTAGAGGACCCGACCATCAACACACTGTGCGGAGGTATGGGAAATATCATGCCATGGTTCCTGTTCGGTAATCCTTCAGACTGCGACGGAATCGAGATCGACTACCTGAATGGCCAGGAAATCCCGACGATCAGAAGAATGGAAGCTCCTGGACAGCTTGGATTTATCTGGGATATCTACCTCGATTGGGGCATCACCGTAATGGATTATCGTTCCATCGTCAAGAACCCGGGCGTCAAAGTCAGCACCAAGCTGGAACTTGCGTAAGAAAGGAGGACATAGAACATGAATAAAGCAGCATATCACCAGAGAGGTGAAACTCTTGACTATACGAATACCGGATCCAGCGCAATCGAGGCAGGCACTATTCTGACAATCGGAAAAAGGATCGGAGTAGCATCTACCCTGATCCAGCCGAAAGCGCTGGGCGCTGTGGACGTTGTTGGTGTATTCAATATGCCGAAGACATCCACAAATGCGATCACAATGGGAACACCGGTGTATTTCGACGGAACCGGAATCACAGAGACCGCATCTACAAATGTCCTGGCGGGCTACGCAGTGGCCGACGCAGCCGCAGGCGCTAAAGAAATCCTTGTAAAGATCAACGCATGAGGCTGATCGCAAAGGTTCCGATCCTGTATTTTGCACATCTGTACGAGGTCGGAGATGAACTGCCGCTTCAGGACCAGACCATGGTTGATGCGTGGCTGGAAGCAGGAACTGCAGAGAGACTGGAAGACGGTCAGCAGCAGAAAAAACCTGCGAAGCGGCCGAAAGCCAGAATGGCAACGGCCAGACCTGGACAGATCGGGATATCTACAACCGGAAACGAGGAAGACCTCGCCGGCAGAATTCCGGATTCTCCGGAGCGCCATGCATGAGCTTTAAGGACATAATCGCAGAAGATGTGCACCGAACATTCATGAACCCGGAAGAGTTCTCTGACATTCACAACCTGAATGGAGTTAATGTCCCCGTTCAGATTGACTCAAACGAGCAGATCGAGAGGGAGAAAAGATTCAACCAGCATATGGATGGAATCTACCTCAATCAGAAGCTGATCTATGTATCAGCGGAAGATTACAGGAAAGCCCCTGGGCGGTCGGGTATGCCAAAGCAGGGAACTGCACTGTCACTCGACGGAAAAATATACCGCGTGGCCGATGCAATCGACGAAGGCGGTGTGTATTCCATCACACTGGAGGCGAACAAAGCATGATCACATTTCAGGTAGACCAGGCCAGCCTGCAACATGTACAGAAAAAGCTGGGAACGATGCAGAGCAAGGCTCCGATCGTTATATCCAGAGCCCTGAACAAGACGGCGGTAAGCGCCAGGCAGAGACTGGCAAACAGAGCCCAGCAGGCATATACAGTCAAATCCGGAGGATTCAAAAAAGATATGCAGATCAAGAAGGCGTCGTCCGGAAACCTGGTGGCAGAAATCAGGTCTCAGGGCCGCCCTCTTAAGATCACAAAGTTTAAGTATTCAGCTCCGCAGTCCGGAGCCAAGGCAGACATCACAAAGAGTGGCCTGAAAGCCCTTGTGATGGGGAACATTAAGGCATTTAAAAGAAATGGCCAGATTTTCCAGAGACGCTCTGCTGCCAGGCTGCCGATTAAGGTGCTGTCGTCCAACTCAATCCCGAAAATGATTGGAAGCGAGAAGAGGGTGTACGGCATCGTGAAGCCGAATATCGAGAGTGACCTCCGGAAATACATGGAGGCGCAGATCAAAATGCTTGTGGGGTGATTGAATGACAAGAAAAGATTTGCAGGATGCCCTGGTTAAAGAAACCAAAGAGCTCCTGAAGGACGTGTGGGCCAAGAATTCACTTGGAGAAGACGTTCAGACTCAGGTGTTCCCACAGCGCCTGCCAGTTATGACTGAAGATGAAGACGATGAAACGAAGTTATTCCCTTACGCTATCGTTCGCCTGGGAGATGCAAAGACTGCCAGAGACGAAGACACATGGCACGTCACAGTAGACTGGCTCCTGGGAGTGTATGACGACGAACGAAAAGGCCAGGGGCATCTTCATATCCTGACGATGATCGAAAGAATCACAGACCGCTTCATTGCGGAGCCCCTGTTGGATCACAGATACAGGGCAGAACAGGACATGGAAACAGTTCTTCAGGATGAAGATACCTATCCCTTCTATTTTGGAGGGGTGGAAATAACATTTTCAATACCAAAAGTAGGAAGGAGAGACGAATACGCATGAGTGCAACAGAAAAAGCTGCCACAGCTGATGAAAAGGCACCTGTGGCAGTTCAGAAGGCCCAGCCTGAGGCCGAAAATAAGGCACAGGAGCCACTTATGTACGTCGGCCCTACAATTCCTGGAATCGCCATCCAGAACACCGTATACGAGCCGATTCCGGAGGCAGCCATGGAAGCTGCAAAAGGGCTCCCGGTTTTCCTTGATCTTTTTATTCCAATCATGAAATATCCCGATGCGGAACAGCAGATCAGGAAGGGAACCGGACGATTATACAGCGCTTTCACAAAAGCACTGACACTCAAAAATAAAGGAGGAAAAGCAGAATGATTAATCATGGAATCAAGATCAGGGAAGAAGCTACTGCCCTGACCGCACCAGTTACTGGCGATTGCTCAGTGCCGGTCGTAATCGGTACTGCACCGGTAAACATGGCAGCAAACCCAGCGGCAGCAGTGAACGTCCCGATTCTGGCAAATTCTGCAGATGAAGCAATCGAAGCACTCGGATACATTGCTGATTTTAAAAATTACAGTCTTTGCCAGATGATGTACCTTACATCTAACGTGTACCAGGTTTCCCCAGTAGTTTACATTAACGTACTGGATCCGGCAAAGCACAACAAACCACTCACTGAAACAGAAGTCCAGGTCAATGACCTTCAGGCAGTGCTTGCAGTAGAAGGCGTCATTCTCGACGGCCTCTCAGTAAAAGCAGGAGCCGGCGGCACAGCCCTGGTCAAGGGAACCGACTACGATCTGGAATTCAATGAAGACGGACACCTTGTGATCAGCCTCATTGGTACCGGCGCTGGAAAGTCAGCCACATCTCTGAAAGTATCCGGAAAACAGCTTGACCCTTCCAAGGTCACAAAAGATGACATTATCGGAACATACAGCGCAGGAAAAGAGACAGGAATGCAGCTGATCAGACAGGTGTATCCGAAACTGAGCATCGTTCCAGGACTTCTGATCGCTCCGGGCTGGTCTCAGATTCCGGAAGTCGGCGTAGCTCTGGCAGCCAAGGCGGCAAACATCAATGGCGTGTTTAAAGCTCAGGCCCTCATGGATCTGGATACTGCAAAAGCAACCAAGTACACCGACTGCAAACAGGTGAAAGAAGATTCCGGATTCACATCTATATTTGGAGTCCCGATGTGGCCATGCGACAGGATCGGTGATCTGATCTTCGCAAAATCTGCAGTTATGGCTGCAAGGATTGCATATCAGGACGCTGAGAATGGAAATGTGCCGAGCCTTTCTCCGTCAAACAAGCTGCTCGGCGTTACCGATCAGTGTCTGGCAGATGGCACTGAGGTCATCCTGGATCAGGATCAGGGAAACACAGTCAACTCATTCGGAGTATTAACTGCCATCAACCTGAAGGGCTGGAGAAGCTGGGGTAACTACACCGGAGCATATCCGTCCAGCGGAGATGCAAAAGACATCTGGATCGCTGTGCGTAGAATGTTCAATTGGCATGGGAACACATTCATTCAGACCTACTTTGACAAAGTAGATGATCCGATGAATACAAAGCTCATCGAGAACGTGGTCGATTCTGAGAATATCCGTACCGGAGCATACGCACCAGAATACTGGGCCGGAGCTTCTATGGAGTACAGAAAAGACGATAACCCGACAACTGATATCCTGGCAGGCAAGATGACATTCAGACAGCACATTGCGCCATACACACCGGCCCAGGAGATCAACAACGTATTGAGCTACGACACAGATATGCTGGCCGCAGCACTTGGAGGTGAATAAAAAATGGCAGCAGGACTGATTATTCCTGAACTCTTGAACCATTACAACGTGTACAACGATGCACAGAAACTGATTGGTATTTCCGGAGATGTTGAGCTTCCGGATTTTGAGGCCATCACAGAAACCATCGAAGGAGCCGGAGTGCTTGGAGAAATCGAAGCAGCGGCGACAGGACAGTTTTCTTCCATGACCGTAAAAATCCCGTTCAGCGTTCTGTATGAGGATATGTTTACAATCGTGAACTCTGCATCAGGAGTACAGCTGACTCTGAGAGGCTCCATGCAGTTTATGGATCCAACCACAGGAGTCACTGATCACTATCCGATCAAAGTAGTGATCCGCGGAAAATGCAAGAAATATTCCCTCGGCAAGATGACCAAGGGCAAAAAGATGGATCCAAGTGTAGAACTTGAGATTCTTTATATCAAGATCGATGTAAACAATAAGTCAGTGGTAGAACTGGACAAGGCGAACTTTAAGTACGCTGTCAATGGCGTCGATCTTCTCGAAAAAATCAGAAGTCAGTGCTAAATCACAGGAGGAAAGATAATGAGCAAAGAAGAAACAACCAAAATCGTAAACATTGACAAAGCCGGGGAAGATGCGCGGGATAACGACCTTTTAGTCAAACTTACGCGTACATACAACTTTGAAGGAACAGAAATCTCCGAAGTTGATCTTAGTGGCATGGACAACCTGACAGCGAATGACATGATCAGAGCTAACAAGGTTCTTCAGAACAGCGGAACAATCACTGCGGTTCCAGAGACAAACCTGGAATACGCCATGATCATCGCGGCAAGTGCAACTGGTACCCCGGTTGAGTTCTTCAAGGGTCTGAAACCTCGCGATGCGATCAAGATCAAAACAAAGGTCACGAATTTTTTCTTCGGAGAGGAATAGACCCCAGTGATTTGTCCGACCTCCGCAAGCTGTGCCTTGCACTGGCCTTAAATCTTAAGACAGGCCTGGATTACTTCATGGGCCTGTCAATCTTTGAGCTTATAGACCTGTGTGAGGACCTTCAGGAGGTGAGCAAACAACAGTGAGCGATTACAAGATTAATATCAAGATCGCGGGCCAGTTAGAGAAATCGTTCTCTGCGGCCATGAAAGCGGCAAAAACCGGACTGAAGGGTCTGAGCACGATCGGAAAGATCGGAGCAGCAGGGCTCGGAGCTGCCGGAGCTGCCATCGCTGCAGTAACTGCGGCAAGTGTTAAGACCGGCTCAACCTTCGAGGCGGCAATGTCGTCAACTGCTGCCACTGCAGGAGCCACAGCAGAAGAATACGACAAGTTAAAAGCGGCAGCCATGCAGATGGGCCGCGAGACATCCAAGACGGCCACAGAATCAGCCCAGGCCCTCGAATACATGAGTTTGGCCGGTTGGACGGTAGATCAGTCTATCGCAGGCCTGCCATCGGTTCTGAGACTTTCAGAAGCGACCGGTCTGGATTTGGCCAGGACATCTGACCTGGTTACGGATTCCATGTCCGCCTGCGGTGTCACTGTTGGTGGCCTCGCAGATTACCTGAATATCTGTGCAAAGGCGAACAATAAATCTAACCAGACTGCAGAACAGCTCATGGAAGCCTACATCGGCGTAGGCGGAACCATGAAGAACCTCGGCGTGCCGATCACAGAGAGCGCAACGGCTCTTGGCGTAATGGCGAACAGAGGTATCAAAGGCAGCGAGGCCGGAAATGCCCTGAATGCGATCATGGTCAACCTGACATCCGGAGCCGGACAGGCGGGAACCATGATGGAGAAGTTGGGGCTCTCGGCATTTGACTCGGCCGGAAACTTCAAAGGCCTTAAGGGAACACTTACGGAGTTGAATACAAAGCTCTCCGGGATGACGCAGGAAGAACGAAACGCGGCTCTAGCGGCGATCGGCGGAAAACAGCACGTCGATGCTCTGAATGACCTCCTGCAAGGCCTGAACGCTACCACAGCAGACGGCGCCATCGAATGGGATGCCCTGGCTAATGAACTTCAGAATGCAGATGGTGCGCTGGAGGATATGGCCAAAACAAAACTGGATAACTTGAATGGCGACATGGCTATATTCCAGTCGGCATTAGAGGACACCGGTATCAAGATCTATGACAACCTGAATAAACCTCTCCGCGCGGCCGTACAGTACGGAACGCAAGAGATTTATAAACTGTCAGATGCGCTCGTATCCGGAGGCTTCTCTGGATTCGTTGGAGAAATAGGATCAGTTCTGGCAGATGGAATCGTTCAGATTTCAGCCTATGGTCCGAAAGTGGTCAACATGGCCACTGCATTAACAACGAGCTTTCTGACGGGAATCCGGAATAATGCTGGAGCCATTGGAGATGGAGCCGCTGAGATCGGCGCCTCGTTTGTTTCCGGAATCATCCGGATTGTGCCAAGGGTTCTACAGACAGGAACGCAGCTCCTGGATGAATTTCTGAAGGGAGTAGACACCAGGCTGCCGGAGCTTATGACGTTAGCAACTAAGGTCGTTGAGCAGTTCAGCAGCGGAATCACGTCTCAACTGCCAAGCATCGCAAGTTCAGCCGTAAGCATAGCGACAACGCTGGCCCAGGGTCTGGGAGATTTTGTCCCGGCACTGATCACAGCCGGAGCAGATGCTATCGTGGCCATTGCGGACGGACTGGCGGGCGGTTCTCCGGAGCTGATCACAGCAACGGAAGAAGCTATCAGCAAGATCATGGATGCGGTCGTTCAGGCGGCTCCGAAATTACTGCAGGCAGGGCTCACGCTCGCGCAGTCGATCGGAAAAGGACTGATGGACGGAGTAAGTAACTTCTTCACAGACCTCGGAAACGGAAATGCCAGTCTCTCACAGGGCGTGGCTGCATTTGCACCACTACTTCTGATCGGAGGCAAGATCGCGCCGGTATTCAAAAAAGCAACTGATGCAGTGAAAGCATTCTCGCCAACATTAAAAGGGCTCGGTTCCAAGGCTGGAACGGCCTTCCAGGTACTGGCAAACTTCCCGTCAATCGCAAAGCAGTTCGTTATTGATTCAGGAGGAATGAAGAACGCGATCGCATCGATCGCAAAAGGCGGCCTGAGTAAGATCGGCGGTATGTTTAAAGCAATCGCATCGCCAGCAGGAATCGCAGTAGCAGCCATCGCGGTATTAACTGCAGCATTCCTGCATCTATGGAACACAAACGAAGGATTCCGGAGCGCAATCTCAGGAATCTGGAGCCAGATAACCAGCACGATAAGCAGTTTCGGACAGAGCATCGTCTCGTCGCTGAATGGCTTAGGCTTTAACTTTCAGAATATCACCCAGGTACTCTCCGCGGCATGGAATGGATTCTGCAGCTTGCTGGCCCCGGTTTTTGTCGGAGCTTTTCAGCTGATTGCAGATACCATCCAGGCAGTAACCGGAGTTATATCCGGAATCATTCAGACAATCGCTTCGATCATTCGTGGAGATTGGTCAGGAGCAATGCAGGGAATTCAGACGATCACGTCGTCCGTTTGGAATTTCATTCTGAACATAATCAACACAATCGGTTCAACGATTTGCGGTGTGATCAACGCATTCCTGAGTCTGATCGGAGTTGACTGGCAGGTATCCTGGGACAGTATCAAGAACGTAGCGAGCAACGTATGGTCTGGAATTCAGTCCGTTATTCAAGGCGGCCTGTCAATAATCCAGGGCATCATATCGGTTGTGATGGACGTGATCCATGGGAACTGGTCCGGAGCCTGGGAGACAATCAAGGGCGCAGCGTCTGCTGCTGCCGGTGCGCTTCCTGGTTTGGTAAGCAGCGGATTAAACCTGATGCAGTCCGTAATCACTGGAATCGGAAGTACCCTGGGGTCCCTTCTGGATTCAGGATGGGAGCTTCTGAAATCGGCGGCTTCCGCAGCTGTAGACGCGCTGCCTGGTTTGGTATCCGGAGGACTGAGCGCTCTCGGAAGTGCGATCTCAGCAGTTGGAAGTACCCTCGGCTCTCTGCTTGATGCAGGGTGGCAGGCACTGTCCTCTGCAGCGTCCGCAGCAGTCGATGCATTGCCTGGTGCAGTGTCCGGAGGACTGAGCGCCCTTGGAAGTGCGATTACTACTGTAGGAGGAACTCTTGGAAATCTTCTGGATTCAGGATGGGAGGCATTGAAATCGGCGGCTTCCGCTGCTGCAGATGCCATGCCTGGTCTGATTCAGGGCGGATTTAGCGCCATGACGACAGCTATCTCCGGAATCGGAGACGGTCTCGGTTCCCTGCTTGATGCAGGATGGGAGGCACTGAAGTCCGGAGCTTCAGCAGCGGCTGAGGCAGTCAAAGGCGCCTGGGAAGGCGTGAAGGATTTCTTCGGAGGAATCTGGGACGCCATTACCGGTGGAGGAAAATCTGCAGAAGTTTCAACACCGACAGTGAATACCACTGCGGCGCAGCCACAGCAGATGACCGTCCAGGTGGACACATCAGCCATTGAGGCGGCCAATACTGCAGTGCAGGCATTACAAGCAAGCATTGAGGCAGCAAAGACCTCCATGACAAGTATGGGAACCGGCTTCACTGGTTTGTCAGCAACGATCACATCACAGCTGACAAGCGTACAGTCCAGCATCACCACAAGTACAACGTCATGGAGCACATCTGTACAGATGGGAATGACGCTCATGCAGACGGCCATGCAGACCGGAATCACGACAATGAGGTCAACACTTCAGACCGGATTCACAAGCATGGGAACAACGTCCATGACCTCATTCACTCTGATCACAACAGCGGTTAGAACCAGCATGACACAGTGCGGAACGATCACGACCGCGACAGTAACTACAATGACAGCAACCATAACTGCAGGAACCACTCAGATCCAGACAACAGTGACGGCAGGATGCACGACGGTAACCGCTACCGTTCAGTCATCAACGAGCCAGATTGTAAGTGTTGTACAGTCCGGAGCAATGATGGCAGCCGCCGCGGTACAGGCAGGAATGAGCCAGCTTGTATCTGCAGTAAGCAGTGGATGCAGTCAGGCGCTCGGAATAGCCCAGAGCACAGCAAGCGGCATCTATGGAACATTTGCCGGAATCAGCCTTTATGGCGCCGGCGTGAATATGATGTCTGGCCTGGTAAATGGTATCAATGCTATGCGTGGAGCTGTTATGGCAGCAGCGGCAAGCGTGGCCAGCGCAGCATCCGCAGCAGTCAACAGCGCCCTGAAGATTCACTCTCCATCAAGGGTCATGGTGGAATCCGGTAAATTTACCGGCCAGGGTCTTGTAGTAGGTATGCAGGATATGCGCGGAGCCATTCAGGCAGAAGCGCAGAGATCACTGGCAGCGCCAATCCAAGACGCAGCATCGCCTGGAACTAAGAGCCTGGAGATGCCGACGTTCAACAGGAGTTCGGTGATCAGAGAAACTATTCAGAACTTTACCGGCGGCGGAAACGACAAGCCGGAGAAAGACCCGAAAGATTCAAACCCAACCTTCGTATTCAGTCCGACCTATCAGTTCAACGGAGACGCTCCGGATAAGAAAGATATCCAGGACGCGAACCGCATGAGCCAGAGAGAGTTCGAGAAGATGATGAAGGAATACCTTAGAAATAAAGGCAGGGTATCATTTGCGTAAAGGAGGATAAGCGTGGACATCTATGTAACAAGTCAGGGCGACACATGGGATTCAATCGCATACGATCTGTTCGGAAGCGAAGGATACATGGGAATCCTGATGGATGCAAACCTGGACCTCCTGGACGTTCTTGTATTTTCGGCCGGTACCGTTATTCAGGTGCCGGAGGAAATACCGGAAGCAGTAGACGAAGATATGCCGTTCTGGAGACAGGACGACGGTAACGATGAATATGAGTATGACGAAGACGACGAGGAGGAAACAGAAGACTATGAGTAATCCGAGGCAGGTTGCGGTCAGCTTATCTTTCAACGGAAAACGGGCAAAGACAAGCATGGCCAATTACATCAAGTCCCTTTCATATACGGACGTGGCATCCGGATCCAGTGATTCGCTGGACCTTACAATCCACAACGCCGATCTGAAATGGATCAGCTCCTGGTACCCGTCAAAAGGGGACAAGGTAAGTGCAAAGCTCACCTTTAAGAACTGGCTGACGGACGGACAGAACAAAGTCCTAAACTGCGGATCCTTTGTTCTCGATACAGTCAAATTCACTGGCGGACCGCTGGAAGCTACCATGCAGGGCCTGGCGATTCCGTCGAATTCATCATTCAAAGTCCGGGAGAGAACAAAAACCTGGAAAAAAGTAACTATAAAACAAATCGCAGCAGAGATCGCAAAGCGGTACAAGATCGGTCTGAGCTATGTAGCTTCAAGTATCAGAATTACATCAATCGAACAGAGCAAGAAAACAGATTCTGCATTTTTGTATGACCTCGTAAAAGATTACGGTTTATCTATGAAGGTTTTCCGGAATAAGATCATTATTTTTGATAAAGGAAGATACGAGAAGAAAGCAGCAGTAACGACCATACACCGAAACAACTTTGTTGATGACGACTGGGACTATTCAGATACGCTGGAAGGCACATACACTGGCTGCCGGATAACTTATAAGTCGGCCAGTAAAAAACAGAAGGCCCTCAGCACTTATGTGGGTCTGAAGAAAGAAAATGCCAAAGGCAGCCGTATCCTTCGTATCAATGAACAGTGTGACAGTCTTTCAGAAGCAAAGAGGAAGGGAGCCGCGCAGATCAACCTGGCAAACGAGGAAGCAACGACCCTCACAGGTACGATTTTCTACAATCCGAAGGTTGTGGCCGGCGTGACTGTTACAATCGCAGACCTCGGAAAGGCGAATGGCAAATATTACGTCGATCAGGTCAAGGTGGTTGTTTCAGACAGCAGGACCAAGCAGGAGATCACGCTGCATAAATGCAAAAAACGTATTGCAATTTAGAAGGAGGATATATGTCAGATTTAATCAGAGTCGGATGCGTATCCAAAATTAACTACGAGGAAGGCACGATCGAAGTCACCTATCCGGATCGGGACGATGCGGTAACAGATCCGTTCCCGGTGCTTTCATTTAACGATGAATATAAGATGCCGGATATTGGACAGGACGTCCTGGTACTCCATCTCTCGAACGGATCCGCACTAGGAATCGTCCTGGGACCGTACTGGAATAAGGACCATAAGCCAGCTGTGTCCGGAAAAGATGTCTATCGAAAAGAAATGGCGCAGACACCAGGTAAAGCCTATACACAGTACAAAGACGGTACCGTAGAACTGCGGGGTCCCGCCGTTCGGCTCACCTGTTCTTCAGGAGCCATCACAGTGGCGCAGCTTCTGGCAATGAAGAGCAAGGTCGATAGCCTGTAGGAGGTGACGACCTATGCCAAGCAAGACACCGAAATGGGTAGGAAAGGTCACTGCCAACAGTGGGCTGAATGTTAGAACGGGCCCGGGAACCAATTATGGAAACGTGAAGGCCTGGCCGCTTTTAGGAAAAGGAAACCTGGTTGATGTATGCGACACTGTAGGAAACTGGTACTACATCAGAATCGCCGGAAAGGTGTATGGTTACGCTTCCAAAACCTATATCACTAAGAACGGCGCGGCCAAGAAGTCCATCGGTAAATCTGCTTTAAAAAGTAAGAATACCAAGAACAATAAAAATAAAAAAGACAATAAAAAGAAATTAACGAAAGCCCAGGAGCTGGCCCTTAAGAAGAAAAAGGAAGCCGAGCAGAAAAAGCTGCAGAAGCAGAAAATCGATGCGTACAATAACAAGATCAAAAAGAAAAGTAAAATCGGGAACTTTGGCGAAACGATAGTTTTCTCTGTCAGCAGCAGTAAGATCCTGACTCCGAAGGATATGAAGAGGACTGTGAGTGCCAGATGGGAGCAGCACAAGATCCTCGGAAAAGCACCGAAGTCAGAGTTCGTTGGACAGAACGCTCCGGAAACAACAATGACCGTAGTGCTATCTGCAGAGCATGGAGTAAAGCCTCGATCTACGCTCGGAAAAATCGAGAAAGCAATTAAAGCTGGAACCTGTCTCTTATACACATCTCCGAGCCCACGAGACCGATCAGTATCTC
>ERZ1026971.60-NODE-60-length-67462-cov-17.335114_pt1 | contig 67462 bp, 96 predicted proteins | sample MGYA00519294_ERZ1026971 | MGnify/ENA primary metagenome ERZ1026971 (study PRJEB26926, sample SAMN06164664) | human gut metagenome | biome: ENVO:00009003; feature: ENVO:2100002; material: ENVO:00002003 | host: Homo sapiens | place: USA | collected 2012 ... | reverse complement strand
AGATACTGATCGGTCTCGTGGGCTCGGAGATGTGTATAAGAGACAGGTATAAAGAGAGTAACTTTAATAGCTATAATTTTGAATTAGTAATGTATGTATTAGATATATATATCTATGATATGTGTATGAGGTATGATAAAGAGGTTAGTATATTGGGCTTTAGTTCATTAACTGGTATTCCTGATAGTACTATATATGACTGGGGCAAGAATACGCTAAGCCCGATAGCATCGGAGATTTTGGAAAAACTGAGAAAATATCAGGAAGAGAGTTTGTCTAATAAGCTCGTGACCGGGGCAAAGAATCCTGTGGGAGTTATTGCAATACTCAACAGGCGTTATGGCTGGGCTTCGCCATATACAAGCGATAGCAGACAGCAAGCGAGAGCATTAACGGCCAACGAATTACCACAGTTAGGCGGTGCAAGTAGTCAGAATATTAAAGCGTTATCGAGTGATAACATGGTTGATAACGCCAAGTAATTGTATATACAATACACACAATTATAAACCCTTGATTTACAAGGCTTTGCAGACTATTGAATTATTACAACTATGCACAAAACAGTTGTTTAGCGAAGAGTTGAAAGCATAGAAGTGAATTGTATATGCAATAGATACAATTTAAAATGCTTGATGTTTGAGAGCTGAGCAGCGCACGTATTGGGTGCCCTAGGGGTGTATATAAAAAACGACAAGCCGCCCCACTTAGCCCCCAAAATATCCGCCAAAACAAAAAGGCTCTTACCCATACCTCAATCGCACCAAGCAGTATTTATTATTATAACATAGTTATATATTAATTAAACAACATACACAATAATAATATATACATACAACTACGATAAAATATTAGTTATATATAATATATATACAGTAAAGGAGCTAACGTAGATGAAATTAACAGGATTTGAGTCAAGCAAAATTAATTCCGAAATGGTAAATCACCCTAGCCACTACGACTTGCCTGACCGAAAAGAGTGCATTGATGAAATGATTGACATTTACGGGCTTAAGGACGTGGCTAAATGGTGTGAGATTACTGCATACAAGTATAAATATCGTGCCGGGCATAAAGGTTCTGCAACTGAGGATATGAGCAAGGCAGCATGGTACACAGTTAAGGCTTGCGAGCTTAAATCTAAGCGCAGATGGAAGATTTTCGACAAGATTGTTTATAAATTCATGCCAATGTTTCTTAAGGGCCTGTATACATGGATAATTTTATTCTGCATGTTTTATGGAATACTCTTTTCTGACCGATGCTCAATGGCTGTTTCAATAGTGTTTTTGGCTCTTGCGTGTATAGCTGAAGCAGTATCGAAAGAAAATGAAGATAATTAGATTTTGAGGTGTAAATCATGTTTGTACTAAAAATTGCAACAACAGTATGGCTGGCATTAATTGCGCTTGGAATGACAAGTGCCACATTAAACGAAAAAGAGGCAGTTAGCTCGAGGCTTCTCGGCGCTGCGGTAATGCTTGGTCAGATACTTGCCATAGCTTTCATGTGGCAATAAATAGGGCATTCGCCAAGCGGTAAGGCACAGCACTTTGACTGCTGTATACGTTGGTTCAAATCCAACATGCCCTGTTCGGGGTTTACTTGGTTCCCCCGACATTGGACTTAGTAGTTCCTTTCACCCTCATAGTGGAAAGCTGTTAAGAGCCGTCACAAGGCTCGTGAGGGTTAATCGTGTATAATCCCACAATGCACGAGCGTGAAAGCCAACCTGTCGTAAAGACATCTGTAATAGGCAGAGTAGACATATATACCCCCCTTTAATTAATTGTTAAACTAGGGCAACTCAAATTAGTGAGTCTTAGGTGAGGTGCAATCCCTCACATGTCCTTTGCTGTAGGTTTCGTTAGTTCTTTTCCTACAGCACATACAAATTTATATCTCCGGAGGGTGTTGCCACTCCTTAGGCTTCACCCTCATTAACGGCATGTAGCTCAGTGGTAGAGCGGTCGGCTATTAGCTGATTTGTCGTGGGTTCGATTCCCAACCTTGCCGATTGTTGATGTGTGACGGAATGGGTAAACGTTATTGCCGTAAGATAATTCGTTGAAACCGGCAACTTAGATGACGAGAGTCGCGACAATCATGTGTGGTTCAAATCCACACCACATCAATCATATGTCGGTTTAGTGCGAACTGTTATATCTTGAATAGCGGTTGCGTAATGCTGATGGTCTGCAATATAGCAGTTTCGGAAAAATAAAAGAAAACACACAAAAACAAGTTGCTAGTAGGTACGCGCGACTGAAAGCAATGGGTGAGACACTTCAAAATTCTGTAATGTGTTTTGGGAAACCTTTTGATGGAGTGTATCTTACTTTTTCAAAAAATCGGTAAAATCAGTTGCCTAGTGATTGCAACACGAAAAGCGGAACCGTGACCGCCTGACAGCTGTTTTTATATAAATCACGGAGTTATCGGTACGGAGGTAAATAATATGCTATCAGAAAATGAAATCCAAACAAAAGTTAATTTCTTATCATCAGCAAGGTACAATCACACATTCCATAAATATATTGACATAACAGGTGACTTGATAGAGGGAACACTTTTATCAAGGATTTTATATTGGTTTGCGCCGAGTAAAGACAATAAGAGCAAAGTTAAGATATACAAGGACGGCGAATATTGGATTGCAAAGCAAAGAAAAGACTGGTGGGAAGAAATAAGGATTACTGAAAGACAGTATGACAAAGCAATTAAATCGTTGGTGAAAAAGAAATTTGTAATTACAGCAAAATACAAATTCAACTCAATGCCGACTATACATATAAGACCTAATTATGATGTTATCAACGCAGAAGTTAAAAAATGGGAAGAAAATATCAGACAAGAGGTTATAGCAGAAGATAAAGGACAGGAATTACATAAACAGGCAGACGGGAATGACACAAAATGTAATTCCCAAGGGAATAACACAAAGTGTAATTCGGGAATGCCACAAGGTGTAACTCTTTTAACAGGGATTACTAACAATGATTACCTTAACAATAATTACGAAACAGGAATTACTGATAAGGTACATACATCAACTAGCATTGATGGAGAGGTGCATACATCTGTTTCCGAGAAACAGACGGCAAGAGTCACCCGACAGGATATGCAAGCAAAGAAAGAAGATATGCTCAATAGATTCTCTGAAATCTGTGACAACAGTATTGAAAACAAGACAGTCGGAGAAGTAGTCAAAAACTCATTCCGTAGATACATGAACCTGTACGAAACATATTTTTGCAAGGTTCACCCAATCTTGACCGATAAGACTCTGACTAATGTATGTCTGTCGCTTTCTAATGTGACCGATACAGAGCATAATCACTTTGAGGGTACAGATGTTTACCTAGCAGACGAAACAGGGCTTACAGGGCTTGATAGAATGGTTAACGAGCATTTCAGACGAACGCATAGAAGGGAGACTAACTACTCGATAACGCATTTTGCTAAAAGCGACTATCTGCTACAATTGGCACAAGGCATTATAGAGTACTAAACGGAGGTATAAATATGGCAAAGGGAGTTAAGACACGAAATATTGATTCATTCCGAGAGGGATTAATGGAATACGCATACGGCAGATGTTCACAGGCAGAAGCAGCAAAGATAGCCGGTATGAGCGTGCCGACATTTAGGAAGTACGCAAATATGCATTTTTTAGGCATTCCATTTCCTGACACACTGTTTAAGGCAAAGGAGAAATAAGAAGCATGTGTGAATTTTGCGAAAATCCTACAAAATGGAATACTGATGATTATAGCTTAGTTCCAAACAGAAACTTATCAGATGGGATTAGAAGATGAACCTGTTATCGAGGCAGATAATGGAGCAGACAAAGAGTAAGAATGTGGAGGACTAGAACGGATGAAGATAATTCAAAAAGGCAACTTAGATTTTGCCAATAAGCCTTTAAAATTCAGTTGTAAAAATTGCTATACCATTTTTGAAGCAAACAATAGAGAATATGAGTATTGTGGCGACCAACGAGAGGGCGATAACTGGAAATGCAAATGCCCTTTGTGCCACAAAACGGTTTATTACAGCTAAATAATGATTGCTGATTATCAGCGGAAAAGAGATTTTATGAAAAAATTTTTTAAAACCATTATTCCCATTATTGTTATTGCTGTTGCACTGATATTATTTTTAAATTGGGCTAATAAAACCGAAAAATACGAATGTGAAATAGAAGAGATACAAAGTGGGATTTATGCTAGATACCAAAGCACAGCTTCAAGTACCCCCGCTTACAACTATGAGATAATTACAGTTTGCATAAATGGACAACTGATAACCTACGAGGGAAGCGTTGAATTTATTTTTGTAGAAAATGAGAACAAAATCGAAGTTACAGAAAAACCTAATATAGTTCACAGCGATAAAGTCATTGTCTATACTTCAAAAGACAGTGTTGAATACTTAGGAACTATAGGAATTGGCAAATAAATATATTACCGGCTAACAAGTAGAGTTAGTCGCTGACCTTAGAAAGATAAAGGTTGATAAAATATAAAAGAAGGCAGAAAGGAATATATCATGGCTGATTTGAAAATATTTACAGAAAACATAGAACATGAAGCATTAAATCAGATATATACGCTTGTAAAACAGCCGGCATTTTCGGATTGCAAGATAAGAATTATGCCAGATGTTCACGCAGGAGCAGGGTGTGTTATAGGATTTACTGCTGATTTAGGAGAAAAAGTAATACCGAACATTGTTGGAGTTGACATAGGCTGTGGGATGCTTACTACAAACTTGGGGAATATTGATATTGATTTTGAGAGATTAGATAACGTCATTAGAAAATATGTTCCAAGTGGTAGAAAAGTTCATGAAGAAGAAAACTCATCTGTCGCAAGCGATATTATTGAAAAATTGTATTGCAAGGAACAGTTGAAAAATATAGATTGGCTGAAAAGGAGTTGCGGCACGTTGGGGGGCGGCAATCATTTTATCGAAGTTGATAGCGATAGCAAGAATAATAAATATCTTGTTATTCATTCGGGAAGTAGAAATGTCGGAAAGCAAGTTGCAGAAATATATCAGCAAATGGCGATTGATGACATTTCGGGAAAATCGAATTTCAAACAAGATAGTGAGAAATTGATTGCTGAATACAAAAAATGTAAAAGAGAAAGAGAAATCAGCAAGGCTATCAAAGAATTAAAGCAGTCTTACGAAACAAATACAACTAAAATCCCTAGAGAGTTATCATATCTTGTTGGAAAACATAGAGAAATGTATTTACACGATATGAAATTATGTCAAGAGTTTGCGGAAATTAACAGAAGAGTCATTCAGAGCATTATTTGTTACTATATGGGTTGGGAAGTTACAAAAGAAACGGAGCGATTTCAAACGATTCACAACTACATTGAACACGATACAAATATTGTTCGTAAAGGAGCTATTTCTGCAAAAGCGGGTGAAAAAGTACTAATACCAATAAACATGCGTGACGGTTGTATTTTGGGAATTGGCAAGGGAAATGAAGATTGGAATTATTCAGCACCGCATGGAGCAGGGCGAACAATGAGCAGGTCAAAAGCAAAAGAAAGCATTTTGCTAGAAGAGTATCAAAAAGCAATGGATGGAATATTTACAACATCCGTAAATACATCCACGATTGATGAAAGTCCTATGGCGTATAAAACAATGGATGAAATAATTGAAAATATAAAAGATACTGTTGAAATAGTTGACATTATAAAACCGATTTACAATTTCAAAGCAAACGAATAAAAACAATTACCGGCTACAGATTGGTTGTAGTCGCTACCCTAGAAAAATTATAGGCAGAGGTCTATAAGCACCTTTGCTTTTTAAAAGTGGAGGTGCTTTTCTTATGGCTAGTCAGAGCCTTATTTCCACAGTAAACGGATATGAAAACTACATAAAGGATAAAGGAAAAGACGAGCAAGTAATTAATGCCTATGTAGACGCTTGCAGTGTAGCCATAAATGGCGAGAAAGATATTGAGTATGGACTACAGCTCACTAAGAGGGCAAAAGAGCTTATAGAGGACTTCTGCACGGCTAAAACAGGTGGTACGATTTGGGATTTGGATTATTACCATTTCAAGCATGAGACTACACCATATGACTTAGTTAATCACTATTTTGATTTATTCTTGATGGAAGCTCACTATAAGTTTGAGAGCTTTATGATTTACATGGAAAAAAATCGTCCACCATGGGAAAGATTTTATTTGCCAAGAAGAAATCCATTGAGCCAAGTTGCACAACTCATTCAAGATTTGTACGATGATAAACTCGATGAGGGCATGGTATTCTGCCCTGGACGTATCGGAAAGACTCAAATCGTTAAAATGGGTAATTTGTGGTTTGGCTCAAACAGACCCGAGAGGTCAAATCTATATTCGGCATATTCCGACAAAATAACCGGAGGATTTTACGATGGAACATTAGAAATGGTAAATGACCCAACGTACACCTACAAAGATATTTACCCTAAAATTGTAGAGAAAAAAGCTATCACAGATGGAAAAGACCTTACGATAGACTTTTTGCGTAAAAAAACATACCCAACATTTACGATGCGCTCTATATACGGAACACTGAACGGAGCGTGTGACTGTGACGGATTGGGAGTATATGATGATTTATTTAGTGGTATTGATGAAGCATTAAGCGAGGATAGACAGGCTACAGTTTGGGGAAAGTTTGATAATAACTTTATGCCGAGAATTAAGCCCGGCAAAGCAAAGTTGCTAGGAATAGGCACGAGATGGGCGCCGAAAGATGTGCAAGGACGCAGATTAGAATTGCTTGCAAACAATCCTGAATATAAAAACATACGTCATAGAGAGGTTATAATCCCAGCACTCAATGAAAACAATGAGAGCAATTTTGATTATCCCTACAAATTAGGATATTCCACATTAGATTATAAGCGTAGAATGGCTTCATTTGAAGATAATGACGATATGGCTTCATGGTTCGCCCAATATCAGCAAGAGCCGATAGAAAGAAAAGGTCAGATGTTTAATATTGATAACATGAACTTTTTTGATCCGGCAGAAATTGAGGGAATAAGACCTGATAGAATTTTTTCGGCAAACGACCCGGCATATGGCGGTGGAGACTTTGTATCAATGCCGATTTGCTATGAGATTGAAAAGGAATACTATATCGTGGATGTTGTGTATAACGATGGCGATAAGGATATAACAATTCCCGAAGTAACAAGCAGAATGGAAAGCCACTTAGATAAATTCCCAAATAAAACAGCAGAGGTACATTTTGAGGAAACAAAAACAACAGCTGCCTATCGTTTGGACTGCGAGAAAATATGGAAGAAAGATTGCTACCCAATATTGACAAGCCATGACCCGGCAGATAACAAAACTGCAAAAATGGACAGAATTAAAAATCATGCGCCGGATATAAGAAAACTGCATTTCATAAAACTTGAAAGACAGACTAAGGAATACAAGAAATATTTTCAAAACGTTCTTTCTTGCACATATGAGGGCAAAATGAAACATGATGATGGTGTAGATTCTACTGCACAGTTGTGCGATATGATTTTTAGGGAAAAGCGAATAGCAAAGGTTGAAGCAGTGCACAATCCGTTCAGAGGAGGGCTTTATTAATGAATACAAAAACTTACTTAAATCAAATTAGCAGATTAGATAAAATGATACAAAACAAGCTGTCTGAGATATACCGGCTTAAGACAATAGCATGTAGCGTTACTGTTTCAACGGACAAAGAAGCGGTTGATGTTTCATCTGACAAAGATAAATTAGGCAGTACAGTAACTAAAATTGTGGACTTGGAAAAAGATACAGACAGACTTGTTGATGAATTTATGAGAAAAAGAAACCATATTATCAGTCAAATTGATAGTATGGAGAATACTGACTATTATCATGTACTCTCAATGAGATATGTCAATCAAAACACTTTTGAAGAAATCGCGCAGGCTACAAATTGGAGCATAAGAAAGATATTTACAATCCACGGCAGAGCCTTGCAAGAGTTTGAAAGGCTTTACGGAAAAGAATATCTTGAAAATGTGCAGTAGTGTGCATAGTTTTGCATATCATTGCATATATACACTTAAAAAATTGACAGTTATAATATAACTATGAAAAAATCGTAATTCGTTCATTGCGTAAAATCTCTTTTAGAAATGGCACTCACAGATTGTGGGTGCCATTTTTAGTGAAACGAGGACAACATGAATAATCAGAATATTAATATTGTACCAACAGGAAAACGAAGTGTAATGTGCCCTCGTTGCGGAAAGCTATTAACTTGGGTGAATAAAAACGACAAGAAACACCACAAAGTAATGTGTACGCACTGCCGTAAATGGATATGGTTTTGGGCTGACACAGGAGAATTTCAGATAAAAGAGGTTCCACAGAGAACTTCTGCAAGTGGCATGAGGTTTTATTGATGTATAGATATGCTCATAAAAACGTAAGACCTTTTTCGGCTGTCTGTCAGAATAATTACGGCAGACAAGTTATTTTCACACGTAAAAGGCAAATCACAAAAAACAACATAATCGAAGAACTGAATAAAGCACTTGTGATTCACGAACAAAACGCTATTGAGATTGAGTATCTTGACAGATACTATCGTGGTGACCAACCGATTTTGTATAGGCAAAAGGTAAATCGTCCGGAAATCAATAACAAGATTGCTGTAAATCTTGCGTATGAACTTGTCGAGCGCAAAACCGCAGAGATGTGTGCCGAGCCAATTCAATATGTGCTACGTGGCACTGATAACCATAAGTCGGAAGAAATCACACAGCTTAACATCACAATGGATTCTGAAAGCAAACAGGAGTGCGACATAGACATACATCGTTGGAGAAGCATATGTGGTACCGGCTACAGATTCATCGGTAATGACGATGGACAAGGACAGTTGCTTGATGAAAGCGATTTTTATTTATCGTCTGAAAATCCAATGTACACCTTTGTAGTGTACTACTCAAACGGACGTCCGGCATTCTCTTGTCAAATCGGAGAGGACGAAAATGGAGCAGATATATACTATGTGTTCACCGATAATGAGTGGTTTGATATTCGCAACGATAAGATTTATGCAAGCGGAACAAACGGAAACAGAGCTATTCCGGTCATTGAATACCCAAACAATGCAAGGCGATTATCTGACATTGAAATGACTATTGCAATCACAGATGCTATTAACGTACTTACATCAGACAGAATTAATGGTGTCGAGCAGTTTGTGTCTGCATGGGTAAAATTCGTTAATTGCGAGATTGATATTGATACGTTTAGAAAAATGAGACAAGAGGGAGCATTAGTCGTTAAATCTAACAATGGTTCAGACAACAAGGCTGATGTTGATGTAATGACGAGCGAACTTAATCAGACAGAGGGGCAAGTGGTATTCACAGACCTTTTTGAAAGATTTTTAAGTATTCAAGGTCTCGCAAATCGTCAGGGCAACACAGGCGGTGACACCGGTTCTGCCGTAGAATTGAGAAACGGACATTACGATGCCGGACTTAGGACAGCTATTAATGAGCCTATCCTTAAGAAATCAGAAAGAATGGCACTTAGGCTTATTCTTAACAGGCTGAGAATTAATAAGGGCTTTACGCTTATGCCTAGCGATGTTGAGATACACATTAATCACAATAAGTTAGACAACATGCTTGTCAAGGCAGAAGTGCTTCAAATACTGCTTAACTGCGGTATTAACTACAAGAGAGCTGTCAAGACAATTGACATGTTTAGTGACCCTGAACAAGTTACACTTGAAAGCGCAAAGCGTATGGAAATGTTATTCCCGGAAGAACAGCCGACAACAGCTACACCTAAGAATAATAACGATGATAAGACAGCCGATGAATAATTGGCTGTCAATTTATTTTGGAGCTTGATATGGCAGATGAAATCCACGCACTTAACAAAAATGAAATACAAGACATAGATTACGAAACATATTTTGGTGAGATGGATTTGTCCGATAAGGAAAAGGAAGATAGAAAAGACCTTGCCGAAAAGTTTGAAAAAATCTTTGTTATGCTATTTGCCTTGTTATCCGGCAAGGAAGAAACAGAGATAACAACTATCACTAAAGAATTTATTATCAGATATGAAAGCATTGCCACGCAGTACTGTAAAGCAAAGAATACACCCTCATATATTACGGATTATGCCCGGTACATTGTGAATGAGGTAGTTGACGCTACCACGCAAAATATTGAGGTTGAGTATTTTACTTCACGGAAGCGTGCCAAAAATGTAGCTGCAAATGAAGCTAATGCAGTCGGCAATTACAGATTACAGACCGATATGGTGAAACAGGGCTACAAAACAAAAGAGTGGCGCTCAAAAGAGGATTCGCATGTCAGACCTACACATGCAGAAGTTGATAGAAAGAGGATTGATATTTTTGAGCCGTTTGAAGTCGGAAACTCACTTATGATGTTTCCAAAAGACCATTCGCTAGGCGCAGAGGTAAAAGAGATTTCTAACTGCCGGTGTAGTGTTAAATATTACAAATAATGAGCAACTTGTAAGGAAACTTATAGGTTGCTTTTTATTATACAAAATTTGCAGTTGTGCGTTAAACAACAGAAAAACTCGGCTGGTGCGACCAGCGATAACAAAAGCGTGAGTTACGGAGGTAATTGAAATGACAAGAAATGATGTTTTGAAGCTTTTTCCGGACGCAACGGATGAGCAGATAACAAATCTGCTAAACAAAAGCGGCGAGGAAATGGCAAGAGAGAAAGAGAAAGCCAATCAGTATAAAGCTAAAGCCGACAAAGCTGACGAGCTACAGACGCAGCTTGACGAGCTACAGGCTGGCAACATGACTGAACTTGAAAGGGCAAACAAAGCCTTAGAGACAGCCAATCAGCAGATAGCCAAGCTACAGAAAGATAATGCTGTCAGAGATTTACGAGAGAGTGCAATGTCTGATTTTGGAATTACTGCAGAACAGGCAAAGACAGTAGTAAAAGAGGATGGCTCTTTTGACACGGCAGTTCTTGGAAAAATTATGTCCGACAAAGAAGCCAATGCAATAGCAGAGTATGAGAAAAATGCACTCAAAGGTACTCCTAATCCAAACAATGGCGGTAACAATAATGATGGTGATACAGGAAATAAGACAAATGCTGAAAAGATAGCAGAAAGCCTTATATCTGATGCACCTAAGAACAATAACATTTTATCACATTACATTCAGTAATAACAGGAGGTAAAAAATGGCAAAGGAAATGAATATGCAGTATGAAAAGACTTCATACGCGGGAGATGTTCAGATTTTAAAGAGAGAGCCTAATGAGGCAATCCCACTGACACTTGATTTTGATGGTGTAACAACTACAAATGCACAGGGCAAGAAGATTGTCAAAGCGGGTACACCAATCGGAGCAACCGGCAAGGCTGACAACACAGCCACAGTAGTAGGCATTTTAAGGTTTGATGTAACAGAGGACAGACCACAGGGAGTACTGCTTAAGAAAGCATATCTTAACACAAAGGTAGCAGAAGCACACTCAGGCGTTACATATGACGAAACAGTTAAGACAGCTCTTCCAATGATTGTATTTGAATAATAACAGGAGGTAAACAGATGTTAATTAATGAAGTATTAGACAGCAAGTCTATCGCATTATCAGCAACAGAAAACGCTAGTAATCAGATACCTTATCTCGGTTTACAGTGGTTTCCGGAGAGAAAGAAACAGGGGCTTGATTTAAGCTGGATTAAGACGCATAAAGGACTTCCAGTATCGCTTGCACCATCCAACTTTGACACCATCCCAACAATTAGAGCTAGAGAGGGATTAAGCAAGGAAAAAACACAAATGGCATTTTTCCGTGAGGGAATGACAGTTGGTGAAGAGGAAATGCTTGAAATCGAGCGTATTCAATCAGCAGATGACCCTTACCTTGCAAGCGCTTTATCAAGCGTATATGACGATACTAACAACCTTGTAAGTGGTGCAGAGGTTGTACCTGAGCGTATGAGAATGTCGCTCCTTGCCACAAGTGCGGGTCACCCAGTAATTGCCATTGTAAGTGATGGTGTTCAGTACGCTTATGATTACGATAAGGACGGCTCATATACAAAAGACCATTATGTAAAGCTGTCCGGCACAAGCATGTGGAGTGATACAGCTAATTCAAAGCCACTTACAGACCTTAACAATGGAAGAAAGAAGTTACAGAAGCAGGGCAAGATTGCTAAATATGCGCTTATGAACAGCAATACATTTCAGTATTTGCTTGATAATGCACAGATAAGAAACTCAATCCTCGCACAGAACCTTACAGCAACTATTGATGTTGACGATGATACTGTTATTTCAGTAGTGCAGAAGAGAACAAAGCTCACTATCGTACTTTACGATAAGATGTACATTGATGATGATGGCAAGGAGCAGTACTTCTACCCGGATAACAAGGTTACACTTCTTCCGGAGGGAAGTCTCGGTAGCACTTGGTTTGGTACTACACCGGAAGAAAGAACTGCAAGACAGGTAGCTGATGTAGATGTAACAGTATATGGTGTAGGTATTACAGTCGCTACAAAGACGGAGTACGGACCACCTATGAAGATGTCAACATTTGCTTCCGAGGTTGTTCTTCCATCATATGAGAATATGGATAGCACATTCGTATATGAGGTTCATAGCGAAGAGTAGGGGGTGCAACTATGAAATATCCATATATAGTGATTCATAATGGTAAATGGTATAACGCTGGCGAAGAGGTTCCGGAAAATAATAATTCCGGAGCTTCTTTTGATTATAGCAAGACAACCATTAATCGCATGTCTACATCTGATTTACAGGCTTTTGCCACAGAACAAGGTATAGACAATGCAGAAGAACTTACAGGAGCAGAGCTAAAGAAACTGTTAATTGAAAAGTTTGGATTATAAGGAGCTTGGCATGGAATACACCGCATTGGAGCAAGTCAAAATCAGACTTAAACAATTTCATATTGATACAGTCACGAATGATGATGAAACAACATCTGATGTGGTTGTATTCGATAAAAAGGAAGATAACCCACTCATTGAACAGCTCATTAAGCAAGCCACGGAAGATGTAAAAGCAAAAAGGTGTTATCCGGACACTTTCACTGATGATGATATAACTGCCGACTTAAAGCAGTTTGAAAATGTTGTTATCAATCTTGCTGTCTACGACCATTCACAAGCCGGGGAGAACTACATGAGCGCATTGAGTGAGGGCGGAGTGAGCCGTACATGGAAAGACAGAGATAAGCTGTTTGTCGGAGTTTTTCCTTTTGTCAAAGTGCTATAAAAAGAAGATTGTGCGTTACCATTTTACTGATGTCGGTAAAGTGGTAGCAGGCGGTACACATTAAGTGGTGGTGGGCGGTGTGCCAATTACCAAAGATGAAAGGCGGTATATCAATGCCAATAGCAGTAATTATAAGCATTATTTCAGTTGCTTTTTCCGTCTTTTTCGGACTGTTTACATTAGGACTTAATCTTAAGAACAGCAAAAAGTCTGACAAGGCAGAACTTACGGAGCGTGTAAAGGAAAATACACGCATAAATATGAAACTCGACACAATATCAGGCAACACAGCAGATATAAAGAATGAAGTTATAGAAATGAGAAAAGAGCTTAATTCTCATGATAACAGGATTATTAAAGTTGAGGAAAGTGTAAAGTCAGCACACCACCGAATAGACGGATTGGAAGCACGACTTAACGAAGATAAGGAGGCATAGCAGAATGGATATAACATCAGTATCAACAGTAGTTGCAATCGTTGTAATAACATATCTAATAGGCTTAGGAGCTAAGGCAATTCCACACATTAAGGATAATTACATTCCTATAATCGTAGGCGTTGCGGGCGGTATCTTAGGCATTATAGGTATGTATGTAATACCAGACTTTCCAGCGAATGACATTCTTAATGCAATCGCAGTTGGAATTGTGTCCGGATTATCAAGCACAGGTGTTAATCAGATTTATAAGCAGGTAAAGAAAAATGCTTGACATCAATAAGCAAGCCATGAAATACGCGCTTCAAGGGCAAACAGTCACAGTCTATGAAAAAGACGAGGACGGAAATCTAAAGTTTTACGAAACAGAGGACGGAGAGAAAATATATTATACCCATGAAGAAACAGGCTTTTCGGAGCCTGTTAATTTTCGGGCAAATATATCGTTTGACGGAGGAGAAGCACAGAACAAGGAATATGGCTTTAATACGGCTGATTTTGACGCTGTTTTGCTGACAGACAGAGGAGAATACCCTTTTAAAAAAGGTGACGTTATTTGGCTTGATAGTGAGCCTACAAAGGGCGAAAACGGATTAGTTGATTCAACTTCCGCAGACTTTACGATAGTCGGAGTGAAACCCTCTCTCTATTCAGTTAAATACATGCTCAAAGCAGTTGTGAAAGAAGTGTAATTATGAAGCTTGACGTTTCTCTGACAGAAAAATCTATACAAGATGCGATAGGCAAGCTTGAAAAATACAAAGACCGCTTGCAGGACAAGTGCATAGCATTTGCTGGAGAGCTTGCTAGTAATGGCATAGCTGTAGCACGAGCAAATACAGGCAATTTCGGACACTATATCACGTTTAGTTACGAAATTAAAGATACAACGGACGGCTGTACGGCTATTGTGCTTGCTACCGAAACAGGGCAGATACAAAGCACATGGCAGACGACTGACGGACTCAAAACAGTTGATGTATCGCCTTTGCTCATGGCTGAATACGGCTCGGGTTGGAGAGCTAAACCACACTTCAATGACGCGAGAGGCGGTCAAGGAACTTTTCCGGGACAGACACACGCATTCGATAGTGAGGGTTGGTATTGGAGAGACGAAAGCGGAGAATTACACCATTCATACGGCATTACACCTACAATGCCGATGTATCACGCATTTTTAAAAATGGAAAATGAAATCATGAAAACGGCACGGAAAAATTTTAGTTGAGGTGATAAAGTGGCGAGTCAAAATCAATGGGTCTACGACCTTGAAAACCTCACATATGCAATTGTAAAAACCCGATGTGAGAAAAAATTGAAAACTAAATATCCCAAGCTAAAATTCACACAAGAGGAACAGTCGGACAGTGCAACGGCTAGCTTCCCAACGGTGCTAGTTCAAGCACTCGAACCTATTGAACAGAATGAGGATTTAGAGTGTGAAAGAATAAATACAGTGTTATTTACGGCACAAGTAATTGTTACAACGAATAAAAGCCGTTCAGAAGCCTTGAATGTGGCACAGACAGTGGCTAATGAATACAAAGCTATGTCATTCAAGCTGACAACAATCCCATTCGCTAGGAAAAACGGCAAAATATGGACAGCAACATTACGTGCTAGGCGGTCATTCGACTGGAATGATAGATTATAAGAGCCTTTTTGGCTCTTATTTTTTTATGAAAAATTAGGAGGTAATACAAATGGCAACAGGTTTAAAAAGTAGAATTGCTTACAAGACACCAACCGCATCTGCCACAAGTGGTGATTATTGGGCTGGAACTTACAAGCTCTTACTTAGAGCGAAATCAATTCCCTCACCATTCGGCTCACAGAACATGGTAGATACTTCAACTCTTGAAGATTTAGTAGAGACACAGGAAATGGGCAGACGTTCAGCCGGCTCCATGGAAGTTGAGGGAGCTTTTGAGAAAAAGTACAAAGACGAGATGGTAACCAACGAGGGCAAGAAGCTCGACTTTATCATTCTTTATGGTACAGACGGAAAAGGTTCAGAGGGTATCTGCGCTTTTATTGGACAGGAGTCATTCGCCCCAGGTGAGGCTTCCGATGACCACTTAACAGGAACTGCGACTGTATCAGTTCAGACAGTACCTAAGTGGATTGAGGATAACTACGATGTTGCGGTAACAGAGGACGACCAAGGCTATCCAACAGCAATCACACTCACAAAAAAATCATGAGCCAATCGAAAAAAGCCGTAGCGGTTGGCTATGATGATAGCACGGCTGACAGCGAACTTGAAGATACAATATAGCAAGGTAATTGAGGCAGTGTTAAAACTGCCTCTTTCCCTATATAAATTAGGGAGAAAGGGAAAGATAAAATGAAAATTAAATTAGATGGAAAAGAGTATACAGTTAAATTCGGATATGCACCGGTATATAAGAATAAAATTATCCCAAGGCTCGTAGGAATGGAGCAAAAGGGCGGGGGACTTGAAGTCATTGACAACATGCTTGGATTTTTACCGGAGTTTTTGCTCGTGGGCTTGCAAAAGTTTCACGCTGACGAATTTGGCTTTGATTTTGACGATAAAGAAGCAAAAGAGAAGCAATTAGCGAAGATGTATGATTTGCTTGACGATTATCTCGACCCAGAGAATGAAGAGGGTGGAGATATAATGTCGCTCTACAACGATTTGTCGGCTGAAATGGAGAAAAACAGTTTTTTATCAAAGATGCTGGCGAGAGAGGCGCAGACAGCCAAGAAGAAACCAATCAAGAAGTAAAAGAGCTTACATGGGAAGTATATTGCAACGAAATCCGCCCATATTGGCTTTTAGCAACTAAAGGTTATGGATTTAGCGTTGAGGACATAGATATGTCTTGTCCGGCTGATTTAGAGCCTTATTCAAAGGCTTATATGCTTGCACAAAAAGAAGCCGACTCCAACATGTGGGCTTGGTGGGGCACATACGGATTAAGTGCAACTCTTACAGCTATCGACAGAGCCTTAAATGGCAACAAGGCAAGAGCAAAATACATCGAAAAATCGTTAAATGAGCAGTACTCAAAAGATAACGAGCCTAAATACAAGGAGTCTAATGAGGAAATTGCCGTTTATGAGATGAAGCAACGAATTAACGCATTAAGACAATCAGGATTACCTGAAAGTCCTGATTAATGAGGTGAAAATATGGCATATAAAGGAATTGACGTATCGTCATATCAAGGAAATATTGATTGGAGTAAGGTTAAGTGGGCTGGAGTGCAATTTGCAATCCTTAAAATAATCCGCAAAGACCTTAATCCGGATAAAACCTTTGAACAAAATTGGAAAGGCTGTACCGATGCAGGAATGCCGATACAAGGTGTTTACAACTACTCATACGCTACAACAGTAGATAAGGCAAAGACAGACGCACAGAGAGTGATTGAGGTACTTAACGGAAGAAAAACTTTCGTTTGGTTAGATGTAGAAGATAAATGCCAGCAAGGACTCGGACAGACACTTATTGACATTATCAACACATATCAGAGTGTTATTAAGAGTGCCGGTCTTAACTTTGGTGTATACACAGGGCTTAGCTTTTACAATCAGTACATTGCACCATACGCAAATCAGATTAATTGTCCGTTTTGGATTGCGCGCTATCCGTCAACTAAGGGGATGTCTATTGGTGATGAGCCTAATAGTGCAAAGAAGCCTGTTATTCAACATTCTCTGTATGGCTGGCAGTATTCGAGCGCATTTACCTGTAGCGGCCTGAATAACAGCACAGATGCTAATTTACTATACATTGAGCTTAATAAGGGTGATGGAATAGAGAATAGTTCGGCACCAATAGCAACTCCGGTAAAGAATAACGCTTGGAAAGGCAATGAGGAATATTACCTCGATAATGATGATGTAAGAAAATGGCAACATGCTATGAACATCGGATTTGACACAGACGAACTTAAGGAAGATGGCAGATTTGGAGTTAATTCACAGAGATTTGCTAAAAATCACAATTTGTGGAGCGGTCAGAGACATAACTGCCCGACAGCCATTAAGTGGTTGAGAAAAACTCTACATGACAAGTACCATTTTTACAAACTTGATACTGATTACAAAGAGTGGAGTGATTACCTCACTAAATGTGTCATGGTATTCCAAAAGAATAGAGGTCTTAAGCAAGATGGATATGTTGGATTGATTACAACATACTATCTGCTCAAAGGATAAATACATGAGAGCTACTTTAGGGTAGCTCTTTTTTATTACAGGGAGGTGAGAAAATGGCAGAGAGCATTGAGCTTCAAATCAAGTCGGACGCGCAACAAGCAAGTAGAGCCATAGGCAATTTACAAGATAAGTTGCAAGGACTTGGAAGGACTCTCGATTCCCTCAATGGTGCAAGCATAAGCAATTTTGCGAGCGGAATGTCACAACTTGCAACATCACTTAGAAGTGTGAGCAGTATTGACACACGTACCTTTAGCAAGATTGCAACCAACATGGAAAAGCTCGGCAACCTTGATACCGCAAGACTTGTCAGCTCGGCAAGTGCTTTAAAGAGCATGGCAACAGAATTGTCGGGTTTTGCGAATATCTCAAAGCAATCAGCAGAGATTACACAACTAACAGCTTCAATCTCAAAGCTCGGTTCAAAATCAGCCGGGTATGCTGCAGATAACATCAGGAACCTTGGTAGTGCCTTGAAAGAGGTAATGACAACATTATCTAACGCACCGAGAGTCAACAGTAACATTATTCAAATGACTAATGCACTTGCTAATCTGTCGCAACAAGGCGCAAAAGTTGGTTCGGCTAGTAGGTCGCTCATAACAGGCTTTTCAAACACAACTAAGTCAATTAAGAGTACAAGAAGTGGATTCAGGGGCTTAGCTTCAACTATCGGTAAGTTTTATGCAACTTATTGGTTGGTTATGCGAGCTGTTGGAAAAATAGGCGGTGCAGTTGATTTAGCGAGCCAATTAACAGAGGTTCAAAACGTAGTAGATACCACGTTTGGCGATATGGCAAGCAAAGTTGATGATTTTACAAAAACATCAATTCAAGACTTTGGAATGTCGGAGCTGACAGTTAAGCAAATATCAAGCCGTTTCCAAGCGTTAGGTACCTCTATAGGCATTTCATCAGAACAAGTGGCAAATGGTACGGCAGTGGCAAATAAAGCTCTTATGAGCCAAAATAACACGCTATACAAGACTACAGACAGTATGGCTGATATGTCGCTTAATCTTACAAGATTAGCTGGTGATATGGCTTCATTCTATGATGTAGACCAAGCCGATGTTGCAAAGAGCTTACAATCTATTTTTTCGGGAACAATTGCACCGTTAAGGCGATACGGACTTGATTTAACACAAGCCACACTTTCAGAGTGGGCTATGAAAAACGGACTTGATGCAAATATCAAATCCATGACGCAAGCTGAAAAGGTACTCTTAAGGTACAATTATGTCATGGCTAACACGCAAGCTGCACAGGGTGATTTCGCTAAGACCGCTAACACCTGGGCTAACAGTGTAAGAGTCCTTAAGCAAGAGTTCCAAGCATGGGGCAGTATCATAGGTAGCGTAGTAATCAATGCTTTAAAGCCATTTGTCCAAGCCTTAAATAAGGTAATGCTCAAAGTTATCAGTTTCACAAGAACTGTAGCTGACGCACTCGGAGCAATCTTCGGATGGACTATCGAGATAAGCGGTGGCGGTGCTACTGTTGACGGCATGGAGGACATAGCTGGCGGAGTAGGTGATATTGGTGATAGCGCTGATAGTTCTAATAAGAAAGCCCAAAAACTGAAAAAGACACTGCTTAGCATAGATGAGATACACGCACTTGACGATAACAGCGATAGTGGCAGTGGTGGCGGTTCAGGCAGTGGCGGTTCAGGTGGTGGTGGAGCTGGCGGTGGCGTTGATAGCTCACTGAAAAAAACCGATGGATTGCTCGAAAAATACAAATCATCAATCAAGGATTTATACTCACTCGGAAAGTACATCGGTGACACAATAGCCGACTCCCTTAATTCTATTAATTGGGATAACGTGTATCAGAGCGCATCGAACTTTGGAAAAGGTCTTGCAGACTTCCTTAACGGCTTAATAAGTCCAAAATTATTTACGGCACTCGGAAAGACAATAGCCGGTTCAATAAGAACTGCCATAATCTCTGCTTTTTCGTTTACGTCAACGTTTGATTGGGGAAACCTTGGAGACAGTTTTGCTTCATTTATAAATGGTGCATTACATGAAATGTCAAGAGTAAGTGACGTTACAGGGCTGACTGGCTGGCAAGAACTTGGAAAAACAGTCAATAACATTGTTCGCGGCATACGAGATGCTTTAATTCACACATTAATCAATGTTGATTGGAAAGATGCATTTAAGGGCATTTCGGAATTTATCGGAGAACTTGATATTGATACCTTTACTATTCTTATTGGCGCGTTTACATGGAAACACGGACTTAAAGAGATAACCAAAACGCTTATTACATCTGAATGGGAAAAGTACGCAACAGCTAAAGGCTTGTCAAAAACAGAACTTGCACTAAGAGGAGTTGAGGTGCTGGTTATCGTGTCGGGTATCAATTACGTGCTGGCACACATGAAAGGTTGGATTGATAAACTCAAAGAGTGGTTCAAGAGTCCGGAGTCCGGATTGGGAATAAGCGAAGAAGCCACAGGCTTTGATGGAAAAAAGATTAAACTTGTTACTCCTCTCGAATGGAGAATTAAGGAAATAAAGTGGAAAATCAAAGACGCTGAAAAAAGCGTAGATGATTTTTTTAAAGACTTGGGAAATTATTTCAAAAAAGGCTGGAAAACATTTAAGAAGAATATGTCTTTAAATGTTGATGATTTACAAAACGTATTAGGGCCACAGCTTTACAACGGCTTTGTTGGGATTATTAATGACATTATAGGATTGCTTAACAAGATACCCGGCGTTGAAATACCAAAATTTAAAAAGAAAACAGTTAAAGGAGTCAACGATACCGCAAAAGAAATAGGAAAGAGTGCAAGCAAAATTGATGATAGCTACAAAAACTTAAGTGCTGGTGTGAGTGGGTATTTAGGAAATATCAACACTTCACTCGATGGCACTAAAAGCAAGATGGACAGCATGGAAAGAAAAGCGAGCACAACTAGCTCTAATTCTAGGACATCTTTTTCGAACTTAAATGCCGGAGTGAGTGGTTATTTAAGCGGAGTCAACACTTCGATTGACGGAACTAAGGGCAAGATGGATAGCATGAGTGGCAAGGCGAGCGGAACATCGCTTAGCACAAGCGGTTCTTTCTCAACGTTATCATCAAATCTCTACAATTCATTAAGTGGAGTTAATGGCTCATTGGGTAATGCTAAATTTAACATGGGATTATTTCAAGACGCTGCAGAAAATATGAGGAGAGGAACATCGAACTCGTTCTCAACAATGGCAAGTAACGCAAGCACTTATCTCGGCTGGACGGGTGGTAGTTTTAATGGACTTAAAGGAAAAGTCGATAACACGAACGGAAGTTTAGGCACGTTTAAGTGGTACGCAAATCAACGTTATAGCGTTGGAATAAGTAGCTGGGGATTTAGCGGTGTTAAGAGTTCAATAGATGGCATTGTACGCTCATTGGATGCTTTGTTTAAGTACAACAATAAAAGATTCAATATTACCACAGGCACAAAATACATGGGGTATCAGTCGCTACTCGACAGGGCACCACGTTATGCTAGCGGCGGTTTCATAGAAGAAGGTCCATTCTACATGAACCGAGGAGAGATGGTTGGTAAATTCTCAAATGGTAAAACAGCCGTAGCAAATAATCAACAGATTACAGAGGGAATTAAGCAGGCTGTCATGGAGGGCATGGCACAAGTAATGATGAACTCTAACACTGGTGGAAACTCTGCACCTATCATTGAAAATGTGTTTAAGTGCGACAGTGAAACACTCTATCGCATGACACAGGTAGGTAAAGCAAAGCACGGACAACGATATATTGTAGCAAATGAATTTGGCTAAGACACTCACCCTTGCGTGGGTGTCTTTTTATGTGAGGTGATGTACATATGGCGATGATGTTAGTAGACGGAGTGGAATTACCTACTCCGTCAAGCTTTGAATGGGGTTTGATTGATGTGTCTGCAAGCGATAGTGGACGTACACAGGACGGCAAAATGCACAAGAATAGAATAGCGCAGAAACGGCAACTTAAATTGTCGTGGAATGGTACAGACAAGGCTAGGACAGCAAAGATACTTCAAATGGTAAATCCGGAATATATCAGAGTAACATATCCTGACGCTATGAGCGGAACTGATGAAACACGTACATTCTATGTGGGTGACAGAACCGCACCTATCAAGATATGGACTGTTGGTAATAAGAGGTATGAGGTATTAAGCTTTCCTCTCATAGAAGAATAAGGCGGTGATTAAATGCTAAACGTATCAGCTAAATGGCAAAGGGCAGTAATGCTTGACAATGATATAAACGTAAATTGCTTTGCCGACATAGTTACAACTAATGGTGAAAAAATCCCTGTTAGTGATAGTGAGTTGTGGGCGAATGACTTCGAGGTCAATGACTCAACATCAAGCAATGGCACTTTCACAATCGGGGCTTTGATTGCCGGAAAACTGAAAATTAAGCTGAATAACATTTACGAGGATTACAGCAAGTATGATTTTGACAAGGCAAGCGTAACAGCATATGTTTCAAAAAGCTTTTCTGACGGCACAAGTGAAAAACTAAAAATCGGTGAGTATAGAGTCAGTGAAACAAGCTATGACGGCTCACTCATAACGCTTACTTGCCTTGATAATATTAATAATTTCAATCGTGAGTATGACAGCAATTTAAGCTACCCTACGACATCTTATGAGGTAGTCAGAGACGCTTGCATTAAGTGTGATGTACCTTTTACTATGGCGAGATTTGATAACTCTGATTACGTGATTAACGAGATACCTAGTGATAATCAAAAACTCACATATGGACAGGTAATAGCTTACATCTTACAGTTAAGCGGATTATGGGGCAAATGCGGTCACGATGGTGAATTGCTTATCGAGTGGTATGATATGAGCCAGTTTGGGAGCCAAAATTACAATGGCGGAACTTTTAGCACAAAAACTACACCATACTCTGACGGAGATACACTGAATGGTGGAAATTTCACCGATTATTCAAGCGGAGATAGCGTTGATGGTGGAACATTTACAGAAGCGAGAAATTACCACAATGTTTACACACAAAAAGACTTGAACGTTGCGACTGATGATGTTGTTATCACCGGGGTAAAGGTAACTGTAACCTCAAAAGAGGACAAGACAAAAGATGTTAATACACTTGCCGGAAAAGAGGGATATGTAGTCTCAATCTCTGACAATCCCTTCATTCCGGCAGACAAGGCACAGACAGTTGCAAACTATATCTTCAAAAAAATCGGTGGCATGAGGTTCAGACCTCTTGATGCTACACTCTTGTCAAACCCACTGATTGAGAGCGGAGATGTAGCACTTGTGACAGACCGCAAGCAGAATACCTATAGCTGTTTTATTTCTAACCGAACATTTACAGTTGGAAGTGGCACAAAAATTTCGTGCGACGCTGAAAATGCTTCAAGAAATAGTGCTGATAAATTTAGTAATGAGACAAAGGCTATCGTACAGGCCAGGAAAGTTGCACAGGCACAACTAAGTGTATATGACAAGCAAATGCAATTGCTGACACAGCTAATGTCTCAATCGCTCGGGCTTTTTAAGACTGAACAGAAGCAAGAGGATGGCTCGATTATTTACATCATGCACAATAAAGCCGACCTTAATTCGAGCAACATACAGTGGAAAATGACGGCTAATGGCATGGCTGTATCAAGTGACTATGGTAAAACGTGGAATGCCGGAATTGATAAAGACGGAAACGCTATTTTCAATATTATGTCTGCTATTGGCATTAATTTTGACTGGGCGCATGGTGGCACGCTCACTTTAGGCGGTGAGAATAACACAAACGGCAAGCAGTATGTCAAAGACGCAAACGGAAAGACACTTGTAACGCTGGATAATAAAGGCATTGCACTTGATAGCAGTGTGAAAATTGCTTGGGATAATGTGGCTGAAGCTACTGCTAAAGTCACTCAAATAACCAAAGACACAGTGACTACAAGCTATGTAAATGCACTTAGTGTTAAGGCCGGTTCAGTTGACGCGGAGGACATCACAGGAACAACAATTACCGGCAAGAATATTGTTGGCGGAACAATTGATATTGGAAATGGAGTGTTTGCAGTTGACAACGATGGAAAAGTAACCGCTTCAAATTTTAATATGTCCGGTGGAAGTATTGCACTGAACGGAAATTTAAGTAATTCAACGATTGATTTAACGGCCACTGACAATTCGGGAAACAATTATGAACTTTGGATGAATGGCGCAGTCTTGCGAATTGTCAAAAATGATGAGAATTTGATTACACTTTACGGAGCCACAGGCTCTATAGGTGCACAGACAATGTATGCTCAAGAGATAGACTCTGATAAATTTAGAGAAGCCGATAGAGGATATGCAATGTGTGGTGATGCAACAGGTCATACATACCATTGCGGTTGGAATGGCAGTGCCTTAAGTTTCCAAGTTGATACTACTTGGGTATGGAGTTCGTCAGATAAACACTTAAAAAAGAATATTAAAGCAATTAATCAAGATTATATTGATGCAGTAGGCTCAGTTGATTTATTCCAATACAATCTTAATAGACAAGGATATTCAGACAAACCGTTATATTTTGGAGCAATGGCACAGGATATAATCGAGAATCTTAAAGATAAAGGACATGTCAATGAAAATCTTGATATGATTTTCCAAAATAAAGCAACATCGGATGATGATACACTGTACTATGGCATGAACTATGAGCAATTCCTAATCTTAAGACTTGCCGGAGACGAGCAGAAGATTGATAAAATGCAAAAACGCATAGATGAACTGGAAGATAAGTTTTCAAGATTGTGTCAGAAATTAGGCATTGATGAAAGCGAGGTGTAGCTTATGGCAATTCAAATGAGACGAGGGGCATACGCACAGTTCGACCCCTCAAAAATGAAAGCTGGAGAATGGGCGGTATCGACCGACTCCGACACAAAAAAACAGCAGATATGGATGTGTTTCGCACCGGGAATAGTTAAGCGAATGGGAACTGTTGAGGATTTTAACTTTGAAATTCAAAGACTTATTCAGAGTTATCTTGACGGCATGGCAGAATCGGTAGAAAAGGCTCAAAAATCAGCGCAAACTGCGACAGAAAAAGCTACCTCAGCAAGCAGTTCTGCTTCACAGGCTCAAAAATCAGCGCAAACCGCTTCACAAAAAGCAAACGAGGTCGCACAAACTTCAGGAAAGATTGATACGGCGGTAAGTCAAGCAAACGCAGCTACAAAGGCTGCAAATGAAGCCGCGCAAAGAGCAGAACAGCAAGCCGGACTTGTCGAGCAAAAAGCAAACGGAAGAGGTATTACTTTTTCCGTGACAAGTGCCGGATTACTCAATGTAAGCAAGGAGGATTAGATATGAGCGGAATAGACATTATATCAGACACAACAGGGCAAGCAATTGTTGAGAGTATTAAAGCCCTTGGCACAAAATTAAGCGAGGGAAGAGTTATTTATGGTGTTCACATCAACAGTGCGGATAGTAACCCAAAAACTAGAGTCAGATATTTAGCAGACGCAGTAGGTATGACTCCGGCACACATGAATTTCACAAGCGGAACTTTTGATTACGGCTCATGGGCGAATGCCTTTTTTATGCCAAGACCATGTATGCTTAAAACGAATGGACAGGTCGACTATTACCTCAATGAAAACGACTTGGCTAAAAAAATAGATGGCAGTGCGTCGGATATAGCAAACGTTGATTACGATGGAAATGCTATGATGGAATGGGGCAATGGCACAGACATTATATGGTGGAAAATTGCACCCGACAAAGGCAATCCAAACAGTGCAAGCCTTTATGTTGCCAACTACCAAGCTGATAAAGATTTTAAAAATCTGAATTTCATTGATATTAACGGCAATGAAAAATCTCATTTTTACACACCAATTTATAATGGCTCGCTTGACAGCAACAATAAGCTACGCTCAATAAGCGGTCAAACAGTTATCAAATCAAAAACAGCCAGTCAAGAAATGACATATGCAAGAGCTAATGGTACAGGCTATGAAATCGAGCAGTACGTTGACAGGCTCTTGCTTAATATTTTACTTATCATCATGGGAAAATCTACCGACACACAAGATGTATTCGGACGAGGCATGAGCGAAAATGCCAGTGATGAAAACTTATTGCTTAAGACCGGCACAATGAATAGCAAAGGCTTATTTTGGGGCGAAAATGCCGGAAAAGCCGGAGTTAAAGTATTCGGTATGGAGAATTATTATGGCAATCAGTGGCGAAGAACAGTTGGGCTTATCCTTGCTAATGGTACGGCAAAGGTTAAATTATCCCCATCCGTAAAAGACGGAAGTAGTGCAACCAACTACAACACTGACGGAACAGGATATATTGAGATACCTAATTCAACTCCTAGTGGTACAAGTGGTGGATATATCAAAGATATGCTATATACGGCATTAGGCATGTTCCCAACATCAATTACAGGCTCATCATCGACCTATTATCCTGATGGTTGTTGGTTTAACATTGCAATTATAGCCTTTGCTCTTTTCGGTGGCCCCCTGCGCGACGGCCGTCGTTGTGGTGCGTTCTACGTGGCCTTGATCTACGCGGCTGGTTTTGCGGGGTGGCCCATCGGGGCTTCTCTTTCCTACAAATAACTTGCAACAGGGAAGAGGGAATTTCTGCCTAAGCAGAAAGGGAGAAACCGCGTTTCTCCTAAGAAAATTTGTAACTATAAACGTGTGTGGTTAATTTTATATAAGGGATTTAGTTTGCGCCTTTGCTCTTTTCGGTGGCCCCCTGCACGACGGCCGTCATTGTGGTGCGTTCTACGTGAACTTGAACAACGAGGCTGGTAATGCGGGGTGGAACATCGGGGCTTCTGTACCTATCATTCATGGGATAAAATGAATGCAGACTAAATTCCGTACCCCTTGGTAAAAATCAACTCGATGCAAGCTACTGCTAGTAGTAGGATATGGTCGAACGTGGTAGAGAGGATAGGAAGAGAATACGTATGAGAACATACAGAAATCTATATGCTGAATTTATTTCAGACGATAATATAAAACTTGCAATTCAAAACTTCTCTAAGGGTAAAAAGAGAAGAAATAAGGTTAGAAAAATTTTAGCAGACCTTGATACATACATACCCAAAATTAGAGAATATGCGATTAACTTCACACCTTTTGAACATAAGCCCAAAGAAATATATGACGGAATATCACGAAAGAAACGCAAGATAGTAATACCGACAGTTATGGAATCAATAGTACATCACATGATAGTAAACGTGCTTAAGCCCATGTTTAACAAGGGAATGTATGAGCATAGTTACGGCTCGGTTCCTAAGCGTGGCGGTGCGTATGGCAAGAAGTGCATATGCAAGTGGATAAAACAGGGCGGTAAAAATATTAAGTATTGCTATAAACTTGATGTGAAGCAATTTTACGCCAGTATTCCACAGGATAAATTAATTGAAAAGCTTAAATCTAAAATCAAAGATTTTAGATTTATACGGATTGTTGAAAATGTTATACATTGCGTGCCGAATGGCTTGCCACTTGGTTTTTATACCTCTGTATGGTTCGCTAACTGGTATTTGAGTGAGCTTGACCATGAAATCAAATCACTCGGCATTGAGCTGAAATATGCACGTTATGTTGACGATATGGCTATATTTTGTGCGAGCAAAAAGAAATTGCGCAACGTAAAAGCTGTGATTGATAATAGTCTTGCAGAACTAGGCTTGACAGTCAAGGGAAATTGGCAGATATTTCGCTTTCACTATTTATCCCAAAATCCATATGTCAGCAAGAATGGAAAGACAGCAACATATGGCAGACCGCTTGATTTTATGGGGTATAAATTCTATAGGAATAGAACTACCTTAAGAAAAACAATCCTTAAGAAAATAAGAGCTAAGGCAGTTAGAATATGGCGAAAAACAAAGGTTACAATATTTGACTCAAAACAAATGGTTTCCGCTCTTGCGTGGATTAAAAATTGCGATATGTACGATTATTATAGGGAGCATATTAAACCGTTTATAGATTTTGGAAAATTAAAGCACAAAATTTCAACAGTAGACAGAAAGGCAAGGTGTATTGAATATGACAGAATACAAGCTCGTAGAAAGTATGCAATCGGACAAACCGCTTGACATTGACACAACATCTTCTCCGAATATCGTTTATCAGCGAAAAAACATTAAATCGGTTGAAGCAACAGGGAGTGAGGACGATTTTACTTACAAGCCTAAGCACTGGGAGTACGAGGAGCGCGAGCTGACACAGGAAGAATACTCGCAGTATCTTATTGCTATGGAACAGGCAAAAGAGATTAACGAACATTCTGATGAAGAAGCGATAGACAACTATACAAGACAGTTAATGGATGAGGGGGTGCTTTAATATGAGAATATTAGTTGAAAGCCTTAAAAGACTATACGAGAGTGGCAGAGTAACCAAGGAAGAATTACTCGACAGAGTGGCAAGCGGTAAAATATCGCAAGAGGAATATGAGTACATTACTTCACAATTAGAATAAAAAGGAGAGGGAAACCTCTCCATAGTTCAATGAAAAATAAAATCAAGCCACATCAGCGCAGAAGCAACAATGCCAAAGATAGAACCGCCATGATTGCGTGGAATTTCATTCTTAGATGCTAAATCAATTATTCCGAGAATAATCGAAGCAATAGAGCAACACACAAAAATTAAGCCAAACATAGCAATAAAAAGGTCATTGTCTACCGGAAAGAATCCTATTTTTGTTGCAATAAACATTATAAGCGGAGCGGCTATGAGAATGCCACTTGTGAAGCTTGCCGTTGAATTTTGCTTAACGAATGGCTCATCTTTTTGGCACAGCTCTACATAATATTTGGCTGTTTCAAATGAAACCAAAGTCTTTTGCGATATTTCATTACAAGCCATGCCTAAGTTGCCATTATAATGCTTGATTATATCATTAACATTGATTTTTTGACCATTGATGACGTAGAAATTGCATTTATTTGTTTTTACCATATTAACATCTCCTTTTGTGGTTCTTTTTTACTATTTTATTCTTTTAGAAAACAATTGTCAATATTCGACACAATAAAACACTTTAAAGTGCTACAGTAATGATGTTCTCAAATAAGAGAACTCTTCAAGTTTCGGTAGGGCGGTGGATTTTTCTGCCGTCCTAATATTGACGTTTAAGAACAAATGTTCTATAATTGATGTATCGGAGGTAGTATTGTATGGAATATAAGGATGAAATAATTAAAATGATTGAGGGCTTGGAAGATAAAGACCTGTTATTGTACTTGTACATATTTATTAAAGGAAAAATAGAGACAGAGTAAAAACTCTGCCTTGTAGTTATATTTTCTTTTCCCAAACGTTACCGCACTTTGAACACACAAACTTTGTTTTGCCGTTTTTGCCTTTAATTCCGGTAGCAGTACCGACAAAGGCACCGACAGGTCCGAAGAGACCACCTACTGTGTTGCCAACAAGTGCTTTACCGAATGAGAATTTTTTCTTGGTATCAACAGGTATGCCAACACCATCACAGCCAAATTTAGGACATTTAACAGTTTTACTCATAATTAAAATACCGCCTTTCTTATTAATTTGATTTATTTTGAGTATTTTCATACATCATATCTATTAAATTCATAATATTTTCTTGCTCTTTATCCGACAATTTAGATAATTTCAAAGCGTAGTCCTTGATTTTACTATCCATTTTCGACAGAGCCAAGTCTTTTGTTGCTTGCTCGACAATTGAATGGTGCTCCTTTCCGGTAACTAAATAATCAAGTGAACAATCAAGACATTCTGCAATTTTTACCAATTTAAACAATTTTGGACTGCTTTTTCCCTTTTTCCAATCTGAAAAAGTACTTTTAGGGAAACCGCCATATTTAGCCACTTCTGAATCATTTAACCCTTTTGAGTCTCTTAATTTACAATATCTTTCGTACATAGAAAATCTCCTTTAAAAAAAGTTGTGATTTCTCAACATTTGGGGTTGACAAATAAGACTTCCTAATGTAGAATGAAAAAAGAAGTTAGGAAATCTCAACTCAATAAAAAATAAAATTGAGAAAATAATATTATGTTTCTGGACAATTCATAGTATACACGATTTTCTAATTTTTATCAAGACTTAGTTAGGATTTTTGAACTAAAAACAAAAGCCGTTAGTGTACTACCACCAACAGCCGTTGCCTTATTTTTTACACCACATACATTTTGCAGTCTTTCGACGCACTGTGTAGTACCAATGCTTCTTTAAATGTTCCGTCACTTATGCAGTTTAAGTTCAGCAGTTTAATTGCCATTAGCTGACGGATTGAGAGGAGTATCTAGCGTAGCACGGCATATTACCGGAAATGCCAGCCATGATTTTTTATCGAGCTTTACTGCCCAAAATGCGCTACACCGATTGCTACATTTTAAATGCGACCTCGCAAATATGGAACAGGCAAAATCAAAATTGCTTTCAAGGTTTTTACCTCCTAGCGTATTTTGCCTAATATGGCGCTTTTATTGTAACGGATTTCCTAACTATTGTCAAGAAAGGAGATGGGAAATTGAATAAGAAAAAACGACAGGCGAGTTTTAAAAAACTTGACACGCTCATAAAAGCTAGAAACGTTTCGTTTTACAAACTGTCGGAAGAGCTTGGAATGGCACGGAGTACTTTTTCGGATTGGAAGTCAGGAAAATCAATGCCAAAAACAGACAAGCTAATTAAGATTGCTAATTATTTTGGCGTAGAAGTTTCTTATTTTATCGAGTAGAAAGGAGAAAACATGAACGATTTACAAATTTTCAATAATGAAGAGTTTGGAGAAGTCCGAATGATAGAAATTGACGGAAAGCCATATTTTGTAGCAACAGATGTGGCAACCGCACTTGGGTATGCGTCACCGAGAGATGCAGTTTCTAGGCATTGCAAGGGAGTCGTGAAACGCGACACCCCTACATCTAGTGGAGTGCAGTCTATGTCATACATAAATGAGGGAGATTTATACCGACTTATTATGAAATCAAAATTGCCTAGTGCAGAGAGATTTGAGCGGTGGGTAATGGATGAGGTACTTCCGTCAATCAGAAAAACAGGCAGTTATGGTATGCCAAAGACAACAGGCGGTCAGATACAGCTTTTGGCGCAGGGCTATACAGAATTAGAGCAGAAAGTAAACGACATCAAAGATGATGTGAGCGAGCTTAAGGAAAATGTACCACTTTACAGTTGCGATATTGATGAGATACAACAGCACGTTAAGCGCAGAGTTGTAAATATTCTTGGTGGCAAGCAGAGCGAAGCATACAGGGATAACAGCATCAGACATAAGACATTTTCTGATATATGGACACAGTTAAAGCGTGAGTATGGTTGTGTATCTACTTATAAGAGTATCAAGAGAAAGTATATAGACGATGTGCATGAGTTCATTGATTGCTATGTCGTGCCTAAGTATCTTGATGAGCTTATTCAAGACGCAAACGCTCAACAGAGTTTTGCATAGTGAGGTGATTGTATGAGAAAAAGAACTTTGAAAGAGAAGTTTTACACCGGTTGTGGCTATTCGATTTTCGGAGCATTAGCATTTGCATTTTTCCTTGGATTATCGGTGGCATACGGAATTAAGACAGCGAGTATTATCGTTGGGGCAATCGTAACAGTATTTTGGCTGATACTAATTGCATTTTGTCTCATAGAGGAGGGCGAACCGCATGAGAAAAAGAAACCTGATATTGATGTTATCAATTTCAACGATTGGAATTATGACCTTAAAGCCAATGGCAACGAAAGCAGATAGTAAAGTTGAGCTGACAGCCGGTGTTACTTCCTATTTAAATAGCGTAATGCTAGGGAAGATTGAGCCGACAGTAGTTCAGAATGAGCCGGTTGTAGTTGAACAGACCTATGAAGAGCCAACGGTTCCAACTTGCCACAAGAAGTACAGTTGTAGCCGATTTAAGAAGCTAGGGCGAGTCCGATACGGCGATTACACTTATACGTGGTACTCACAGAGAGTGTTACCTGGAGGTGGACTTAATATTCCGGGCAGACATCTAAACGAGCATGGACTTGTGGTTGACGAAAACGAGTATGTAGTAATTGCAAGTGACGATTTACCACACGGAACTGTAGTTGATACTCCTGTTGGCATACAAGGGATTGTATATGACGAAGGGAGCGGAAATGGAAATCTTGACATCTACTGCGATTGGTAGCCAATTGAAACGTCAGAGTGCTAACGATTACCTACAAGAATTATATCGAGCTAAACGGCACAAAGACAAATCATTTGACTTTCAAGCGCTGTTGGACAAAGAAATGGAGAAGCTAAATGAGCAACAATGTAAGACGAATTAGGCTAGGCGATACACGATACAGATTGAAGCCATTAACAAGAGAGCAGAAGCTATTGCTCAACAAGGCTCATTACGTGGCGAGCGAGTGGCTTTTTGTATCGGAGTCGGACTCATACTTAAGAGTAGTGAAGAAATCAAGCCTACACGGAAATTTGATTCTAAAAACCATAAACAAATAGAAAGAGAGAAAACGCAATGAGAATTGTACATATTTTTGCGCAGAATTTTTGTAAATTCTACGGCAAAAACACACTAGACACAGATTTTTCGATGAAAACTGTGTTATCCGGTCAGAATGAAGTCGGCAAATCAACAGTTAAGAGAATTATTCTTGATGTGCTGAATTGTCACGATGAGAATGACAGAGAGATTACAGGCATAAGACCACATGATGAAAGTGGAGTCGAGATTGACGATGTTGACATTGTAAGAGCTGTTACCTTTGAGATTGACGGAAAAGCAAAGACTCTGAAAAAGGTTACAAGACAGAAACGCAACAAAAAAGGCGAGATTACAGGCAGTGTCACTGATTACTCAATCAATGATGTGCCGTATAAAATGGCTGACTATAATCAGTACATCAATGACAACATGGCAGAGCTTGGAGTATTACCATTTTGCTTAAATGCCATGACATTGCTTAACAAGTCACAGGCAGAGCAGAGATTAGCGCTTGCAAGCTATTTTGGTACACGTACTGATGAAGAAATCTGCGATATGTTTCCACAGTTTGCCGAACTTAAGCCAATGTTTGACGATGGGGATGTAGACCAGCTCAAAAAAGTATGTCGTAGCAAGCTAAACGGTACAGGCGGTAGGAATGGCTCAAAAGGACTTGTTAAGGAAAGAGACGAAATCTCAACAAGGATTGATACAATCCATTCCACCAATGAGTATACAGACCTTGCAGAGCTTGAATTGCAGAAGAAAACATATGAGCCACAGCTTAAGGAAATTGAAGATAAGCTATCCGACTATAACAAGATTTTAGAGGATAAGCAGAAAGCCACAGAGGACATTATGAACCTTAAATTTGAGCTTTCAGATATGGAGAGAAAAGCCAATGCTGACAATCAGAAAAAGCGCATGGAGCTACAGTTACAGATTGATGACTTCGACGCTTCAATCCGCAAAACAGAGTCAATGATAAGAGCTAAAAAGGCTAACATTAAAAACTTTGAAGGTACGGTTAGAATTTACACAGAGAACTTAGCAAAGGTACGTGCTGACTGGAAAAAAGCAAAGGCACTTTCCTTTGATGAAAGCAGTGTTAATTGTCCGATGTGCGGTCAGAGATTGCCGGAAGATACAATAGAGAGTTTGAGAACTGATTTTAGTGATAAAAAATTGAAGAAGCTTAAAGAACTTGAGGATAAGGGCAATTCATTATCAAGTGACAGCAAGGAATTCAAACAGGCTATTGAGGACAAGAAGAAAGAAATAGTTGACCTTGAAGCAGAACTTAAGGAGCTGACAGAAAAGCGTGATACTGTTGCTAACGAGTTTGAACGTGATAACATCGCTAAAGAGCTTGGAATGGTACCTACTGATATTGATATGACAAGCAACAGTGAGTATCAGGCGCTTAAAGCTAAAATCGAGGAAAAGGAGAAAGCTCTTGCAGATGAAAACGATACATCAGAACTTATCAGAAAACTCAAAAACGAGCGAAGCGAACTGTTAAGGCAAGTTTCATCGGTTGATACAAAGATTGAACTTGGTGTGGCAAATAACAAGCGTATAGACGATAGCATAGCTGACCTTGAAGATAAGAGAAAAGACCTAAATCAGGAGATAGCTGATTGGGAGAGAAAGCTTGACTTGCTGAAAGAGTTTACTCGAAAGAAGAACGAGCTTTTACAGGCTGATGTTAATAAGTACTTGGATTTTGCCACGGCAAAGCTGTTTAGACCGCTCTTAAATGGTGATACTGAGGAGTGCTGCGACTTTGTTTACAACGGCGAAGCATATGCAAGAAATCTCAATCATGGTGCGAGGGTGCTGACAGAAGTTGACATATGCCGAGCTTTTCAGAAAGTGGCAAACGTTAATTTTCCAATCATTATCGATGATACAGAGAGCGTTGACGATTGGAGAATACCACAGATTGATAACCAGCTAATCTTGTTGAAGCATACACAGGACAAAGAGCTTGTGATTGAGGCGGTGTGATATGAAGAATGATAGATATATTGTAGAACGAGAGTTTGAACACGTAGGATATAAATGTGTCGTTACATTCAATGTGATGGGACATAGGTGCGGATATGTAGGCATTCCCAAAAACCACCCTTTATATGGTAAAGAGTATTCGGACTATCTTGAAATTAAGAAAGCAGATGTCGGAGACCGAAAAATAAGCGGTATTTTTCCTTTGCTTGGAGCTTGTCTTGATAAAGACGAAAGAATACGAATTGAAGCATATTTTTCATGCCACGGCGGTATTACTTTTGCGGATGGTGGAGAAAATTCAAACTATCCAATAGAAAGTGATTTATGGTGGTTTGGATTTGACTGCGCACATTGCGATGACGCAAAAGAACTTGAACTCGCTTATGAGAGATTTCCTAATTACAGAGAGAGCCTTGCTATGCAGATTGAGAGTGAAGGCAGATTTCACATTGATGGCTTGATAATCCGTACAGAGGAATATGTAGCAGAAGAGTGCAAGAAGTTAGCAGAACAGTTGAAAGAGTTTGAAGAAAGCGAGGTATAGAAATGAGTATTAAGAAGAGAAATTATTATATGGGTGGCAAGAAACATACCGTAGAGCTTAAGTATGACGGATATATGTATACAGTCATATCTGACGGAGTTCTATTCAAGCAGACAGCCAATGAACTGTTTGCGGTTCAGGTATTCAATGAGATTTAGGAGGAATAATTATGGCGGAGAATACACAGATAGTTGAGTATGAATCAAATGGGGAAATGGTAAAAATTTCTCCAACAATGATAAAAAGATATCTTGTAAGCGGCGGCGGCAATGTATCTGACGGAGAAGTAATGATGTTTATGTCATTATGCAGATACCAGCACTTAAATCCGTTTTTGAGAGAAGCATACCTTATTAAGTATGGAAGCAACGACCCAGCCACAATAGTTACTGGAAAAGACGTTTTTACAAAGAGAGCCAATGCAGACCCACGATATAAGGGAAAGAAAGCAGGAATTATTGTAATTAAAAAGGACGGAGCTGTTGAAGAGCGAGAGGGAACAATGGTTTTACCTAACGAAACTATCGTAGGTGGCTGGGCGAAAATCTTTATTGACGGAAAAGAGGACGAGTATCAGTCGGTAGGTTTTGATGAGTATGCAGGAAGAAAAAAAGATGGTTCGCTTAATAGCCAATGGGCGAAAAAGCCAGCCACAATGATTAGAAAAGTAGCTGTTGTACAGGCTTTAAGAGAAGCATTTCCAGATAGATTTCAAGGCTTATATGCACAAGAGGAATTTCAAAATGTATCAGATGTAAAACTTGATACAGAAAAGGTTGTTGCTGATGAAATCAAAGAAAACGCAAACACAGTAGATTTTGACGAGGACAACATAATTGATGTAGAGCCGACCGACACAGCCGACAAGCAGTCAGAGGAGCTACCGCCATTCATGCAGGCAGAATAAGGAGGAAATATGATTTTTGTTAAACTAATGATTTTATTGTGGGTTGTCTTTTTGATAATCAGATTTTTTGTAAGGGCAAATTTAACACTTTCGGAAAAGGCGCTTATTGCATTAGATGGTAAACTCCCAAAATTAACATTTGGACTTGTATTGTTGCTTATCAGCTTTTGTCTTGCGTTAATTGATAGCTTTGTAGCTTTGGTCTGGTTTTTATTTTTTAGATAAGGAGATTGAGTATGAGAGTAATTTCACAGGATGGAACAATGGATATGCCATATGAAGAGGTGATTATTCAGAGATTCAAGTCAAGAATTTATTTTCTGAATAAAAACTTAACAGGCGTTGAGTCGCTTAGTGATGACATGCAAATTGCTGAATATTCCACCGAAGCAAAGGCAATTAAGGCTATGGAAATGCTTAGAGAAGCATGGATAAATGAAGCCATAGAATTTACGCATGGAATTTACCATAGAAATATTGTTTTTAAGTTTCCACAGGATGATGAAATCGAGGTGTGAGTATGAGTATGTATAAAGATATGACCTCGATACTGAAAGATGGACAGGTCGGAGACTTTAAGCTTCAACATTACGAAATTTCAGATAATAACTTTTATGCGATTGTTCGTTGCGGAATACCGTCTGGAATATATGTAAGACTTATCAATAGAGGCGAATGTGTAATGTCTGACACTCCTATGGAAAAGGAGACAAATAGGGATTTTGTTCGTAATGCACACGGAAATGTCCTTATTGGTGGACTTGGAATAGGTCTTATTATTCTTGCAATACAGGACAAAGAGGATGTTAAGCAGATAACAGTTGTTGAGAAAAATCGTGAAGTCATTGAACTTGTTGGAAAGCAGTTGCCGCTTAATCCCAAAGTAAACATTGTGAATGATGATGTGTTTGAATATAAGCCACTGATTAAGTATAACACGATTTATATGGATATATGGAACTATATTAACGAGGATGTTTACAACAAACAGATGAAACCTTTAATAAAACGCTACAGGAAATATTTAGTTCCTAAAGCCGAAGATGAAAACAGGTATATTGATTGTTGGTGTAAAAGACAGGCAAAGAATGGAGAACGGATATGAAGCTTAAATGTATCGCCACAGGAAGTACAGGAAATTGCTACACCCTAACTTCCGACAATGGAGAAACACTTATCCTTGATTGCGGAATACCGATTAAGGAGATTAAAAAAGGCTTGGATTGGAACATTAAAGATGTTGTGGGTGTGTTATGCACCCATAAGCACCTTGACCATAGCAAGTCAGTAAAAGATTTTGAAGCTATGGGAATACCAGTATGCAAACCATACGAAGCCTTGCTTATGAACCAGTTTCTCGCAAATTCTTATTTTACTGTAAGAACATTTGACCTAACAACAATAGATGGGAGCTGGACACATACCAATGCAGACGGAACAGCTTGCCCGATATACGGCTTTCTGATTACTCACAAGGAAATGGGGAGAATGCTTTATATAACCGATTGCGAATTAATCAAGTGGAAGTTTAAAGACATAAACCACATTCTCTTAGGCGTGAATTATGACAAGGATTTAATCGACAGGGATAACACAGGCAAAGCTAATCACGTTTTTAGAGGTCACTTAAGCATTGACACGGCTTGCGATTTTGTTAAGGCAAATTATTCAGATAGCTTGCAGAATGTCATAATGTGCCATCTATCGGCAGAAAATGCTGATAGAGATAGTTTTATCGAGAAGATGAAAAAAGTCGCTTATGGGGCGAATGTGGATGCTGCAGAGCGCAACAAGGAATGGCTACTTGCTAATCCCAATGAGTGCCCTTTTTAGAAAGGAGATAATGACTATGAATTTCAAATGGAGTGAGGAGGAAGTTCTTTTATTAAAAGATAAATATTCTTGCTCAACAAATGATGAATTAATCGCCTTATTTCCTAATAAAACATTTTTGGCAATCTATAAAAAAGCTTATTCACTTAATTTAAAGAGAGATGAAGAAATTAAGTTTTTGAACAGGTCAAAGGCTAAAAGTGGTAAAAATGCTAGTAATTGGAATGGCGGTGTTAGGAGAACAAGCAAAGGATATATACAAATATTAATGCCGGAACATAAAAGAGCAGATAAAGGCGGGTACGTTATGGAACATATCGTAGTTTATGAAAAAGCCACAGGAATAGAAGTGCCACGAAATTGTTGCATACATCATTTGAACGGGATAAAAAATGATAACAGAATTGAAAATTTATGTATGATGACAAATTCGGCACACACAATATATCATCATACAGGGCAAAAAAGAAGTGAAGAAACTAGAAAACGAATTTCAGAAAGCAAGAGGAAAAAATATGAATAAAGTGATAATTTCGGGGAGAGTTGTTAGGGATGCTGATGTTAGATATTCACAGACAGCAAACGGAAGTATGGCGGTAGCAAGGTATACATTAGCTGTTGACAGAACTTTTAAGAAAGAGGGTGAACAGGCAGCAGACTTTATTAGCTGTATCGCATTTGGCAAGAATGGAGAATTTGCAGAGAAGTATTTGCACCAAGGAACTAAGATTATCGTTGAGGGCAGATGGCAGACCGGCAACTACACTAACAAGGATGGACGAAAAATCTACACTAATGATTGCGTAGTTGAAAGACACGAATTTTGCGAAAGCCGTGCCAATCAACAGAACAATAGTAATGGAATTGTAGGTAGAAACAGTCCAAGTGCTGATTCAGATTCCTTTATGTCAATCCCTGATGATATTGACGAGGAATTACCATTTAACTAGGGCGGTGATTTGATGATTTGTAAACATGGCGATTACGAAAATGGTTATATTTTTACAAGTACAAGTACCAATGAGGAACTTCAAGAAATATTGAGCAAGTACGATAAAGTCCGCTGTGTTATTTGTAATAGCAATACGGCTAGAAATTTTCGCGTTGGGTTATGGGGAACAAATATTATTACAATCAACAATAAGATTAATGATGGGTGCTTTTTCATTAATCGAATGAGGTGAGTATATTTAATTGATTATAGGGCAGTCAATAATGGCTGTCCTAGAAAGGAAAAATAATGGATTATACAAATAAAATATTTGCAAATATTGCAAAGGATATGTCGGAGCAAAAAGATATTGCAGTTGTAAGAGCGTTTGTATTTCAGATTACAGAACTGCTACAGAAAAATGGCATTATGCCAATATGCACTGAAAGATACATGAATATCAATTCTGATAAATCAAGTTACAGTTTTATTAGAAAAATCAATATCTCATTCGATGAGCTTGATTGTACCAAGCACGACCGAGAAGTTAGAAAACAGGCATACAGAGATTTTATCAAAGAATTTGAGAGCAGAGTTAATTCAAAAGATATATCTGAAAAACTCTTTGAAACTGAATGTATATTATTGGAGCGTGATAAGAATGGGATTAATTGATGCAGATAAACTAAAGAAAGATTTAAAATCAGTTACTTTAAGTAATGGAACTTTGCTCAATACAAATGCAGTATTGCATTTACTAGAAGAATATCCGACCGCCTTTGATGTGGACAAGGTTGTGGAGCAGTTGGAAGAAAGAAGCAAAGAATATAATTCTGGTGTGCGGTTGCACGGAAAGCCGGAAGAAATGCTTACTGATGAAGCAATTGAGATTGTGAAGAGAGGTGGAAACGTTGAATTATCAGAACATAGCAAGAGCCAAGGCAATTGAACAGGAAAATAAAAAGCGACTATTGAAGCTGAATCCAAAGCTGAATGACAGGAGTGGGATTTACTTCCTACTCCGAGAAGATGAAAACGGATTTAAGTATGCGTATGTCGGACAGGCAGTACATACACTTAGTAGATTGGCAAGCCACCTTGTAGGCTATGAACAGCATATAGACCTTAGTTTACGCAAACACAAGCTGTATGACAAAGAGAAAAATCCTTATGGTTGGCGAGTTGAATTTCTGAATTTCCCCGAAAGTCAGCTTGACGAGAAAGAGAAGTATTACATCAAGCTATATGCTGATAAAGGTTATCAGCTTCGGAATGTCAGTTTAGGCGGTCAAGGAGAAAATCGTGCTAGTGGTTCAATAGGCGAGAGAAAAGCGCCTAAGGGCTATCTGCAGGGCGTACAGCAAGGTAGAAAGAACCTCGCAAGGGAATTATCGCATATCATCGAAAAACACCTTGTTGTGACGATTAGAGAGGATAAACAGGGCAATAAGGTGTCACAGAAGCAACTAGATAAATTTATGGAGCTTATTAATGCAGATTCATATAAGGACGTTGAGTAAATGAAAAGAAAGGCGGCAATTATGGATAAATCACAATACTTAGAAGAAATAAAATCAACTACTGAGAATTGTTACAACATTGGATATAAGTGTGGATATGAAGCAGCGATAGAAAATTTGAAAAAATCATTGCAAATATGCATGTTGATATATCTGCTAAGATGATTAACGATGAGTTATTAGACAAATTAAACAGCGTTGTGGAGAGGTAAGGCATGACAGTTTGTTTATTGAACCATAGTTCCTAAAAAATCAAGTATTTATGAGAAAGGAAAAAAAGAAAATGAATGAAGAAATGATGTTTATAGCTTGTAATGTTCCAAAGTTTTTAGAGGAACAGATGAATAAAATGAAAGACACTCTTACAGGTGGTATGAACGAAGATAATCTTAAAGGTTTTGAGTATGCAGTAGATACTATGTTAAGTATTCTTAGGCAGACAATTCATGCAGCCGAGATGGATGATGAGATTCTTGTGCATAGCGATAAAATCGCTGATGAGAATGAATTAGAAGAGTTTGATTTACATGATTTGTTAGAACTTTATGGTTGCAGAGTTGTGGCAAACTTACAGAAGAAAAGTGTTTAATGTTGTAAACTGAAATTTAGAAAGGATGCCAGTCTGGTAAGAGAAAAGAACAGGCAAAGTAAATAATTTTATCCAAAACTTAAAAGAAAATGGCACTACCGAGATAACACTTGATATAACAACAACAGGCAAAGGAATTGTCTATACATTAATTTGGTAGATATCCTGAAATCAAAAGAGAATTTGATGTAAAGATAAATTAGGATTTATGGAGGTAGATATATGATTACGCAGATAGGATTTTTAAGAAAAGGAGATGTGTTCAGATTTGAGGGTGATATTTACAAAGTAGGACATTTGTTGGAGAGTACAAATGGGTATGTTTCCTGTATTGATGTTAATACAGGAAAGAAAAAAAGATTGCATATTGATGTTGATGTAGAAATTGAACAGGCAAACTGAAATTTGTTGAAAGGAGTAAAACAGAGTGAAGTTTTTAAGCAAGAAGAAATGTGATGAAATTCTGAAAAGAATTACTGCAAATGAAATTATTCAGGTAGAGTACGGACTACACGATATGGAAGCAGAAACAAAAGCGACGGAAAATAGAGCAGAAATAGCTTTTATTGTCGGCGGTTCCAAGGGTATGAATAAGGTACAGAACACGTTGAGAAAAGGGTATAACAATATAAACCACGAGGGAAAAGATTAAAATACATCAACCGAAACTTGAAGAAAATAGGAGATTAAAAATGGCAGAACGTAGAATGTTTGCTAAGAAAATAACTGAAAGTGACGCTTTTCTTGATATGCCAAGCAGTACTCAAATGCTTTATTTTCACCTGTCTATGAATGCTGACGATGATGGATTTGTTAATAATCCTAAGAAAATACAGCGAATGTGTGGTGCTTCCGATGATGATTTTAAACTCTTACTTGCAAAATCGTTTGTGCTCTTATTTGAAAGCGGTGTAATCGTGATTAAGCATTGGAAAATGCACAATTACATACAGGCTGACAGATACAGACCTACTGATTATGTTGAAGAAAAATCAATGTTGGGATTAAAGAAAAACAAGGCATATACGCTTGATGTAAACAAAATGGATACAAAATGTATACAAGATGTATCCGTAGGTAAGGATAGTATAGGTAAGGTAAGTTTAGATAAGAATAGTATAGTTAAGGATAGTGAAGATAAGGATATAAAAGAAAAAGATATTGATAAATCAATATCTAAAAAGAAAACTGTCTACTATCCTGATGATGCAATGCTAGAGAGTGCTTTTCAGGAATATCTGACAATGCGAAAGAAGATTAAGAAACCGATATGCACCGACATGGCATTACACCGAGCTATGAACACTATTGAGAAACTATCAAATGGCGATAACGATTTGGCAGTTAAAATTCTTAATCAGTCAGTAGACCATTGTTGGCAAGGGCTGTTTGCACTAAAGGACAACGAGCCACATTCAGCTAACAAAGGCACCATTGATTGGGATAACGTATGAGGTAGAGAAATGACAAGAGACGAGACAGTTAAAATCATTCGCATAATGTGTGATTGCTACCCCAATTACAAGCCGAGCAATTTATCAGAGACAGTAGATGTGTGGAATATGATGTTGGAAAATTGCACTTATGAACAAGTATCAGTCGCACTTAAAGCATATGTTTTTTCCGATACAAGCGGATTTGCACCGAGCATCGGACAGCTAATTAACAAACTGCATGAGGTTCAATCCCCACAGGAGCTTAACGAAATGGAAGCATGGATGCTTGTTAGCAAGGCACTTAGAAATGGCTACTATGGCGCAGTTGAAGAATTTAACAAGCTACCACCACTCGTACAAAAGGCTGTCGGGAGTCCTGATAATCTTAGGAACTGGGCGCTGACAGACAGTAAGAGCATTGAAAACGTAGTGCAGTCAAACTTTATGAGAACTTATAGGGTAGTTGTTAATCGAGCAAAGGAATATCAAAAAATGCCAAAGGATATACAGGCATTGATTGAAAGTACCAATAAAAGCTCGTATTCGGCTCAAATCGGCTCTAAAAATCAACAGACGATAAAATTATCGCTCGAAGATAATAAAAGCCAAAATAAGCCGATTAAAGGTGTTCCAATGCCAAAAGAAATTAAGGAACGTATCGAGCAGATGAAAAGATAGGAGGTAAAGAGGTTTGTGCGCACAATTAAAGCTGGCTTTACTCCTAGCGAAAAATGATAAAAGACAAGTATTCTAGGCAGAGATATGAAGAGCGAAAAGCTAGTAACCTTTGCGTGCTTTGTGGAAAACCACTTGATAGAGAAGGTGTGGTTTGTACGGCATGTAACAGCAAACGCACAGCATATGGCCGAGAGCTTTATAAAAAATTACAGGCAGTTGGTGTTTGCCCTAGATGTGGCAAAAACTTGCTGTATGGTGACGAAAAAAGCTGTGTTGAGTGTAGGGCAAAATCAGCCAAAGCCATGTCAAAGAAACGTGCTGCTGATGTTGAAAAATACAATGAGCGACAAAAAGCATGGCGAAAAGCACGATACGAGAAAGACAAGAAAAATGGCATATGCACGCGTTGCCGTAAAAGGAAAGCAGACCCGGGGCATACTACTTGCACATTTTGTCGGGAAACAATGAGAAGAGCACGCGTTAAAATGCCTGAAAGAACTGGCAGATATGAACAAGGACTATGTTTTTTCTGCGATAATCCGGTAAAACCCGGATATAAGGTTTGTGAAAAGCACTATCAGAAGAACGTTAAGAATGCAACTTGCGAAAAGGCAAACTTGGCACGGCAGAAGATAAAAGAAAGGAGTCCACAATGGACACCTTGAAAGATTTTTACGATTTTTACCGACCACTGCAAAGGAAATATGACTTGCAAATGATTTACAAAACCAATAGCAAGGAAGCAAAAATAACTATCCGGTGGCGCGGTAAAGAACTTGTAAAAGTCACAGAAGAAACTACAGAAGCCTGTTTTAACAGAACGAGACGAGAACTTGAAGAAAGAATGAAGAAATATGAGCAACAAACTGAAACCAAAGAAAAAGCACAAAGAGCCGGATTTTACATGGACAAAATCAGAAAAAGTTACGCTGAAAAACAGCAATAACCGTAGAAAGCTCGTAAGGCGGTCTTTCACAGACTTTATGGATTTAGGGTACTATGTACTGTATTTGCACCATGGGTTTGGAAATAAGCGCATTGTAAGGCTTGAAAGAACCATAAATGAGTACCTTGAAAGGGCACAGACCGAAAATGAAATGAAAACTGAAACGCTTGCCGAACTTTTGAGAGTCAGATACGGCATTGATGTGCAGAAAGAGATTAATTTAATCCCGATGCAACAGTTGATTAGGATTTATCAGAGAAACAATCCACTCACGATAAACGACACACGACAGCTTTTAAATGATACGGCATACAGCTACATGACTTTAGCGTGTACGGCACTTAAGCTGATGTTTAAATTGTCGGTTAAGGAAATTAAAGAGTTTATCGCAGAATTTAGAGACTTAATCGACACGCTGTATAAATTTAATCAATTCGGTCTGACATTGCCAAAGGTGGCGCAATGCCTTGCTGATGAAGTTAATTACGTTGATGAAAGGTACATAAAGGTGATTGATTAATGACTTACGCATGGGATAACGACAGTACTCAAAATGCTCATATAAAGCATTCAAACGATAATAAGCAAAAAGCATATATGGAAACACACAGAGATAATAAGGCATATGAAAGATTCAAGCATATGCCGGATTATGGGAAAGGAGTACAAAACAATGACAAATAGAGAGAAATTTGCAGAACAGATTCTGGATATTGCTTGTAATGGTGGTTCAATAGCAGTTAATAAAGTGACATCAGAGCTAATGAGGTGTTATGGAACAGCGTGTAAAAAGTGTTTATTTGGTTCTAATGCCAGTGAATTTTGCAGAGACCTAAGAAAAAAATGGGCGAATAGTGAATATGTTGAACCACCAATTGACTGGTCAAAAGTTGCAGTTGATACACCAATACTGGTAAGAGATAACAGTTTTTCCGAGTGGGGTAAAAGATATTTTGCGAAATATGAGAATGGGGGCGTTTATGCTTGGAGCAACGGAACAACATCGTGGAGTGGCGATAGGTGTACACCATGGAAACTAGCTAAACTTCCAGAAAGGAGCAGTAATGAATATTGATGAATTTATAGAACGTGCGCAAGAATCAGCTAAAAAGCATCGTTATCATGCAGATTTCTTTGATATAAATAATCCTATGCGCGCTGTTTGCATTAAAAGTGCAGAAGATTGCGAGCAGTTAGCCGAATGGCTTGAAAAATCCAAAGAGTATCAGCACTTAGAGGAACAGGACAGACTTGTTAAATTACCTTGCAAAGATGTGTATTTCGTTATTGATATAAACAATCCTAAGTATGCAATGGTTATGAAAAGACCTATAAGGGAGCTTGCGATATACGAGATTGAGGATATTGACAAGGAAAATCGCAAGTATTTTTCCACAAAAGAAAAAGCCGAAGCAAAACTGAAAGAATTGAGGCACAACAATGATTGATTGTAATATTTGCAAGCATAAAGAAAATTATGATTATTGTATAGAATGCAAACACGGAGAGTTGTTCGAGAGGGAAAATGTGTCAGAACCCAAAAAAATATCAGTTAGTAACGGAAAAGAATATTGCGGACATTGTGGTTATTTGTGCGAATATGCCAGAGGATATAAAAGTTTTATTGTATGAGGTGTGGCGGACTTAATTTAAGAAGTTGGAAGAATTGAGAGGCGGAGAATAATGTGTAGTAGCAAACAAATAAAAGAGCTTGCGGAATGCAATGCTGTTTACGAGTTTGAAAAGGTAGTAAATATGTATGGTAAGGAGTATATAAGATACTATTATAACAAATTGGCTGAATTGAATGGCAGTATTAATAGCACTTGCAACTGTCAGCACAACAGCAACTCAAGAGATAATGAGCCTTGTTGCGGATGCGATAACAGAACGGCAAAGATAAATAAGGCTAGGGTAAACAGCTTAGAAATAATCGCACATATGCTAAACAATAAGCCTTATTATGAATTGAAGTACAGACAGGTTGGTAAAAACGATTATTCTATCGGATATAGTTCTTACGATTTAAAAATTGTATTAGGTTACATTGATACATATTTTGAAATTGTGGAAAGCGATAAGCCAACTAATGCCGACAGAATAAGGAATATGTCGGATGAAGAGTTAGCAGAATTTCTAACGACTGTAACGAGTGATGCTATATGTGGAAGCTCATGGGATTATGATGGGTGGATTAAAGAGCTTCAATCAGAAGCAGAATAGGAGAAAATATGAGAATATTTAAAAACGTAGACGAAAAATTAAAAGAGATTGGATTCAACAAAATCTGTGAAGATAAGCATGGCGCTCAATATGAACGCTACAATACAAAGTACAATTATTGGCAGTGCGTTGACATTTGGCATAAAGCTTCAGGCCGTCATATTTTACAGTCGTATGACAGAGACTTGATGGACGAAAAGAAGATTGGAAACACTAATGTTGGCCTTACAGGATATGAAATGAAGCTTTTTCTTAAAAAAATGAAAAAGCTAGGACTTTACAGCAAAACTGCGGGAATCGAGGGATAGCATGACAGAAAAGAATAATAAAGAACCAAGCCCATGTAGCGGTTGCAAATACGAGAAAAGTACAAACATAAAGGAGCTTTTAGCTTTTTGCACACATTGTAAAAGAGCTTATTCCCACGAAGAGGATAGGGAAATTCACGAGGATAGGTACGAAGTGGAAGAAAGCGAGGGATAGTATGACAGCGAAAAAAGCGATTGAATTTTTGCGAATACATTTTGAGTATCTAAAAGAAAGATGGAAGCCATACCCTGATTACAACGTTTTAGAAGCAATTAGATTTGCAATATCGGCAATAGAAAAGCAGATACCAAAGAAACCTATCATGAAGCAGTATTTTGAAGATTTGGAAGAGGAGTACTTGTGCTGTCCGACATGTGGAGAAATTTTGACAGACAGAATACCGGCTGATAATAAGACTTTCTACTTCCACTGTATGAATTGTGGTCAAAAATTTGATTGGAGCGATGAAGCATGACCGACACAACAACATTAGTATACACTGCCCTTATAGTATTCGGCATAATCGGTCTGACAGAGGTAGTGCTTGCATGGTACGACATTTACAAACGAGATAAGACCGATGATGAGATACAAGAGCAGTGGTGTAGTGAAAATATTAAACATTAATTAATTTATCAGAAAGGAATAGGTTGTCGCGACATAAAACCGAGGTTTCCTTTTGGTAAGAGAAAATGAATTTTGACAATTACTCTTGTGATAATCAAATGAGCATATTTGACTTCACAAGAGAACCAATTAGCATAACAAAGCCTATCCGCTTGATAGAATTATTTGCCGGCTACGGCAGTCAGGCAATGGCACTAAAGAGAATAGGCGCTAAATTTGAGCATTACAGAGTTGTGGAGTTTGATAAGTATGCCATAGCAAGCTATAACGCAGTGCATGGCACAGATTTTCCTACAATGGATATAACTAAGGTTCATGCAGAAGATTTGAATATCTGCGACACAAATGCATTCACTTACTTACTTACTTACTCATTCCCTTGTACGGATTTATCAGTTGCCGGAAAACAAGCCGGAATGTCTAAGGGCAGCGGTACAAGAAGCGGTCTGTTGTGGGAAGTTGAGAGAATACTAACAGAAATCAGAGATAGCAACGGAGAATTGCCACAGATTTTATTCATGGAGAACGTGCCACAAGTACATAGTCAGGATAATATGCCTGACTTTAGGAAGTGGCTAGATTTCCTTGAAAGCTTAGGTTACACAAATTACTATCAAGACTTGAACGCTAAAAATTATGGTGTAGCGCAAAATCGTGAAAGATGTTTTATGTTTTCATTCCTGGGCGAGTACAATTACCATTTCCCACAGCCCATACCACTCAAAAAGAAGTTAAAAGACTATCTCGAGGATAATGTAGATGAAAAGTATTACATTAACAATGAAAAGGCTGACAAGCTGATAAAACAGCTTATTGACAACGGCACATTACCACAACACAATCTTGACAGACAGACAGACAGACAGACAGACAGACAGACTTGCGTTGACGGAACAATCAATAAGCCACAACAGAGAGAAGTTGCGAACTGTATCAAGGCAAGATATGACTATGGAATATCAAACTTGCGGTCAGATGGAAACTTGGTTGTTAAAGGATATGGGAGAGACGGCAGAAAAACAGATTGATGTAGCCGTAACTCTTAGGGCAAGAGATTATAAAGGCCTTGATAATTATGGAAGTAATGGAGTAATTGAATGGAAAAACTAACAGATGCTATCGGAATAGTGCTTTTTGAAAGCAAAAAATTCGGTGGCGAAAAGGTACTTAGGGGGGGGATTTGCCCTACCCTAAGAGCCAATAAAACAAGTAGCGGAGTGATTGAAGTAATGGCAGATGTAAATGTAATAGGCTCTCTTGAATCAAAATTTGAGAGTACCAACAGAATTTATGATGTGGGGGGGTGCAGTCCAACATTGAGTACAATGCAAGGCGGTAATCAAGAGCCGAAAATTCTTGAAGAGCAAATTCCATGCAAATTAGATAAAATGCCTAACGGACACTTAGACAGCTTAGATAATGCGGAAATATGCGACATTAATACACCTACTGCAAGCACAGTGACATCACGATATTATAAAGGCATAGGCAGTCATAAAGACAATATGTGCATAGTTGCTATGCGTGGCAGAAATCCCAATAATCCGTCAGATAGAACTGCGGGAAGTCTAACAGAGCAGAGATTAGAGGTGAATATGCAAGGTACAAGTAATTGCTTAACGAGTGTGCAGAAAGATAATTTATTGCTTGAAAATAATATCCAAAAAGTCGGTCAAATATCAAGCAACGGTTCCCAATGCGGTACAGTTATTTCTGATAATGGCATATCGGCTAATCTTGTAGCCGGAACACACGGATATGCGAATAGCCATATTGCCACGCAATATCGTATTAGAAAGCTGACACCGAGAGAGTGTGGACGGCTAATGGGTGTATCTGATGAAGATATTGACAAAATGGCAGTAGTAAACAGCAATACGCAGTTGTATAAGCAATTCGGCAACTCAATTGTGGTAGATGTTATGTGTGCTATGTTTAAAAATCTGAATATTAAGCAAGGAGATAGCAATGAAGCACTACAAGCCAATTAAATGTGTAGTCTGTAGCAAGATATTTACACCGACCGCAGCTAACCAAAATACGTGTTGTGAAGCACACAGACAGCAGAGAGCTACAGAATTAAGAAAAATCAGAGAAAAGAAAAGACTTAAAAGAAAGCCTGTTAAGAAAAACAAACTTGCTGAAATCTGCGAGATTGCTAAGAGCAAGGGCATGAGCTACGGACAATATATGGCAGAGCAATATAAAAAGGAAGTGATGATAAGATGAATAGCAGAACTATAAGTGATATAGAACCGATTGAAAGACAGTGTGTATACGAGGACAACAAGCCGTGTAACAGCTCATGTCGATACTCAGATACTTGTATACACAGTGCAAGCAAAACCGAAGAATAGGAGATAGGTCTATGAAGTTTTCAAAGCTGACTAGACCGGAACTTGAAGAAATTATGAAAAATGCCAATTTTACCGATGAGGAAGCGGAAGTTTTTGAGTTGCTAGTTGCTGATAAAAGCCTTGAAGAGGTATCACAGAGACTATTAATTTCAAAAACAACCACTTCCCGGAGAGTGGCAGACATTAAAGAAAAGATAGAAAGGAGTCGGGCAATGATTAACAAAGTGCCAATATGGGAAAAAGTAACGCTGACGATTGATGAAGCTGCGGAATACAGTAACATCGGAATTAACAGAATCAATGATATGCTTAACAATCCCTCATGCCCTTTTGTACTTTTTGTTGGAAAAGGCAAGCGATTAGTTAAGCGCAAGGAGTTTGAAAAGTACCTCGAAAAGACAGGCAGTATATAGATATATTGAATTATAAGCCATTATGTAGTAATATAGAAGTTATCATATAATGGCTTTTAATTTTGAAAGGAGCCATAAATCAGTATGGGAAAGGATTTGAGAGGAAAAGAGCTGGGGGTCGGAATAACCCAGCGCAAGGACGGACTTTATCAGGGCAGATATAAAGATAGGTTCGGCAAGAGTAAGACAATTTACAACAGCAAGTTGTCGGAACTGCGGAAAGAACTTAGTAAAGCAGTGACCGACAATCAACAATTCACAAGTGTTAGAGACAGCATTACCCTTGATACGTGGTTTGACAGGTGGATGAATGTATACAAGAAAAAGAGAGTGCGCCCCAATACCATTAGGGAGTACACGCATATATATAAGAAGAACATTTCACCATACTTAGGAAACCATGAAATAACATCTATTCGCAAGTCAGACGTGCAGTTACTTATTGACAAAGCTTCTGACGATAACTATAAGTATGAGAGGCAAAGCAAAATCAAGGTTATTTTAAATGACATGTTCAGTAGAGCTATGGAAGATGACCTGATGATTAAGAATCCGGCAAAAGGTGTAAAGCTGAGAGCAGACAAAGAAGTTAATGCTTTTGCATTGACAGTAGAGCAACAGAGCGAGTTTTTTGAAGCGTGTAAAGGCACATTTTACGACAATATGTATAATGTGGCAGTTAATACAGGCTTGCGCCCAGGAGAACTGTTTGCACTCACGATTGCAGATATACATATGGATGAGGGTTATATTGATGTTAATAAGACACTTGTGTATCAGAAATACCTTGAAGATAAAGGCAAGACATTTCATGTTGAGCCACCAAAAACCAAGCAGAGTTACAGACACGTACCAATTAACAGTGTGTGCAAGGAATATCTGACGAAACAATTTGAGCTTAAAAAGATAGTTTCGGCACGCAGACCCAAGGAACAAAACGAATATTTGTTTGTTACAAGGTTCAACACACCAATTAATTCGGTTATATACAGCGACTCTATACGTTCAGTTGTAAGACGGATAAATGACACAAAGAGCAGTGACAATGAATTTCCATTTTTTAGCGGTCACACGTTTAGACATACGTTTGCAACAAGATGTTTTGAGTCAGGGATAGAGCCGAAAGTCGTTCAATCATATTTGGGTCATGCAACACTGAAAATGACAATGGACTTGTATACACATGTTACACCCGAAAAATCGTTTGCTGACATTGAAAAAATCGTTAGCACCGACAACAAAATCATAGAATATAGAAGAAAATGTGTGTAGTAAGTGTGTAGTAGTACACACAATCAATTCACAGAATGTTGAAAAATCAACGCTCGTAGGGCATTTTTGTACTAAAACTGGTAAAATTATTATGTGTACCAGGAAGTGCCGTACGAGTTCATAAACAACCGCGAGATAATTGGAAAATAATGACAAAAATTATAGTATTTTTTAGTTAATTTTGAATTGCATAAATGCCAAAGTGTGGTAAAATATAACTATAAACCATTATAAAAAACCAAAATAATTGCAAAAGCTAACAAAAATTTAATAAAATTAAACAAGGGGGATTTTAATATGGCAAAAGAGCTAGTTGCGATGCTTCTTGCCGGTGGTCAGGGCTCCAGACTTTATGCACTGACACAGAAACTTGCAAAGCCGGCAGTTCCGTTTGGAGGCAAATACAGAATTATTGATTTTCCGCTTTCTAATTGTGTTAATTCAGGTATAGATACAGTTGGTATATTGACACAGTACCAGCCGTTTGTGCTGAATGAGTACATAGGAAATGGACAGCCATGGGATCTTGATAGATTATATGGAGGAGTGCATGTGCTGCCACCGTATCAGAAGGCTTCAGGCTCAGACTGGTACAAGGGAACAGCCAATGCGATTTATCAGAATATTGCATTTATCGAGAGATATGATCCTGAGTATGTTATCATACTTTCAGGAGATCAGATTTGTAAGCAGGATTACAGTGATTTCCTTAAGTTCCATAAGGAGAAAAATGCTGAGTTTTCTGTAGCGGTTATGGAGGTTCCATGGGAGGATGCATCACGTTTCGGTCTCATGGTAGCAGATGATGACGACAAGATCACAGAGTTTCAGGAGAAACCAAAGAATCCTAAGTCTAATCTTGCATCCATGGGTATTTATATCTTCAATTGGGATATACTTAAGAAGTATCTTATCGAGGATGAAAATGATCCGGATTCAGAGAATGATTTCGGTAACAATATCATTCCAAACCTTTTGAGGGATGACCGTAGGATGTATGCTTATCACTTTAACGGCTACTGGAAGGATGTAGGAACAATACCTGCACTCTGGGAGGCAAACATGGAGGTGCTTGATCCTGAGCACAGCGGTATCAACCTGTTTGATGAGAACTGGAAGATATACAGCCGTAACAGTGGCCATACAGGACATTTCATTGGCAACAACGCAGAGGTTACAGACTCTATGATTACCGATGGCTGTGTAGTGAAGGGCACAGTAAAGCATTCAATTCTTTTTGGCGGTGTCATCGTAGAAGAGGGCGCTGTGGTAGAGGATGCAGTTGTCATGGGTGATACTGTGATAAAAAGAGGCGCTAAGGTCACACACTGTATAGTTGCAGAGGGGGTTACAGTAGGCTGTGATGCAGTTATTGGAGAAAAGCCGGCGGAGGACGTGACAGGTGATGTTGCTACAATTGCACCGGGAGTTACAATTGGCGACAGAGCGGTTATAGGACCAAAGGCAATGGTATATAATGATGTTGAGGAGGGCCAGGAACAATGCTAAACATGAACAACGAAGAGGCTTTGGCCGTTATTTTTGCAAACAGCTACGATGCCCTCATTCCTGAGATGGTATCCGAGAGACTTATGGCTTCCATTCCGTTTGCAGGTCGTTACAGACTCTGCGATTTCCTGATTTCAAGCATGGTACATAGCGGAATCGACAATATATCTCTCATAGTTAAGAAGAACTATCACTCTCTGATGGATCACCTGGGCTCAGGTCAGGAGTTTGATCTTGCAAGAAAAAATGGTGGTATCAATATAGTTCCGCCTTATGCACAGAAGCAGATTAAGGTGTATGAGGGCCGTGTTGAGGCAATCGAAAGCCTTAAGGGCTATCTGAGAAAGTGCACTCAGAAGTATGTTATCATGGCTGATGCCAACTATGTATTCAATTTTGATTTCAGGGAGCTGATTGAGGCACATAAGAACACAGGGGCTGATATCACTGCAATGTACCGCAAGCAGGAGGTACCGAAGGTATTCTTAAGACCAAACGGCAACAATGATGAGATGTACTATACATTTGATATAGATGATGGACGTATCAAAAAGATATATATCAATGACAGGGATATGGGCAAGGTAAACTTTGGCATGAATATCTATATCATGGAGAAGGAGAAGCTCATTAGAATAGTGGATGACGCTTTTGTACATGGTTATTCTTATTTTACAAGGGATCTGATGGCTACAAACACTGATTCACTCAATATCCAGGCATATGAGTACACAGGCTATGCTTCACAGATTACAGATATGAAGAGCTATTTCGAGGAGAATATGAAGCTCCTTGATGAGGATAACAGGGCAGCATTGTTTAAGAGTGGCAATTCTATCTATACAAAGATCAGGGATGATAACCCTACAAGATACATAAATGGCTCAAAAGCCAAGAATGTCATGGTTGCTGATGGCTGTGTCATCGAGGGTACCGTGGAAAACAGCATCCTATCAAGAGGCGTCAAGATAGGAAAGAATGCAAAGGTCAAGAACTGCATCCTGCTACAGGATACGGTAATTGAGGATGGCGCCAATCTGGAGTACGTGATCACAGACAAGAATGTTCGCGTATCAAGAAATAGATCACTTACGGGAAATGACTCATTCCAGGTTTACGTGGCAAAGGGACAGACCGTATAGCCGGTTAAGGAGGAACATGGACATGGCAGAGAATAGAAACACAATAAATATCAAATCAGATGAGTCTGGCGAGATCAAGGTAGCAGATGAGGTTGTAGCTATCATAGCAGGTCTTGCTGCTACTGAGGTTGAGGGAGTAAGCTCCATGGCAGGCAATATCACAAACGAGATTGTCAGCAGGCTCGGTATGAAGAATCTCTCAAAGGGAATTCAGATTGAGATAGCAGACAATGAGGTAGTGGTTGATGTAGCACTCAATATTGCTTATGGATACAGCATCCCTGAGGTTTCTACAAAGGTACAGGAGAAGGTTAAGTCTGCAATTGAGACAATGACAGGGCTTTCTGTGGCTACTATCAATGTTCGTATAGCAAGTGTTGATATGGGAGAGAATTAAATAGTTCTTTTTAAATGATCACAAATGTAGTATAATTAAGGATGTCGTACAGACATCCTTAATTTATATAAAATACTATTCACGAGAGGAATTTAAATGACAAGAAGCAAGATAAGAGAAAACGTTTTTAAGATGCTTTTCAGGGTTGAGTTTCATGACAAGTCTGAGCTTGCAGAGCAGATGGAGCTTTTAAATGATGAGCTTACAAATCCTACAGACGAGGAAAAACAGTATATTGATGAAAAATGCAGTGCGATTATTGAGCATATGGCAGAGCTTGATGCACTCATCGATGAGAAGTCTACAGGCTGGAAGACCAATCGTATGGCAAAGGTTGATCTGGCAATTATCAGATTGGCAGTTTATGAGATAAAGTTTGAGGACGATATTCCTACAAAGGTTTCAATAAATGAGGCTGTTGAGCTTGCAAAGAAGTATGGTGCAGATGAGTCAGGTGCATTTGTAAACGGAGTGCTTGCAAAGTTTGCATAGCTTAAGAGGAACAGCGATATAGAGCATTGAACATGGCAAATAGAAATATATATTCGGTAGCGCAAGTAAATAGCTATATTAAAAATATGTTCGCTCAGGATTTTATGCTCAGACAGGTGAGCATAAAGGGAGAGGTGAGCAACTGCAAGTATCACACGAGCGGTCATATTTATTTCACAATAAAGGACGCGGGAGCAGCCATGAACGCTATCATGTTTGCGGGCAGCAGGGCGGCAGGACTTTCCTTCCACATGAAGGAGGGGGACCAGGTTATTGTGACAGGTTCCGTTGAGGTGTATGAGAAGACCGGCGCATATCAGCTTTATGCCAAAAAGATAGAGCTTGACGGAGAGGGCAATCTGTATCTCAAATTCGAGCAGCTAAAGCGTGAGCTTGAGGAGATGGGCATGTTTGCGGCAGAGTACAAGCAGCCCATTCCGCAGTATGCCGGCCGTATTGGTGTGGTTACAGCACCGACAGGCGCGGCCGTGCAGGATATAAGGAATGTATCATCGCGCAGGAATCCATATGTACAGGTCATACTTTATCCGGCACTTGTGCAGGGAGAGGGTGCGGCTGATAGCATAGTGAAGGGCATACAGACATTGGATGCGATGAATCTTGATGTGATAATAGTCGGCAGAGGCGGAGGCTCCATAGAGGATTTATGGGCCTTTAATGAGGAGATTGTGGCGAGAGCCATATTTGACTGCCGCACACCAATCATCTCGGCAGTAGGCCATGAGACAGACTGGACGATAGCAGATTTTGTGTCAGACAGGAGAGCGCCCACACCTTCAGCGGCTGCAGAGCTTGCAGTCAGTGACTACAGACAGACGTTAGAGCGCCTTGACAATCTGCGCCGCAGGATGGACAGAAATCTGACAGGCCGGATTGATTTTTTCAGGGAAAAGCTGTCACATATTAAAACAAGACTTAATTTCCTTAGTCCACAGAATAAACTAAATGAGAATAAAAGGCGTCTGGCAGATATCGAGGATGCACTTGAAAGGATTATGAAGCAGAGGCTTTCGGATTGCAGACAGCGTCTGGCACTGCTTTCAGGTACACTGGACGCATATTCACCGGCCAAAAAGCTGGCACAGGGCTATGCGTATGTCGAGGTGGAAAAGAAGGGGGCACTGCACAGTGTATCCGATATCAATGCAGGCGATGACATAAATATATATCTGATAGACGGTCATGCAAGGGCCGTAGTTTCGGAGGTTATTAACGATGAGCAAAGAAAATGAAAAAACACTGACACTCGAGGAGCGCTTTGCACACTTAGAGCAGATAGTGGCGAGGATGGAGGATGCGGATGTATCCCTGGATGAGGCCTTTGAGCTCTACAAGAAGGGGCTTGATGAGGTAAAGAGTGCCAATGATATGGTACAGGGCATGGAAAAGGCCATGCTTGTGCTAAACAGCGACGGACAACTGGAGGAATTCTGATGAGCTTAAATGGGAATTTAAATAAGTCACAATTCATGGAAGAGCTGCAGCAAAAGGTAGAGCATATAAACGATGTGCTTGAGAAGTTTCTTCCCGCTGAGGAGGGACAGCAGAGGATTATTTTTGAGGCCATGAACTATAGTGTGAGAGCCGGTGGAAAGAGGCTTCGCCCTATCCTCATGGAAGAGACTTACCATATGTTTGGCGGAAGCAGTGCAGTGATTGAGCCATTTATGGCGGCAATCGAGATGATACACACCTACTCGCTGGTGCATGATGACCTGCCTGCCATGGACAATGATGAGTACAGGCGTGGAAAGAAGACCACACATGCTGTGTACGGTGAGGCTATGGGCATTCTTGCAGGTGATGCACTTTTAAACCTGGCATATGAGACCGCAGCAAAGGCTTTTGACATGGAAGTGGCTGATACGCGTGTGGCAAGGGCATTTGCGGTGCTTGCAAAAAAAGCAGGCGTGTATGGCATGGTCGGAGGACAGGTGGTTGATGTGGAAAGCGAGAAATCCGATGACTGTTCTATCACAAGGGAAAAGCTTGACTTTATCTACAGGCTTAAGACAGGCGCACTTATAGAGAGCTCGATGATGATAGGAGCAATCCTTGCAGGGGCGTCGTCTGATGAGGTATCACGCGTTGAGCAGATAGCGGCAAAGCTGGGGCTTGCGTTTCAGATACAGGATGATGTGCTTGATGTCACAAGTACACTTGAGGTGCTTGGAAAGCCGGTAGGCAGTGACGAGAAAAATAATAAAGCGACATATGTCACATTTGAGGGATTGGATAAAGCGGTTTCTGATGTGGAGCGCATCTCCAAGGAGGCAGAGGAGCAGCTTGATGATTTGGGATACGACGATGCATTTCTTAAGGAGCTATTTGAATATTTGATCCATCGGGAGAAATAGGATGGTTTTAGAAAAGATACAAAAGGAAAATGATATAAAAAAACTGACACCTGAGGAGCTTGAGCTGTTAAAGGATGAAATCAGGCAGTTTCTTATAGAGAGCATATCGGTGACAGGAGGTCATCTGGCATCAAACCTCGGAGTCGTGGAGCTTACCATGGCGCTGCATCTGTGCTTTAATCTACCGAAGGATAAGATAGTGTGGGATGTAGGGCATCAGTCGTACACACACAAGATACTCACCGGCAGAAAGGATGGATTTTCATCGCTCAGACAGTATGGAGGCATGAGCGGTTTCCCAAAGGCGGATGAGAGCGACTGTGACTGCTTTAATACAGGACATAGCTCCACATCCATATCAGCAGGGCTTGGGCTTGCGACAGCCAGACAGGTGACCGGAGATGACTACCATGTGGTTTCAGTCATCGGAGACGGCGCGCTGACCGGAGGCATGGCATATGAGGCGCTCAACAACGCTTCAAGCGTTAAAGGCAATTTTATTATAGTGCTAAACGACAACAATATGTCGATTTCAGAGAACGTCGGGGGCATCAGCCAGTATCTTTCAGGCTTTCGCACAGCGGATGCATACAGGGATTTTAAGAATAATGTCATGAATTCCCTAAACCATATACCGATCTACGGAGAGCGTATGGTAAAGCATATCAGGAATACAAAGAGCAGCATAAAGCAGCTTTTTATTCCGGGTATGTTCTTTGAGGAGATGGGCATTATCTATTTGGGACCTGTGGATGGCAGTGATATAAAGGAAATGTGCCGTGTGTTTGATGAGGCAAAGCGTGTGGATGGTCCGGTGCTTGTGCATGTGCTTACGAAAAAGGGATCAGGCTATGGCCCGGCTGAGCGTTATCCTTCCAGATTTCACGGTGCAGAGCCATTTGTCATAGAGACAGGGCTTCCAAAGAATAAGCGCACGAAGGCCAATTACACAGATGTCTTCTCAACAGTCATGAAGAAGCTGGGCGAGAGAAATCCAAAGGTAGTTGCGATAACGGCTGCCATGGCAGATGGAACAGGGCTTCGCAGATTCCACCGCAATTTCCCGGATAGATTTTTTGATGTGGGAATAGCCGAGGCACATGCCACGACCTTTGCGGCAGGGCTTGCAAAGGCAGGACTTATCCCGGTATTTGCGGTGTACTCGTCATTTTTACAAAGGGCGTTTGACCAGATACTTCACGATGTGTGCATACAGAATCTGCATGTCATCTTTGCAATCGACAGGGCAGGGCTTGTAGGCAGTGACGGAGAGACACATCAGGGAATATTTGACATATCATATCTGTCGGTCATCCCGAATATGACAATCATGGCTCCGAAGAATAAGTGGGAGCTGTCTGATATGATGAAGTTTGCAGTGGCATATGACGGTCCGATTGCACTCAGATATCCAAGAGGGGCAGCCTATGACGGCCTTAAGGAAATCAGACAGCCGATAGAGCTTGCAAAGAGTGAGCTAATCAGAAAAGGAAGCACGGTGGCTATCATGGCACTCGGCAGTATGGTAAAGACTGCCGTTGATGTAGTAAAGCTGCTTGAGGCAGAGGGAATCTCTGCTACACTTATCAATGCGCGTTTTGCAATGCCTTTTGATAAGAAAGCAATTAAGGAACTGCCGTCTGAACACAGCCTGCTTGTGACTATGGAGGAAAACGTGCAAAGCGGCGGTTTTGGTGAGCATGTGACGGAGTATGTCAAGACTAACGGCATAGCTCTTGAGGTGTTGACAGTTGCACTTCCTGACTGCTATGTGGAGCATGGCAATGTCGAGGTGCTCAAAAAGGAGCTGCATGTGGATGCCGAATCGGTGGCTAAGCGTATAATAGCAGCATTATAGATAGAGGTAACATACAGTATGAAAGAAAGATTAGACGTATTACTTGTAAACAGAGGCCTTGCACCATCACGGGAAAAAGCAAAGACCATGATTATGGAGGGCAATGTTTTTGTAAATAACAACCGTGAGGATAAGGCGGGAAGCACATTTCCTGATGACTGCAATATTGAGATTCATGGAAAGACACTGCAGTATGTGAGCCGTGGAGGGCTAAAGCTTGAAAAGGCTATGAAGCACTTTGATATCACGATGGATGGCAAGGTGTGCATGGATATAGGTGCTTCAACAGGCGGTTTTACAGACTGTATGCTTCAAAATGGTGCTAAAAAGGTGTATGCCGTGGATGTCGGATATGGCCAGTTTGCATGGAAGCTGCGTCAGGACGAGCGCGTGGTGTGCATGGAAAAGACCAATATCAGGTATGTGACGCCCAATGACATAGATGATGAGCTGGATTTTGCATCGGTTGATGTGTCATTCATATCACTTACCAAGGTGTTAGGTCCTGCAAGAGCACTGTTAAAGGACGGTGGCGAGATGGTTTGTCTTATCAAGCCACAGTTTGAGGCAGGCAGGGAAAAGGTAGGTAAAAAGGGCGTGGTCCGTGACAAGAGCGTGCATGAGGAGGTAGTGAACAATATCATATCCTTTGCACTTTCAAATGGATTTAGCGTGTTAGACCTTGAGTATTCGCCAATCAAGGGGCCGGAGGGCAATATAGAGTACCTTGTACATATCAAAAAGACAGATGATCCTATAAAGGAGGAATCAGTGGATATTCATAGTGTGGTCGAGGCCGCGCATGGAGAGCTGGACAGGAAATAGACTATGAAACATTTTGTTGTGATAGCAAATGCCTATAAGGACAGGAATTTTGCACTTACAAATAAAATAGTGGCATACATAGAACAAAAGGGCGGCACGGCAAAGGGGCTTATGAGCAATGTCGAGGCTATATCCGATAACGAGTTTGAGCTTGAGGATATACCACAGGATACGCAGTGTATTCTTGTACTCGGCGGAGATGGTACACTGATTCGTGCAGCCACAAGGGTGGAGACACTTGAGATTCCGCTTATGGGAGTGAATCTCGGCACACTCGGCTATCTGTGTGAGGTGGAGGAAGCTACGGTATTTGACGCTATTGATTCGCTCATGGCTGATAAATACATGACAGAGGATCGTATTATGCTCACAGGGCATAAAAGAGGCAGTGAAATCTCGAGAGTTGCATTAAATGATATAGTCATCCATAGAAAGGGCAATTTGCAGATTTTAAGCCTCAATGTGTATGTAAACGGTGAGTTTTTAAACAATTACCACGCTGACGGCATCATTGTTGCGACTCCGACAGGCTCTACAGGCTACAGTATGTCGGCGGGAGGTCCGATTGTGGATCCGAAGGGCGATATGATACTGCTCACACCGAACAATGCTCACAATCTTACGTCAAAGAGCATTGTGCTTTCAGGCGATGATGAGATAGAGATAGAGATTCTAAGCCGCAGGGAGCAAAACGATGAGATGGCGTGTGTCAGCTATGATGGCGACACTACGGCAGAGCTGGCTGTGGGAGACCGTTTTGTTATTTCAAAGGCAGCCAATCATACAAAGATTTGCAAGCTTCACCAGAGAAGCTTTTTGGAGATACTCCGCAAAAAGATGGGAAATTATTCATAACACAGATAAGGATTGTTATAATGAATAGTTACAAATAATATTTATGAGGTGGCAGGACATGAAAACAAACAGACAATCCAAGATAATTGAGATAATCCAAAAGAATGAGGTAGAGACGCAGGATGAGCTGTCTGCGCTTCTTGAAAAAGATGGTTTTCGCGTGACTCAGGCCACAGTATCCAGGGATATCAGGGAGCTTAAGCTCACAAAGATTCCTACCGCAGGCGGCAGACAGAAGTACGCCGTGATAACGGATGCACCTGAGAATCTCTCAAAGAAATACGAAAGAGTACTCAGAGAGGGCTTTTTGTCAATGGATATGGCACAGAATATCCTCGTTATAAAGACTGTATCGGGAATGGCAAGCGCTGTCTGTGCTGCAATAGATGCCATGAAGATGAGAGAAATCGTCGGTTCGATTGCAGGAGATGACACAATCATGTGTGCAATCCGGACTGTTGATGATACATATGCGGTGATGAAAAAAATCCGCAGAATTGTGGAATAATGTTACATGAATATCAGATTATAGCTGAACTGTAACAGAAAATAACATATATCGTCATGCCTGGGAGAGGAAGGAGAAAATATGTTACAAAATCTACATGTAAAGAATCTGGCACTCATAGATGAGTGTGAGGTTGAGTTTTCCGACGGACTAAATATACTGTCGGGAGAGACCGGAGCCGGAAAATCAATCATCATAGGCTCTATCAATCTGGCGCTTGGTGAAAAAGTGCAAAAGGAGATGCTAAGAGACAATGAAAAGCCTGCTTTTGTGGAGCTTATTTTTTCAGTTGAGGACCCAAAGATTATAGAGGCTTTAAGGGAGCTTGATGTGGAGGTCGAGGACGGATGCGTGATTTTAAGCCGTAAAATCACACAGTCGCGCGCAGTCGGCAGGGTAAACGGTGAAGCCGTGTCTGTTTCGCGAATGAAGGAAATAGCCGCATATCTCATAGATATCCACGGTCAGCATGAGCACCAGTCACTTTTATCAAAGAAAAAACACCTTGATATACTTGATGAGTACGCAAAGCAGCCGCTTGGAGATAAAAAGCAGCAGCTTTCAGTCACATACAAAGCATATAGGGCGCTTAAGGATGAGTATGAAAAGTCAAATATCGACAATGAAGAAAGAAGCCGTGAGCTGTCATTCCTTGAGTACGAGGTGAAGGAGATAGAAGAAGCTTCCCTGGTGTCTGGTGAGGATGAGGAGCTTGAGGCGCAGTTTAGGAAGTTTTCAAACGGAAAGAAAATCATGGAGGGTGTAAATGCTGCATATTCTGCCACAGGAGGCGAGATGGAGAGTGCCTCAGAGCTTATTGGCAGGGCGGTAAGAGAGCTGTCGCAGGTATCAGGTTATGATGAGGATGTGGAAGCTCTGGAGAGTCAGCTGTCAGAGATAGACAGTCTGCTTTCTGATTTTAATCACGAGATATCAGGATATATATCACAGGCTGAGTTTGACGAGGAGACCTTCTATGAGACACAAAAGCGTCTGGATGAGATAAATCATCTAAAGAGCAAATACGGCAACTCAATTGATGATATACTGATAGCACTCAATGAAAAGAGGGAGCGTATCAGTGTCCTGAATGATTATGATTCTTATTTACAGAAATTAGAGCAGCAGCTTGCGAAAAAGGAAAAGGAGCTGGCACAGATATCGGATGAGGTATCAGAAATCAGACAAAGGAGTGCTGTAAAGCTTGTGTCAGAAATTAAATCAGCACTTAATGATTTGAATTTCCTTGATGTACAGTTTGATATGCAGTTTGACAGATTGCCGGACTATACGGCAAACGGCATCGATGCGCCGGAGTTTCTCATATCAACGAACCCCGGAGAGCCGCTTAAGCCGCTCGGCAAGGTAGCATCGGGAGGAGAGCTGTCGCGTATTATGCTTGGCATCAAGACAATCATGGCAGAAAATGACCACATTGAGTCGCTTATTTTCGATGAGATTGATTCTGGAATCAGTGGACGTACAGCTCAGATGGTCTCTGAGAAGATGAATGAGCTTGGCCGCAACCATCAGATTATATGTATCACACATCTGCCGCAGATAGCAGCTATGGCAGATGCGCATTTCCTTATAGAAAAAGCAGTCGAGAACAAATCCACGGTTTCAAGGATTCGAAGGCTAACTGACAATGATAGTGTGGCTGAGCTTGCCAGAATGCTCGGCGGTGCAAAAATCACAGATACCGTGATGGAGAGCGCACGCGAGATGAAAGCACTTGCCATGGAGAAAAAAATCTGACATTATCAGTTTACGGCGCGGTTGATTACCAGTATATCACCGGTGGTTAGCCGTACGTTTCCGTTTGGGATGATTACCTGCCCGTTTCTTTGGATCATTATGATAATCTCATTGTGTTTTTTTGATATTTCAGACAGCAGTTTATTGTTATATCTGCTGTCTTTTTCTATTATTTTTTCCACCAGCCTTATACCATGCACCTCATCAGGTGTGATGGCACTAAGCACGAGCACATCATTTTGCAGAATTATTGTTTCACCGTCCGGTATTATATTCTGCTCACCTCTTCGTATAAGCACAATCAGTGTCTCAGGAGGCAGCGTCAGGTCCTTTAGCTTGTGGCCACACCACAGATGATTTTCCGGTATGGTAAGCTGTATGAACTGGATGTCTGCTTCCTCGGAGTAATCATTGAAGGTCTTCATTACATCGGCTGTTTTATCGAGCATATCAAGCTTTCGCGATATCCATGGGAGCATTGAGCCCTGAAGCAGTATTGAAAAGAGTACTATCATAAATATTATGTGGAAGGTGTCGAGGTCATCATTGGTGGCGGTATATGCCATGATGGAAAACACTATGGATGCGGCTCCTCTTAAGCCGGACCATGAGACAAGCAGCTGCTGTTTTATTTTGCTGCGAAATGGTGTGAGCACAAGTGCGACAGAAAGAGGTCTTGCCACAAAGGTCAGCCACATAAATATTAAAAGTGCCGGTACTATGACGTGTGGCAGCTTTGATGGGAAAGAAAGCAGACCAAGCAGAAAGAAAATAAGCATCTGCATGAGTCCCGTTATGCCATCAAAGAAATTTACCAGATTCTTTTTATTTTCTATTTCTGTGTTGCCGAGTATAATGCCGACTATATAGGCGCTTAAGAAGCCGTTTCCGTCAAAGTAAGCAGGCAGGGCATATGATATTAGAGCTATTCCCACCATGAAAATCGCATCAAACCCCGCGCTTTTGAAGCGTATATATCGAAGGAGCATGATGGAAAGCTTTGCAATCAGGACGCCGAAGATTATGCCGAAGGCAAGCTGCTTTACTATGAGTATGGCAATATTTCCCGGGCTTGCGCTGTCCTGGGATATGGCTATAAAAGCAACTGTGAGCATATAGGCACATGGGTCATTACTACCGCTTTCCACTTCAAGAAGAGAGGCGGTATTGTATTTCAGATTCAGCTTTTTCGAACGCAGTATGGAGAAAACGCTCGCCGCATCAGTTGATGAAATCAGCGCACCGAGGAGAAAGCTTATTTCCCAGCTCATATTAAGGGCAAAGTGACAGAACAGCCCTGTGAGAAAGCATGTGATAATAACACCGATGGTGGACAAAAGCACAGACTTAACGGCAACAGCCTTTGCACGCTGCCAGTTGGTGCCAAAGCCGCCATAGAACATGATAAATATCAGCGCGGTAGAGCATATCTGTTCAGCGAACGCGTAATTGTCGAAATCTATCTTCATTATTCCGTCAGAGCCAAAAAGCATGCCGAGCACGATAAAGGCTAAAAGTGCCGGAATGCCTATGCGATTGGAGACACGATTTAGCAGGATACATAAGAAGATTACTATGGATGTGATGAGCAGGTATGTATTCATGGAATCCCTCCTTTATTAAATGGTGATTTAAGAATTATAAAGCTATTACAGTATTTATTTGTAACTAACAACGTGGGAATAATATGTGAAATTTATAATAAACATATAAATATATCGAAATTATATAGGAAAACACCTAAACTGTCAAACTATACCGGCTTTTGCTCAAAATAATTTGGAATAGTTAAAATGAGATAATAAGATATTAAAAGAATAAAAGAAAAATGACAGGAGCATACTAATCCAAATGGAGGTAATAGTATGCGGAAGTTTTTTGGAAAATTTGTGAGTGTCACGCTGGCTGCAGCAGTGATAGCTATGTTTGCACTAAGCAGTGATGATAAGTGGTGCAGCAGGGTAGATAAGGCATTTGATGAAAGTGTATTAGGAAGTTTTTTAAATGAATCAAAGGCCGGATATGGAAGATATGCGACAGGGCTTCCGGGACAGGCGGCCAGTGTATTGGCTGATTCGGGCGAGAATGGTGAAAATGGTGAAAACGGCGGAACCGGTGAAAACAGTGGAAACGGTGGAACCGAACAAGGCATAGGACAGACAGCAGATACAGCATCAACTCACAGAGATTATGAAGAGACAGATAAAATAAGTGCTGGAATAAGTGTTGAGGGCGTATATGCCTGTGGCAGGCTGACCGGTATATATGAGCAGACAGAGGGAGTGCTTGTAGTGAATACGACGGAGGTGACAGACGAGGATGGAAAAAAAGTCAATCCGGCAGATAAAAAGGTGCAGTGCGGTGATTATATCCTATCTGTCAATGGACGCACTGTTGCAGACAAGGAGGAACTTTCTGAAGCTGTGAATGATATTATGAAGCAGCATGATGAAAGTCATGAAGATAAAAGTACCGTAAACATTAAATTTCTTCGAGGCGGTGAGAAAATGTCAGCGGATATCACGCCTGTGAGGATGGATGATGGCAAATACTATATGGGAATATGGGTGAAGGATGATCTGGCAGGAATCGGTACTATCACTTATTATACAAAGGACGGCCGTTTTGGAGCGCTGGGGCATGGAATAGGAGACGGAACGCAAAGCGGCAATCTCTTGTATGCAAACAGTGGTGATTTGTACAGCATGAAGCTTACCAAAATCAAAAAGGGAAAAGCCGGCGCGCCGGGCGAGATAGGCGGAGTGGTATATTTTGGCAAAAAAAGCCATATAGGCACACTTGACTGCAATAGTAATCTGGGAATTTACGGACAGCTTGACAGCGATGAATTGTCGGAATATGCCGCAGAGGATACGTATTATCCGGTTGCCGGCAAGGATGAGATACACACAGGCAGTGCACAGATGATATCTGAAATATCAGGAAAACTTGAAAAATATAATCTGGAAATAACAAATATAGATAAAAAAGCGACAGATACAAACAAGGGAATGGAGCTTAAGGTGACAGACGACAGGCTGATAGAGCTCTCCGGTGGCATAGTGCAGGGCACATCCGGAAGCCCTATCATACAGGATGGTAAAATAATAGGAGCAGTCACCCATGTGTTTGTCGATGATCCGACCGGAGGCTACGGCATCTGCATTGATGAGATGCTGTAATTACTGCTCCATTCTGCGAAGCTCAGGTAGCACAGTGCCAAGCATGGTTACAAAGCAGATGCTTCCGCCAATCACGTTTGATACAGGCTCTGCCATAAACACACCGTCGGTTCCCATACCAAAGGAGTAAGGCAGAATATATGTCAGCGGTACAACGATGAACACCTTGCGAAGCAGGGAGAAAAATATAGCCCGCTTCTTTTTGTTCAGTGATTTAAAGGTAGTCTGTCCGACGTACTGCAGATCCATAAATATGAATGCCGCAAAGTAGATATTTAAAGCCTTCACCGCATCATCCATGAGGGTGGCATCGGAACTGAAAATAGCAATCAGGGCATGAGGAGCAAGTATAATTACACTCCACATGACAGCTGTATATAGAAGCACGAGCAGTCCCATAGTGAAAATAGATTTTCTCACCCGGGCCGGCCTTTTGGCGCCATAGTTGTAGCTTAAAACAGGAGATGAACCCTCCACAATTGCATAAATTGGAGTCTCGACCATCTGCCTGATGCTTGATACAATTGTCATTACCGATATGTACAAATCGCCACCGGTCACTGAAAGCACATTGTTGCAGCATATAGATACCAGGCTGTTTGTGAGCTGCATGACACAGCCTGAGGTTCCAAGGCTTATGATGTCCTTTGCATAGCGCGTGTTTTCACCAAATTCAGAGAGTGTCATAAGGCGCACCTTAAGCTCGGCCTTTTTCCTAAGAAAGTGAAGCACATAGAGAGCAGACAGTATTTGTGCGATGACCGTAGCAATAGCTGCTCCTTTGATGCCAAAATTAAATCCAAATATAAAAAGCGGGTCTAAAACCAGATTGGCAACGGCTCCGATTGCAACAGACAGCATGCCGGTAGTGGAGTAGCCCTGAGCGTTGATAAAGGGATTCATGCCGGTTGAAATCATGGATGGGAGTGTTCCTATCAAATAAATGAGCAGGTATGGCAGAGCGTATTTGAGAGCATTTTCAGATGCGCCAAACAGGATTAAAAGAGGCTTTGCAAAAATCATGCACAAAGCTGTAAAAACAACTGCGAATGTGCAGACCATTGTAAAGCTCGTATTCATTATAGTATTGGCGGCTCTGTCATCACTCATGCCTCTTTTTATTGAAAAAAGCGGAGCACCACCGCTTCCAAAGAGATTGGAGAAAGCGATTGTCAGCATTATAATAGGAAAGCAAAGCCCCACAGCACCGAGTGCAGTGGTTCCCATATCCGGTATGCGTGCAATGTATATGCGGTCTACTATATTGTACAACAGGCTTAGAATCTGGGCTGCCAGCATGGGCAGAGCAGCCTGCAATATATTTTTCTTTATCGAATCGTTATCAAAATCTATTTTTTTCATTGTGAAACCTCTTTTTGATTTGCTTCGCCCATTATATCACCTCATATAAAAAAATCAAATGCTCAGCAAGTTTTGATATAGATTTTATTTATGACAAACTAAAAGAAAAATATATTTTACAATGACAAAAAACTACAGTAATATAT